>Ga0187893_10013585_pt1 | contig 11290 bp, 9 predicted proteins | sample MA1701074metaG_FD_139574 | JGI IMG/M metagenome (GOLD analysis project Ga0187893, IMG submission 139574) | White microbial mat communities from a basaltic lava cave in the Kipuka Kanohina Cave System on the Island of Hawaii, USA - MA170107-4 metaG ...
CGAGCTGATCGAGATCGCCGGCGGCGAGACGCCGTTCCCCGACCTGCGCGACCAGCCGCTCGCAAAGGGCCGCATCGTGACCGCCGAGGTGGTCGCCGCGCGCGATCCGGAAGTGATCGTGGCGTCGTGGTGCGGCAAGGCGATGAGACGGAAAACGATCGAGGAGCGCCCCGGCTGGAAGAATGTCTCCGCCGTCCGCGACGGCCACATCTACGAGATCAAATCGACCTACATCCTGCAGCCGGGGCCCGCCTCACTGACCGAAGGCGTGAAACAGCTCCACGACATCATTCAGCGCGCTATCGGCCAAGGCTCGGAACGCGATCCTCGTCGTCGAACGGCTCGGGAAGCGTGAGGCTCGCGGTCGGCACGCTTGACTTGTGCTTGATCAGCTCGAGGAACTCCATCCGCGTCCGCGCGTCCGTGCGGAAGACGCCATGCATCGCGCTGGTGACGGCGAACGAGTTCTGCTTCTCGACGCCGCGCATCGACATGCACAGGTGCGTCGCCTCGACGACGACGGCGACGCCGAGGGGGGTGAGCTTGTCTTCGATGACCTGCGCGATCTGAGACGTCAGACGTTCCTGAATCTGGAGCCTGCGCGCGAAGATGTCCACCAGCCGCGGGAGCTTGCTCAGGCCGATGACGCGCCCCTGCGGCAGGTACGCGACGTGGCACTTGCCGAAGAACGGCAGGAGGTGGTGCTCGCACAGGCTGTAGAAGTCGATGTCCTTGACGATCACCATCTCGTTATAATCGACCGTGAAGAGCGCGTTGTTCACGACGGTGTCGACGTCGGCGGCGTAGCCGCTCGTCAGGAACCGGAGCGATTTCTCGACGCGTTTGGGGGTGTCGCGGAGCCCCTCGCGCGACGGGTCCTCGCCAAGCTCCGCCAGCAGCTGCCTGATGATTTCCTGCATCCTCGTATTGTACATGTCCGGTTCGGCGGCCCTAAGCAGCGCCGCTATCTTCACTCCTGACGCTCAAACGGCTCCGGCGGATCCCGACGCGCTGTACGCGCAGCGCGAGACGCTGGCGAGCGCACAGCAGGCGGCCCAGATCTGGGCGGAGCGGCTGCGAGCGAACGCGCGCGATTTCGAAGCGGCGTGGAAGCTCGCGCGGACCCACTACTGGCTCGGCGGGCACGCGCCGCAGGACGTGCGCCGGAAGACGCTCGAGGACGGGATCGCCGCGGCGCGCGCCGCGATCGCCGTGGAGCCGAACCGGCCCGAGGGACATTTCTGGCTCGCGGCGAACATGGGATCGCTCGCCGAATCGTTCGGCATACGCGCGGGCCTCAAGTATCGCAAGCCGATCAAAGAGGCGCTCGAGACCGTGCTGAAGCTGGATCCGGTGTATCAGCAGGGATCCGCCGATCGCGCGCTCGGACGCTGGTACTTCAAGGTGCCGGGGCTCTTCGGCGGCAGCAACAGGAAGTCCGAAGAGCACCTCAGGAAGTCGCTGACCTATGACCCGCGCAACCATGCCTCGCTCTTCTTTCTGGCCGAGACGCTGGCCGACATGGGCCGGAAGGACGAGGCCCGGACGACGCTGCAGACGCTGCTCGACGCGCCGATCAACACCGCGTGGGGACCGGAGGACCGCGAGTTCAAGGACAAAGGCAAGAAGCTGCTCGCTCAGCTGCGCTGAACTCGCATGCGCCCGATGCTGACTGTGGACTGTGGAATGCTGAATGCAACACATTCAGCACTCAGCACTCAGCAATGATCAGTACTGGTAGAAACCCTGTCCCGACTTCCTACCCAACCGTCCGGCCAGGACCATTCTCTTCAAGAGCGGCGGCGGCGCGTATGCGGGCTCGCGGTACTCCTCGAACATGATGTTGGCGATGTAGTAGGTCGTGTCGAGGCCGACGTAGTCGAGCAGCGTGAACGGCCCCATCGGGTAGTTGCACCCGAGCTTCATGCCCTTGTCGATGTCTTCGACCGTCCCGAGACCGTGCTCGTGCGCGCGGATGGCGTCGAGGAGGTACGGCACGAGGAGACGGTTCACGATGAACCCGGGCTTGTCGGGCGCGGTGATCGGCTCCTTGCCCAGTGCCTGCGCGAAGGCGTAGAGGCTCTTGTAGGTCTCGTCGCTCGTCGTCAGGGCGCGGATCACCTCGACGAGCTTCAGGATCGGAACCGGGTTGAAGAAGTGGAGACCGCCGAAGCGATCCGGACGCTTCGTCTTCGCCGCCAGCTCGGTCACGCAGAGCGAGGAGGTGTTCGAGACGATGATCGCCTCCGGCCGGACGACGCGCTCGACCGCTTCGTAGGCGCGGGCCTTCTCGTCGAGGCTCTCGATGATTGCCTCGATGACGAGGTCGCAGTCCTTGAGATCGTCGACGCTCGTCGTGCCCTTCAGATTCCCGAGCGTCTTGTCGCGCGCGTCAGGCGTGACCTTCCCCTTGTCGACGCCGTCGGACAGGAACTTCTTGATCCGGCCCAGCCCCTTCTCGAGAAAGGGCTGCTCGACCTCGCGGACGATCGTCGTGTAGCCGGCCTGCGCAGAGACCTGCGCGATGCCGGCGCCCATGAGGCCGCAGCCGAGGACACCAACCGTACGGATTTCCATTCATTCTCCTGACAGAGGCCGCGAAGGTGGTAGAGGGCGCAGAGAACGGCGGGGAGGAAGAGACGCGGAGACGCTGAGACGCGCCTCCGTGCCTCTTCTTCCCCGCCTTGTCTCTGCGACCTCAACCCTCAGCGCCCTCTCACACCGTGTCGACGATCGCCGCAATCCCTTGACCGCCCCCAATGCATGCAGTCGCGAGGCCGCGTTTCTTCCCGCGCCGGCGCACTTCCAGCAGCAGCGTCAGCGCCAGCCGCGCGCCGGTCATGCCGAGCGGGTGGCCCAGCGCGATCGCGCCGCCGTTGACGTTGACTTTGTTTCGGTCGAGCCCCAGCTCCTTCTCGACCGCGAGGTACTGGGCGGCGAACGCCTCGTTGACCTCGATGAGATCGATGTCGTCGAGCGTGAGGCCGGCCTTCTCCAGGACCTTGCGGGTGGCCGGGGCCGGACCCATACCCATCAGGGTCGGCTCGACGCCGACCGTTGCCCAAGCGCGCAGCCTGCCGAGCGGCTGGAGCCCGTGGTCGTCCACCGCGCGCTTCGACGCGAGGACGAGCGCGGCGCCGCCGTCCACGATGCCGCTGGCGTTGCCGGCCGTCACGCAGCCCGTCTTCGAGAACGCAGGCGGCAGCTTCGCGAGAGTCTCCACGGTCGTCTCGGGCCGCATATGGTCATCGCGCGCGACAAGCTCTTTTCCCCTCCGCGTCTTCACTTCCACGGTGACGACTTCCTCGGCGAGCCGCCCTTCGCTCCACGCGCGATGCGCGAGCTGCTGGCTGCGGACGGCGTAGCAGTCCTGCTCCTCTCGCGAGATACCGTACTTCGACGCGCAGTTCTCTGCGGTCGCCGCCATCGTGCAGCCACAGTGCGTGTCGAGGAGCGCCGTCCACAGCGAGTCCTCGAGGTTCCCCTGGCCGAGCCGCAGTCCGCCCCGAAGGCCGCGGATGACGTGCGGCGCCTGGCTCATGCTCTCCATGCCGCCGGCGAGGACGACCTCCGCCTCGCCGAGCAGGATCTGCTGCGCGCTCGAGACGAGCGCCTGCAGCCCCGATCCGCACAGCCGGTTGACGGTCAGCGCCGGGACGTCGATCGGCACGCCCGCCTTCAAGCCGACGTGCCGCGCGCCGTAGATCGCGTCCGCGCTCGTCTGGAGGACGTTCCCGAAGACCACGTGATCGATCCACTCCGGCTTGACGCCGCTTCGCTCCATCGCCGCGCGCGACGCGATGGCGCCGAGCTCGAGCGCCGAAATATCTTTCAGTGCTCCGACATAGTCGGCCATCGGCGTGCGCGCGCCGTTGACGATATATACGTCCGTCATGATTGGATCGCCTTCGCAATATAGTCGCCGGTTTCTTTCGTGCCCAGGGAGCCGCCGATCTCCGCGGGTCCGTTGCCCGTCTTGACGGCCTGCTCGACCGCGCGCTCGATCGCCTGCGCATCATCTTCCAATCCGAGGTACTCGAGCATCAGCGCCGCGGAGAGGATCGCGCCGATGGGGTTGGCGACGTTCTTCCCGGCGTACTTTGGCGCCGAGCCATGCACCGGCTCGAACATGGACGTCCGGCCGGGATGCAGGTTGCCCGACGCCGCCATCCCGAGCCCGCCCTGGAGCTGCGCGCCGAGGTCGGTGACGATGTCGCCGAACATGTTGTTCGTGACGATGACCTGGAACTGGCCGGGGTGCTTCACGAGCTGCATGGCCAGCGCGTCGATGTAGAGGTGCGTGGCCTCGATGTCGGGATGGTCGCGCGCGATCTCCTGGAACACGCGCTGCCAGAGGGCGTGGCCGAGCGTGAGCGCGTTGCTCTTGTCCGCCATGCACACCTTCGTCCGGCCGTGCGCTTTCGCGTACTCGAACGCGTGCTTGATGATCCGGTGCACGCCCTTGTAGGTGTTGACCTCTTCCTGCACCGCGATCTCGTCGTCGGTTCCCGCCTTGAAGCGGCCGCCGATGTTGACGTACAGCCCCTCGGTGTTCTCGCGGAACACGACGAAGTCGACATCCTTCGGGCCGCGTCCCTTCAGCGGACACAACCGCTCGTCGAGCAGCCGCACCGGACGATGGTTGACATAGAGATCCAGCTCGAAGCGTGTGCCGAGGAGGATCTCGCGCGCATGGCGCATGTCGGGAATGCGGGGATCGCCGAGGGCGCCCATGAAAATCGCCTCGAACTCGTTGCGCAGCATCGCGTAGCCGTTCGGCGGCAGGCTGATGCCGGTCTCGAGGTAGTGATCCGCGCCGTAGGGCAGCATCTCGAGGTCGATCTGCCGGCCGAACACGCTCGCCGCCGCTTTCACGACCTTGACGGCTTCCGCCGTGACGTCTTTGCCGATTCCGTCGCCCGGAATCACCGCGATGCGCATGTGCCTATGTCACGACCTCGTGGGTGGGCATAACCGAGCAATCATAGCAGAGCGATCTCGAGCGACCGGCATACGCAAGAGAGGCTCTGGGACGCCTCGATTCAACGGGCTGGATTCATAGTTCGCCTCTCGTTCGTCCCGTGTCGAGCCTGTCCTGGGCAAACTCTTCGTTCTAAAACCATTAGGCGAGGTTGTCATGATGTTCCAGGAAAGCGGCAGTGCGGGCGATGGACCGGCCAGCCGGTCTGCGGGGCGCTTTCTTGGGGAGGGTGGTCAGCTTCGCGCGATCCCGTCGAGCACCGCATCGAGCTGTGACGCCGTGAACGGCTTCGAGAGCAACGGGAGTCCCACGCGCGCCGCGGCTGCCTGGGCCGTCGCACCATCTTCGGAGATCAGCACGAACCGCCCCTGAAGCTGCGGCATCTGGGCGCGCGTTCGCATATAGAGAGCTGGACCGGTGATCCGCGGGAGTTGCGCGTCGCACACGACGAGGTCGAAGGAGGCGCCGGCCAGCAGGCTGAGCGCCGCCTCGGCCTCCGCCGCCTGTAGTACGGAATAGCCACGTCGCTCCAGCATCCGGGCAAGCAGGAGCCTGACGGCCTCCTCGTCGTCCACGACGAGCGCCCGGGGCCCCGGCCCGGTGGCCGGCGCGTCGGCGTGCGCGACCGGCGCAGGCTGGCCGCGTTCGGCTTCGGAGACCTCCAGGGGCGGGAGCGTGAGGCGGAAGCTCGCGCCCCCCTCCGGCGATGGCGCAAACTCCAGGCCCCCACCGTGGGCGATCGCCACACCGAGTGAAATGGACAGTCCCAGACCGGTCCCCTCCCCGACCCGCCGCGTCGTGAAAAACGGCTCGAAGATCCGTCCGCGCACCTCGGGGGGGACGCCGGGACCGTCATCCGCCACCTGCACCGCGATTCCATGGGCATCGCGCCAGGTGTACACCGAGATCCGGCTGCCGCGTCCTGAGCCTGCGATCGCGTGCTCGGCGTTGAGAATCAGATTGGCCAGCAACTGTTGGATGTCGTCCTCGTTCACGCGCGTCAGAAGCGGCTCGGGCTGACACCGGAGGTCGAGCTCGATTCCCGTCTGGCGGAGATGGTAGGCGCGCAGCAGCGCAATCTTCCGGACGATCGCGTTCACGTCGTGAATCCCGCGCTCCCCACCGCCGCGGTGCACGAAGCCGAGGAGGTTCTTGACGATCTGACCGGCGCGGCCCGCCTCCGATCGGATGGTCTCGAGATCCTTCTGCGTCTGCGCCGGGAGCGACGCCGCGCCGTCCAGCACCAGCTCCGTGCAGCCCATGATTGCCTGCAGAGGGTTGTTGATTTCGTGCGCGACGCCCGATACGACTTCCGCGACCGCCGAGAGTCGTTCCGTCGAGACGAGCTTGTCGCGCACGCGCAGCTCGTCGGTGACGTCGCGCTCCACGGCGACGAAGTGCGTCACGCGACCGGCTTCGTCTCTGAGCGCCCCCATCGAGGACGAGGCCGGGAATGCGGAGCCGTCCTTGCGGCGGCGGACGATCGTCCCTCGCCAGGCCTGGTCCGCCTGCAGCGCGCGATCGGCCTCACGGCCGGCGGCGTGCCCCTCCTCAGCGGTCAGGTCCGGGCACCTCAGCCGGGCGAGCTCTTCCCGGCTGTACCCGAGCGCGGTGACCGCGGCGTCGTTCGCTTCGCGGACCAGCCACGTTCGATCGAAGACGATGACGAGATCGCCGGCCTGCTGGGCGACCGACGCCAGCAGCCGCAGCCTCGCGTCCGCTCGGCGCAGCTCTGTGCGCTGGAAGATCGTCCGCATCGTCAGCAGCGCGAGCCCCCCGATCGTCGTCAGCGTGGTCAGCAGGACCCGGAAGTCATCGGCTGGCGAGCCGAGCGGTGAGAGGTAGTACCCGCCGTACCCGACGATGGGGACGAGCGCGAGCGCGAACGTCACGAGCCACGGGTCGGACGGCTGTGAGTCGGCAACCCCTTCTTCGGCTTCGGACGCGGGCGATTCCGTGACGGCCCACAGCGTGAAGACGAACGGCAGGATCCAGGTGAGGTCGTACAGCGATCCTGGAACGTAGGTACCGCGGACGATCGCGAGGCTCGCGACGCCTCGCGTGACGAACCCGATCCCATGACCGATCGCGAGCCGTCCGTAGGCTTTCCTCCACGGACCGGGACGCGACAGCCACACGGCGGCCACCATCGCTGCCAGGATGAGGAAGCGCTGAATCTGGATGATCAGGAGGAGGGGCGACAGCCTGCCGGTCGCGCGGAGCGGCGCATCCAGGCCGGGAACGATGATGAAGTACGCATAGACGAAGCCGGCCAGGAGCCCGAAGCCGGCTATGTCCACGGCGGTCGTCGCGAGCGCCCCGTGGCGCGGCCCCAGGTGCGGACGCGCCAGCAACGCCAGGAGGGGCGCGACCCCGCCGCACATGGTGAACACGGTATGCCACGACAGCCACACGGGCGCCTGCGCCGCAACGAGCTGCTGCGACCAGCCGACGTGACCGATGATCCAGAGCGTGAAACCCGTCGCGATCGTCGCCCAGAAGAGCCACTGCGCGCCGACCCAGTCGCGGCGGCGTCTGAAGATCGCGACGACAATCAGGAGGGCCGGTACGAGAACGCCGATGAAACAGTACCACCTGAGGGCGGCCGGACGACCGGCCAGCAACCACCCCCCGACGGCGTACAGGAATGCGTACCCGAGCCCGACAGTCAGCCAGGACACTTTGGCGGTTGGTTTTCGGGGGAGCAAAACCAACTGTAACACATCGTGTAGCTCGACCTTCAGGTCGGGCGTGTTGGGATCAGCCGGGCGTCCGGGTACTCCACGCCCGCCCGGCCTGAAGGCCGGGCCTACACAGCAGTGCGCAGTTATGTATCGATCTGCGCCCTCTGCAGCTTCCCGCTGAAGTCCACGTAGATGGACTTCCACTCGGAGAACAGGTCGAGCGCGGCCAGGCCGGACTCGCGGTGGCCGTTGCCGGTGTTCTTCGTTCCGCCGAACGGCAGGTGCACCTCGGCGCCGATGGTCGGCGCGTTGACGTAGAAGATGCCGGTGTAGAGGTCGCGCATCGCGGTGAAGGCGCGGTTGACGTCCTGCGTGTAGATGGACGCCGAGAGCCCGTACTCCACGCCGTTGCCGATCTCGATCGCTTCCTCGAGCGAGCGGCACGGGATCACCGACACGACCGGACCGAAGATCTCTTCGCGGGCGACGCGCATCTTCGGATTGACGTCGGCAAAGATCGTCGGCTGGTGAAAGAATCCCCTGGCGTGCGCGCCGGAGTCGAGGCGCCGGCCGCCGGTGACCAGCCGCGCCCCTTCGTCTCGACCGATCTGCACGTAGCCCGCGACCGTCTTCAACTGGCCCTCGTTGACGAGGGGCCCCATCTCGTTCGTTTCGCTCAGGCCGTCTCCGACCGACAGCGCCTGCGCCCTCGCCGCAAAGGCGTCGAGGAACTTCTTGTAGACGCGCTCGTGCACGACGACGCGGCTCGCGGCGGTACAGCGCTGTCCGGTCGTACCGAAACCGCCCCACAGGCAGCCGTCCACGGCCAGCTCGAGGTCGGCGTCATCCATGATCATGATGACGTTCTTGCCGCCCATCTCGAGGTGCACCTTCTTGAAGGAAGGGGCGCAGCGCTCGTTGACGGTCCGGCCTACGTCGGTCGAACCGGTGAACGACACTACGCGGACGTGCGGGCTCTCGAGGATCGGGTTGCCGACCTCTTCGCCGCCGCCGGTCACAATGTTGACGACGCCCTTCGGCAGGCCCGCCTCCTCCAGGACCTTGACGAAGTTCACTGCCGACAGCGGCGTCAACGACGCCGGCTTGAAGACCACGGTGTTGCCGCACACGATCGCTGGAATGGTCTTCCAGGAAGGGATCGCCATCGGGAAGTTCCACGGCGTGATGACGCCGCAGACGCCGATCGACTGGCGGACCGACATGGCGAACTTGCTCGGCAGCTCGGACGGCGTCGTCTGCCCGTACATCCGGCGCCCCTCGCCGGCGTAGAAAAACGACATGTCGATCGCTTCCTGGACGTCACCGCGGGTCTCCTTGAGGACCTTGCCCATTTCGCGCGTCATCTCCCGCGCGTACTCTTCCTTACGAGCCACGAGGATCTGAGCGGCGCGAAACACGATTTCGGCGCGGCGGGGCGCCGGCACGAGCCGCCAGCGCTCGTAGGCGCGCCGCGCCGCGTCGATCGCGTGATCGACGTCCTGGCGCGTCGACTTCTGGAAGACGCCTATCAAGTCGTCGGCGTCGGCGGGATTCCGGTTCTCGAATACCTCCCCGGACGCGGACGGGGTCCATTCACCGTCGATGTAGTTGTAGTAGGTCGTCGTTTTCGTGATGGTCGGCATGAGCCGCAGATTAACGCAGATCAACGCAGATTGGCACGCGCGCGGGCGCGCGTGGCTGCCGAATCGTGCTAAAATCCGCGCATTCATTCATGGCCAGGAAACGGGCGGCTCGGCCGCGCGTCCAGGACGAGTCCCCCAAGCCTGACCCCGAGCGCGAACGCGTTCCGATCCTTGGCTCGCTGCGCGGCGAGGTCATGGTGTTCCAGCCCATGACGATTCTCGACATCAGCCGCGGCGGCGCGCAGATCGAAACGGCGTTTCCACTTCAACTCGACTCCCTCCACGACTTCCGTCTGACGCTCAACGATCAGTCCGTCGTCGTCAAGGGTCGAATCGCGCACTGCCACATCGGCGATCTCGAAGAGCAGCGTGTCGGCTACCGAACAGGCGTGGAGTTCATCGACCCGCCGGAGCACGTCCGGCACGCCATCCTGGAGTTCATCGAGACGCTGAAGGCGCAGCGGAAGCGGTAACTCAGTTCTTGACGGTGACCGGCGGCTCCGCCCGCGGCGGGTTGACGTACGCCGACACGAGGCTCTCGTGGCCGCCCGGCCCGATCGCGGCGACACCGAACACATAGTCGTCGATTGAGACGTCCTTGAGCACGAGCTCGGTGACGTCGCCGACCTCGAGCTCGTGCTGCCAGTCGGGCGTCCATGCCTCTCGCCAGAACACCCGATAGCCGGCGGCGCCCGGCGACGCCTGCCAGCGGAGCCTCGCGTCGTAGCCCGAGGGCCGGCGATCGAGCGTCGGCCGGTTTCGCTGGTCGAGCACCCCCGGCGCCGGTGGAGCGAGCGCCAACACGGCCACGCCGGCCGCGTTGACGCGCGCGTTGCGCGCGAGATAACCGGCGGACACGCCGTCGGCGGTGTCTGCGACGGTATGTTGACGGGCGTAGTTCTCGTTCGACTCAGTGAATCGAACCGCCGCATACCCGTGCTGATTGAACGCCGTGTGGTCGCCGCCGCGGCCGAATCGGTCGTGCCGCGCGATGAGCTTGACCTGGTGCGACGGCACGTAGCGCGCCGCCGTCCGTCGGATGTGCCGCGCCAGCTGGCGCGAGCTCGAGTCTTCCGGCCCTTCTGAAAACACGCGAACGGTTTCCGCATCGACGATCCCGGTGCCGCCCACCGGGTTGCCGACGATGTCGTTGTTGAAGACGGCGTCGATGACGACCTTGTCGGCCTGGGCCTTCTGCGCATGCGCCTTCGCGCCGATCAGCCCCTCTTCCTCCCCCGCCAGCGCGATGAACACGAGCGTGGCGTCGAACTCGACTCCGCTGTCCGCGAACACGCGCGCGAGCTCCATCGTCAACACCGTCCCGCTGCCGTCGTCGTTGGCGCCGGGCGCGGGGTTGTCGGCCGCCGCCCAGTCGAAGCTGCTGCCCGACGATTCCGATGATGACGTGGACCGGCCGTCGCTTGCGTCCGCTGTCTCGCTCGTGCGGCGGGCGGTGCGCGCCAGCGAGTCGTAGTGCCCGCTGATGTACACCCGCCGGGGCGACTTGCCAGGCAGAATCGCCATCACGTTCCGCAGCTCGACGTCCCGGGGAATGCGCTGGCCCTGCTTCGGCAGCATGTAGGTGTCGAAGCTCACATTGAGCCTCGGGCTCGAGCGCGTCATCTCGTCCAGGATCCATTGGCGCGCCGCGCCGATGCCGCGGACCTTCGAGTCCGCCGACGACAACGTGTGCCGCGTCTCGAAGCTCTGCAGCTTCGTGACGAGCTCGGCGAGGCGCTGCTCGGAGATCGATTCCAGGATCTTCTGGATTCTCGGATCAAGCCCCGAAGACTGCGCGAATCCGATTTGCGGCGCGATCAGAGCAAGAGCGAGAGAGATGCACGGCGGAATGGCGCGCTTCATTGGTAGATCCTACAGTCGCACCGCGCGAGCGCGGCGCTGTGAGTATGACCCCCGTTCAAACCGTGCGTGCGGATTTCCCGCACACGGCTTACCAGAGAGCGTTCGAGGTAGGACATTAC
>Ga0187893_10013586_pt1 | contig 11290 bp, 11 predicted proteins | sample MA1701074metaG_FD_139574 | JGI IMG/M metagenome (GOLD analysis project Ga0187893, IMG submission 139574) | White microbial mat communities from a basaltic lava cave in the Kipuka Kanohina Cave System on the Island of Hawaii, USA - MA170107-4 metaG ...
ATCTATCAAAACTTTATTGATCGTCTGTGTATATCCAGAAGGTTGTTCTATTTCTAAAGTCTGTTTGTAATTATTTCTATAAGAATACAATCTGACATTTGCATTCAGAGTAGCAACGTTGTTCAATGTTATTTCTGATGTAAAATCAAAGTTTGTAAAGTTCACATTCAACACGTCATTAACTTTAAAGAAGCTCAAATAGATCTTTTCATTTGCAGCATAGAAACTTACAGTATCACCAGCAGTGATAGTTTCTACTGTTATATTCTCATTAACTTGAAAGGCTGTTTGAGAAGCATTGGTAATGCCAACAGTAGAAGGAGCTATGATGTTCAATATAGTGAATGTTGATTCTGTATTGCTTGCTCCACCAACAACGTATAATTTGTCTCCAGGTGTGCCGTAACCACCACCTGTCAAAGTAGTGTAATCTGCTGTAGACATAACGATGTAATCATTACCTGAAACATCTTTGAATTCTATTGGAACTGGTCCGGTAGAAGTAGCATCAACAAGTTTTTCGTAGAAATAATCTTGTGTGCTTATCTTACCGTCCACAAAGTCTTCATACATGTCAGAGTATTTTGCAATGACACCTTCTGTTGCTGTTGCAAGAGAATTTTTTGTCACTAATGCATTTGTAGAACCTGCACCAGATCCAACTATAAATTCATCATCGACGAAGTATAATGTAAATCTTCTGGAAGCAGTGTATAATGTGTTAATGTCTGCTGCAGTGTCTGCTAAAGTTACTGCAATGGTCTTGTCAGCAGAAGAATCAACTGTTACAGTTGCTCCTGCCAAAGTAGACTTGTCTCCTGCAGCGTTAGTCACAAATACTGCTTTGTCTTTGTTAGGACCGTCCAATATGCTGACCAATGTATTAAAATATTTGACCCTTCTGTAAGGCTCGTAATCGTTCGTTGGAACTGTTCCAGATGTTCCAGCGAATATGAATTCTATTTGATTCACACCTGTCAACGTCGGAGCAGATAAATCTGTACCTGCTACCAAGTTAACAAAACCAAGACCGTTAACAGTTACTGCATTATAAGTATTTGTATACACAGGAACGTCTGTTGCTTCGATGAACACATATCCTAGAACAATTGCTGTTGCAGGAACAATCGGCTTTACTGGAGAAGGAGCAACGGCCGTTTGAGCGACTCCTGTAGCAACTTGAATGCCATTGTCGTCCAAATATATCGCATCATATCTTTGATTTAATAAACCAGCACCAGGAGTTGCAATCGTTTCAAGAGTCAATGTAGTAGTTGCAACAGGCACCGAATATTGTTCTCCTTGATAATTGTAGTAGTTACCTACACCACCGACAACATCTATCGTAGGAATTGCTGCAGCAACAGGATTCACAACTGTAATGCCACTAGTAAATTCATCCATGAAGTTGTAAGTTCTACCTGCAACGACAACAGCTCCATTACCTAAAACGTTTGATGCTGAGTCCAATTCTTTTTTGGAATATGTCAATGTCTCAGAGATGTTTTCTTCGTAAGAAAGATATTTTATACTTGTGGCTTCGCTGTCTACCAAAGAATTACCTATCAAGTCAACCATTGCGTTTGGAAAGTCTGTCTCCATCGCATCATAATTATAAGCAACAAATAGACCAGTTCTATCGGTATCTCTATTGATCACATTCTCTACGAATATGTCGTTCTGATTTGCGTCTCTGAAATATGGTATCAAAGAAAGAGCTGGATAATCTTGCAACACTGTCACACTTTGATTGATCAAGAAATTGTCCAATTCTTCTTTTCTAAGACCAGATGTATTGAAATAATTTCCAAATACAGTGTCAACAGACAAGTTTGTATAGTCTGACCAATCTCCAGCTACAACTACAACTCTGATCATATAGTCACCGATCAAATCAGTAGGTCTCAAGAATGTCGGAACTTGATCTGCAGGAACTCCTGCATACCAATCAGACACTGTCAAGTTGAAACCAGCTTGAGTAGACTTCACAGCAAATACTGTAATCTTTTTATCGCTCATGTTTGTGAAGTGCAACAAAGAATTGTACGTCGCAAAGTTTAAGAACGATTCTGTAGATCTCTCCCAAAATCCAGAAGTATTAAAAAACTTTCTGTATGATTCGGTTCTTTCAATGTCGTTTTCTGTTCCTGTAGACGTAGAAATAGATTGATATTCCATGATGTCTAACGTATCATCTGTCTTTAACAGATTTAACGCGTAAACTGGACCAGATTCCAACATCTTGTAAACAGTTCTATGTAAGTAAGAACCTTTCTTTTCTAAGTTCCTGTCTATAGGCCCCAAGATTGAAAGAGCGTCGCTCTTCTTTTTCAACAAGATTGGCCTGTTGAATTGTCCCTTTTTAGAAAATCCAGGAACAAGATTTATGATGCCTTCGGTCACAATTTGATCGATGATCGAATTGTCGATCTCTTCGATGAAGACGTCCGGTCTTTTGTACTTGCTAATATTGATAGCCATTCGTTCTGAAGGTTTATTTTTTCCCTTTGATGGCTTATATATTGTTCACGAAGTGCAATTTTTTCGTCAATTGCCAAATTTCTTAGGAGGAAGATTTCTATTTCTAGGTTGTATGTTCGTAAAGTCTCTCTTTTTTGGCAATGTGCCATTTCGCAATTTTGAAAGTGCAGAATAGTCGGCACTCTTGACGTATTGACTCTTTCCCAATTTTTCTTCTATTAACTTTCTAGTTTCTTCAGGAACATCAAAAGATAACATCTCTTCGACCATGGTTTTATAGTCCGGTTTTACAAACACCGTGGATAAATTGACCAGAGTCATGACTACGTCATCGTTACCACTTTCTGCGTGAAACTGTAAATTTCCTGCAGCAGTTTCTTCCTTGACAAAGTTCTTTATCTCGTAAACTGTAGTAGAATCGTGTACGACAATGTTCATCGCTGTCATCTGTGTCTGGTAGTCTTTTACCAACAATTTTTTATTGTTGTGCACTTTCAAACCAATCTTAGGCTTGTCAGCATCGGCTTTGTGGTAATATTTAAAAAATACGAAAGAACCATAATCGTTCAGACCGTTGAACACACCTGGCATCTTAGACAACAACGATTCACCGTACGTGTTGTACTCTAAGACTATTCTTACCTTTTCTGGATCGAAGAATTCAAAAGCCAAACAATACAAAATGTGAGCAATGTAACCTATGTCAGCCAAATTGTGACGATATATGCCTATTTGTTCCAACCTAAAGAAATCGAATATTTCAGTTTGTTCACCCATTTCCATCTCTTCTTTGCTCTTTGGCATAAGCCTAAATATGTTGATGACAGAGTAATCTTGACCAAGGCCTTCAGATAAATCTACCGAAAATATTATTCTATACTTTTTTGCATCTGCGTCGTTGAAAAGAGATAAATCCTCAACCCATTCTAGTTCCAAATATTCTCCTTGGAGCCTTTCAGACAGAGATTTGATGGGTTTGTAAGAAAAAGGAATTTGTTTGTTGACGATTTTGTTCATCGTCTTTTCGTCCAAAACAAGCTTTGAACCAGCGATGAACTGCAATCCGTACTCTTGGTTGAAAGCTTCCAATGACCCGATGTCCTTTATGGCTTCTTCTTTCCAAGTCGTCACGATCGCAAATTTGGTTAACGGAATTAGCTCTCCTTGGTGCGATACCATGCCAAGCTTTCTGACGTCTTCTACGGTGACGCTTTCTCTGTTCAATATGTTGATGACGTCCAAATTTTTCTCGTAGTCGAAAGAGTGTGCAACGTATGGTATTCTGTTCGCATCACACGTATCGTTTGAATCAAACTTCTGTTTTAGAAATTCTAAAATTGAATCTACAGTGAAGCCATATTTTGAGGCCTGATATTTGTTGATTCTGACGTAAGTCATGTGTCTACCTGGTACTTGATTCCAATATACTCTTAAAGATTTGAAGTTGTTCTTTAAATAGTCTCCGTCTTTTCTTTCTGCGTCTGTCAATATTCGATGGAATAGATTGAGGCCGTTTGGTGTAGAAGTGATGACAATTTTTGAATTTTTTACTGCAGATACAGTAGGATATACTGCTCTATAGTATGGTTCTATGATGTTTCTAGGGATGTGTGCAAATTCATCTAGATATAAATAGTCAATTGTAAAACCGATGGCGGGTTCTTTTGTTCTGGCCGCAGATTTTATTCTACATCCAGTGTCGCCAAACAATAGAGATCTTTGGTTCCAATTTGTCAAACCTGTTTGCAAAAAGAAAGGCAATAATCTATAGATTGATTTGATTTTATCTATAATTTCAATAGACGTGTCACTTTTATTGGCCACAATCATTACAGTTTTGTCATTGTTAAATGTTATAAAGTGTAATATTGAAATTGCAGCAGAAACTGTATTATGTGATAATATCCCGTTGGTATAATATGCTTTATCGTCTGAATCAACAGAACAATCCAACATTGTTATTTTATTTTTGGATTTTTTTATACATTTGACTCTGCTTAAACCGTTTTCAGTCATTAATTGATCTCCAATTTTTAAATCAACTACAAATATTTCTTGTAAGTTTTCTTTGAATACAATATGATTATCAGCACAAGAAAGTTTATAACCGTTTTCTAACTCCAGTTCATATATTTTAAATGGTTGTGTTTGGTGTAAATGTGTTAAAGGTACTAAACCATTATATGATAAAATGCCATACCTTTTTTCATCCAATGTTAAACTTTCTAATATTTTTTTGGATGGATCATTTTCATCAAATGACTTATTGAAATGTTCAAAATATTCAATAGTTCTTATTATTTTAAGAATTATATAACATAAAAATTTAATCATTTAAAAATTCTAAACACTTTTTTACTACTTCTTCAGGATTTTCATCAAAATCTTTTTCCCATATGACTAATAATTCATATTTTTCATTTATCTTATCATATTTATATTGGTCTTTTTCCCAAATTTGTTTGGCTGTCATTTTTCTAACACAATTGACCCATTCTGAATCATACAACGATGGATTGGCATGCCAATAATCACCATTAAATTCTATTATTTTGTTTTTAAATTTAAAATCTGCTAAGAAAAAATCTTTATTTTTAAAATTTAAAAAATATTCATTGTTTAATTCTTTAAAATATAAATCTTTTTCTGTTTGTATTATAGTTTGTATGTTGTCATATATTTCCCAAAATAGTTTTTGAGACACTTTAGAATAATTATCATCTGAAAATATCTTCTTTTTTAAAATTTCGGCCTTTTCCTCATCACTTTTACTATTCATTGTATTTAACCACTTATCTTGCCTAGCTTGCCAGATTATTTTTCCTTGTTCTTCCCCGTATCTTTCTATACACTTTTTTAAGCTAAATGTTGTTTGTCTATCTTTTAATTTTTTCTTGGCTTCTTTTTCACTAAATCCCTTATTCAACCAATATTCTAATTGATTATTACTTATTCTATCTTTTATGTAACTTTTATAGTTTTTAGAATACAATTTTTTTAATTCTTTATCAGTAAGATTTGGATTTCTTTTTTTATGGAATTCTATAGAAAAAGGAGAAGTTTCTTTTCTTTTTTCTAATGTTGTATTGTCTCTATGATTTGGATTTTTATTTCCCTTAATTCTTTCAGAATACATCTTTCTATATTTTTCTTCTTTCATAAATTTTCCAGAATTTATAGATATGCTTTTTTTATATTTTTCTGAAATTAAGTTATGTTCTGGAAATTCTTTTTTATATTCTTCTATAGATTTATCTTTGTGTATACTTTGAATATGATTAATAGATAAACTTGGTGCGATATATCCACACCATTGACATATAACATAATCTATATTTTTAATACCAGTAGTTTTTAACAATTTTTGTTTGTCTAGTTCTATTCTATTTTTTCTGCACTCTTTTGTACAAAATTCTGTCATTGCATGTATAGGTATAAATTCACTTGAACATCCTCTGCATGTTACTGGTTTTACTAAATTGTGTTTTAATTCATATTCTCTTAATTTTAAATTGTGTGCTTTTTTAACATGTGCTTCTAAAGATCTTCTATCTTTTACTTGTTTGTTACATTCTATACAGTGCATTTATTTTCTTTAATTTTATGTAGTATATATGTATTTCTGCTTCTTGTCAATGTGGTATATGCCGCCATCAATTTCTTTTTAATTTTTTCTAAAAAAGTCAATTTTCTATGTTTTGACAATTGTTCAAAATAGAATTCTCCTGCTGATATTAAGTTAAACTGTTTATTTAGATAATCATATATAAGTAATTGAGTATCAAATATATAACACTTACCAACTTGCCTCGAAGCGCAGAGAATGCTAAATCGATTGTTATTGTATAAATCTAAAATATCTTTTTGGTAATCTCTGAGATACATTTTTCCCACTGATCCGTCTTCCAATTTAATCTTACAATATTTTTCAGCAAAATAATGTATGTCTAATTTACATTTTAAATATTCTTCATATTCTTCTTTTGTTGCTGCAAAGGCCAAACCTGCCTTTCTAACTCCAATCATGTTCTTCCACCAAGGAGTATTTTCTCTTTTGATTTGATAACCTAAATTGAGTTTTTCTGTAACTTCATCTACTGATTTTGTTGTAAATGTTACTCTTTTAAATTCTTGATCTTTTTTTAACCCACTCATATTTTTATATATCCAAACAGCGTTTCTTTGATCAAATAATAATTTTTACAATGTTTTTATACGATAAAGAAAATAAATAAGTATATGAAAATTAAAGACGTGATAAACGATACACTAAAGGTTTGGGAGAAGAGCCCAATAGACAAAAAGTATCGACAGAAATGGAGCAAAACAAATTTGACTATGTTCTGTGCTTTTTGGTTAGGAAATGCATATGCTGCTTACGATTTCTACAAAAACGGCTTCAATTTTGAAGTCTTTGTCATCTACATGTCTATGGCCTTAGGTTTAAAAGGTATGTCTGTTTGGGGTAAAAAAGTGGCCAAGCATCCATAATGCACATATATAACACAATATGAAAGAAGAATCGCCAAATCAACAGAAAAAGAACAAGTTGAAGGAAGAGTATGAAAATTTGATGGCGAACCAGAAGTTCGAAGTCAAGCAACACTTTCCAACAGAAAAAGATCTACCAGGTCTAGGCCAGAATCAGGAGATACACGATTACGCTGCTGATATGGCAGAGTGTAGGGAAAAAGCTTCGCAGATGGTGATGTCTTTGATCAAATTACATTTAGGAGAGGATCCAAAAGTGATGAACCATCCAATGATCATAGAAAAGATAGAAGAGGACGTAGATTCTTACGCATATTTGAAGTTTATGGCCAAACAGAGTCAGAGGCTGTACATAAACAATCTTTCTAACATGGACAATGGTCAAATAGGAGCCGGAATGACAGAGGCCATTTCTTCGCTACAAAAGGAACAGCGTGACACGCTAAAAATGTTGTCACAAAAGTTCAAAGAAATTGATCTATCTTATAGAATGTTGAAGGATATATTGTTGTCTGCTGCAAAGGAAGAAGTGCAGGAAGAAACACAAATATTGGATTTCAAGAAGATGAATTCTGCGATAGATCAATTCATGAAAGAGAGAGACGAACAGAAAAAATTGGAGCAGAAGAATAAAATAGATAAGATAGTATCCACAGAAATGGAAATTTCTGAAGAAACTACACAAGACGAAATAGAACCAAAGGATGAAGATTTACCGAATAAGGAAGATTTCTGAAGATTTGAAACTCGACTCTTCTTTGCCAGAAGAGTTGAACCGAATACAGAATGATGCATATTTGGAATTTGCGACCGAACTTTCTGCGACATTAAATAGTTATGGATACGAAACTGTAGAAGTCAACACACAAAAAGAATTGGAAGATTCTTACACTTCCAACATATTGCTTCAAGTCATTTGTGTCAAATCTGGTTCAGAAGACAGATATTCTTTTGTATTAAACAAAGACGGTAGAATGTTTGTTGTGTCAATTTCTGAAGAAGGTCAATCTAAAATACTTTCCCACTCAGGAAAAACTCTCAAAGAGGTTTTAAAAGACATCAAGGACAACTTTAAAATGTGATCATTCTTTTGATTGTTCACAGTTTGGATAGTCTCCACAGTGTTCTTTTTCGTCGAACATCAGAGGCTCTTGACATTTTTTGCATCGGCCGTAATTGACAGCGTTTTCTAATCTATCGCATTCTGCTTGTTTCCAATCTAGTTCTTGTCTGGCTTTCTTCAGAGCTATTTTGTCTTTTTCTAATTGATCCATGTCATTCGTCTTCTTTGTCCAAAGAGGGAAACTCTTCTTTGACAACGTTTTGGAAAGTTTCATAGAGGTCTGCGTCCATCCTTCTCATGTTGATGTTCATCTCTTGTAAAACCTCTTCCATGACCTTTTCTAGGACATTGGATTCGGCTTGATGTCCTATTGTCTCAGTTTGGTCTTCGTACCAAGATTTTTTGTTCTTGTACTCTTCGTACTCTTCTCCGTCCCATTCATACTCTTCAGCCACTTCGTCGATCTCTTCGTTCAACATTTCTTCTATTCTTCCTTTGTCGTAGAGAGTTGTCAATATGCTTCTAAATGAACTTGTATCGTCCGAGCTAAATGATTCGTTTTCTTCTTCTAACATTTTTTTAATTGATAATTTTTTTATGTCAATGTAGTTACTACGGTTTTATCAAAAAGTTTACAGAAATTTTATTGCCTGTTTGTCCATGTTCTTCACTGTTTGTTGATGGAACATCTTTGAAGCGGTCTTTCTACAGTGTGATGCGATGTCTCGCATGATCTTTGATATTGTAGTATTGTTGATGTTTTTGATGGCCTTCATGAGCTCTTCGGTTCGCATCGGTATGCCATAAGAATCGTGCAACAGTTGAATTCTTGTTATGTTGTTGACGATAAAGTCTTTTTTGGCGTTGTCAAAATTGAATCTAATCTTTTGTATTTTCAATTTTCTTTCCTCTGCATACAATTCTACTTTCTTTGCGTTCCGTTCTTTCCACTTTTTGTTGTATTTATTGTCGTTCTTTCTGGCAACGTCATTGAAATAGTATCTTTCCAATCTGTATGTCCGCCTACACTCTGCACATATTGTTTTATCGCTCTCAGGGTAATGATAATGTTCTGTCATTTTGCCTTCTTTTTGGCACTTTCTTTTTACAATTACTGATTTTCTCATTTTCTATCGTATGTTAAAATGTTGTGTATTTTTTTGTAGTCTGTGTAAAATGTCCCCATTTCAAAGTCTGTTCCGTCTGTAGAATAAGCAAAAAACTCATTTTTGTTAAACCTTGAAGACTCTGGATAGATATAAATTTTTTCTCCTAAGATTTTGGCCAATTCCATGAGTTTTTCTTCATCTAGCGTCACATCCATGTCTCCTGACCAAATTTCTTTGTTGTCTTTGTCTTTGAGCACTGCATTGAAGATCACCAAATTTTTTGGATTGTTATTTCTGTAGCCAGACTTTGACCAAGAGATCAATTTTCCTGGTATGCCTAAGACTTTTTCAGCCTTTGACTTCTTTTCTTCCAATTTAGATTTCTTTTTCTTGAACATATTTGTCTATGTGAAGATCTTAAAAATATTAAAATATTTCTGTCTTTCGACCATGAAAAAAGCCGAAGAAAATTAATTCTTCGGCCTTTAAAAGGTGGAGCTAGAGTTATTGAAAACTCTTCCCAACAGTGAACTTCTAAGTTTTCTACATGCTTATCCGACTTGTTCGAGAGCCGAAACTCTACCCAAAATTGTCTTTTTAAGGACTTTAGGTTTTTGGTGCACCTCGTCAATTTTGTGCAGATTCGACAACTGCAAATCTTCTATTATTTTTGGCCCTAGATTCTGTTGGCTTGGTTGAAGAGTGTTTGATTAAGCAGCAAACTCAAGCTCTTCGACTTGAGTGGCGACGCGCTTGGCGCGTGATGCCTTTTCTACTGCCAATACATCGGCCATTCCGCCGACTTCGTTGGTGATGTTGCCATCTGGTTGTTTGAACTTTTTACGCGGTTCAGCGCAGCATGCTTACAAAGAACTTCTATTCTGCGGTCAAAACCTGGTAGCCCCGAATAGGTTAATTATTACTACATTTTTTGATACTAGTTCAGAAATATATAGAACACTGATGATAAAATTTTCTAATTTTTCTATTTCTAGCTTCTTGTCAGAGTCAAGTGGAGACAAATCAACTACTCGATCAGGATGGACAAAGGTTAAACCTAAGGTAAAAGAATTGATGGAAGAAGAGTTACAAGACTTTCAATACCGATTGCAAGAGTTAAATTTGGAGGTAGGAGACAGTGTAATGCGATATGACTTTGGAAAAACTACATTGGGTTTTGGAGTGGGGTGCTATTTTAAGTACGCAGATCAAGAGTATTTGGTGTTTGATAATTATTCAGAAGGAATGTTCAGACTTTATAGAGTGATTGGTCAAGAAAAGACTTACATGACAAATTTAGAATTAATGACAAATTCTGTTTATTTAGAATACATATTTAGAGACTTGAAACAGATGTTGAAAGAAGGAGAATTTTTGACAGTTGACATAACTCCAGAAGAGGGCCAAGATCGAATGATAAAAATCAATTTGGATTCAGAGTACAAGGCTTTGACAAAAAAGTCTTTAAAAAAGGCTGCAAATTATTTATTTTCAAAGATAAGACAAGAAATAGAAGATGATGATATGTTTACAACAGTGTTCTATATTGACAATGAAATATTCAAAATGATAGGAAATAATCGTGACTTTGGTGTCATGGACTCCGAAGATAGAGACGTCGATGTTTAATCTTTTCTCTTGATTAATATTTCATCTATTAGTCCATACTTTTTTGCCTCTGTAGAATTCATCCAATAGTCTCGGTCTCCGTCTTCGTGTACCTTTTTGTAAGGTTGGCCTGAGTGTTTGGATACTATTTCATATAGTTCTTTTTTCAATTTCAAAATTTCTTTGGCTGTAATTTCTATGTCAGATGCTTGCCCGTCGGACATCCCCATTGGTTGATGTATCATTGTTCTGGCATGTTTCAATGATTGTCTTTTGCCTTTTTCTCCACCACACAAAATGATTGCAGCCATAGATGCAGCAAGACCGACATTAACAGTTTTGATTTTAGGTGTTATCAATTGCATTGTGTCATATATGGCTAGGCCGTCGTACACAGATCCACCAGGAGAGTTCACATATATTGATATATCTTGTTTTGGGTCCATTGCTTCTAAATATAACAATTGTGCGTTGATCATAGTTGATACTTCGTTATTTATCTCTGTTCCAAGAAATATTATTCTTTCAGCCATCAATC
>Ga0187893_10013587_pt1 | contig 11290 bp, 5 predicted proteins | sample MA1701074metaG_FD_139574 | JGI IMG/M metagenome (GOLD analysis project Ga0187893, IMG submission 139574) | White microbial mat communities from a basaltic lava cave in the Kipuka Kanohina Cave System on the Island of Hawaii, USA - MA170107-4 metaG ...
TAAGTACCAGAGCCCACCGCGCTTGATGAGCGATGGTGCCCACACCTCGCTGGCGTCCCAGGCCCCTCCGCCGGCGCCAGCCACGAACTCCGTCGTATCCGGAATCGACCAGTTCAGCGCCAGATCCGGCGTGAACGTGTGCGCCAAGACCCGCCCGACCGCGGCGTCTCCGCTGCCCGTCTGCCGGATGTAGTAGACGTGGTAGAGGCCCTCCCACTTGTTCGTCGCCGGGTTGCGCGAGACTTCGTAGACGAACGCGAAATCCTTCATGACGGCGCTCGGGTTGGTGGGATCCGTGACGACCACGCTGCCCGAGAACGCCGCCGGTGCGGCAGGGCTCGCAGCGGAGGAACCCGCGATCGCGCTGCCGGCTCCACTCACGTTCGTCACTTGGACGAGCGCCTCCGGGAGCGTGCTCAGGCTTGAGTTCCGCGCCGTGAGCGAGGTGTCGTCCTGCTGGACGAGATCGAAACGCGCCGACCAGCTCGTGTCCGCGGTCACGAGCCTCACGGCGCGTGACGATGCGAGTCCGGTGCCGCGGGCGCGTATGACGACGGCATCGCCCTCGATCGACGTTCGCGAGGCGAAGACGACTGGTGCGAACGGCGCTGCGATCCCTGAGTTGAACGTCACGGTGTTCGACACATCGAGCGTGCCATCCGACCGCTGCGCTTGGGCCCGGAGCTTCCCGCGGGCCGTCGCAGGCAGCTCGAGCACGTACCGGGCGACGGTGCTGTGGGAGCTCGCGGAGGAAACTCGAACATTCTGGAACCTGCAGCCACTCTCCAGCTCGTTCCGATCGACAACCTCGTCGACCCTGGACTCGTGGCCTGCCGGTGCGGCGGCATTCTCGGCCACGACCTGCAGGTCAGCGCAGTTCTGCGCGACCCAGCTCAAGCGCACGTCGCGGGGCAGTGCGGTGTCGGGCGGCGCGACCGCCATGACCAAAGTGCAACGCGTCGCCGCTGTGAAGCTGATGTCGGTGCTTCCCCCGAGCCACTGGAGGGTGATGGCGGGAGCCGAGGAGGCAAGGAGCGCGGAAACCAGTGAGAGTCCGATGAGTGTGCCGTTCATGGAGATGGTCCTCCCTGAGTGCCGGAGGTCTGTGGATTGGTCTCGCCGTGCGGCACCCCGCAGGGTCGAGCGCTTCGACCTCCGGGTGGACAGGCGTTCGAGGCTCAGTGCGCGATGCTCCGAATCTGCCCCCAGGTGAAGTTCTGTTGGGCCATCCCGCCTGGGCAGCTCGCCGCGGCCTGCCACGTCACCAGGTTCGAAGCCGCGGGAACCGTCAGGCTCTCGTGCTGGCCGTCGGCTTGCACGACGTTGATCTCGCTCAACAACACGCAAACTGGCGTCTGGCAGCCGCCGCAGGTGCCCGAGCCGACGGTCTTCGCGTTGCTCACGAGCAGCTTGAATGCGTAGTACTCGGTCCCTGCCACGAGTTGCAGTGGCGAGGTGCTCGGCACCGCAGCGGCCAGCCGAATACGGGCCTGGTTCGGCTGGCCGCTCGGTACTTGTGGAGAGGTCCAGTAAGTGTGGTAGGCGCCGATGCCGCCGACGCCTTGCCCCGACCACATGTCCGTGCACGACGTGCCCGGGTCGCTCGAAAAGTCGAGTGCTGTGGAGAGCGCCGTTTGCCGGCAGGCGGCGCTATTTAAGAACTGCCACCAGCTCGGGAGGCTGTCCGCGGACGCGGTGATCTCAACGGTGGCCTCGATACCGGTGCAAAGCTGCTGGTCCGCCGAGAGCATGAACGAGGCGACCAGCAAGTTGGTCCCGCTGTTCGTGCTGCAGCCGAAGTTGCGGTTCGTGAGTCCGCCCTCCGAAAGGCAGGTGCTCCAGGCGAGGTTCACGCCACCCGCCGTTGCGCGCGGGGACAGCGTGATCGAGATTGCTACCAGGATGGCGATGTAGGTTGCGATCCTCATGGTGGTCCTCCCAGGGACTGGGTGTTGGTCCTCGAGGCCCGAATCGAAGGACACGTACAGTGCGTCGTGGCGGGTTCGCGGCGGCAACATGCCGAAGCCGCTCGTGATCACCGCCAGGGCGGCTCGGCCGAAGGTCTTCCGGAGCACGTGCCCCCCCCTGCAGGTCAGATGATGCGCCTCCGGGAGAGGCAACTCCAATGGCGAGCCCGGTCGCTTGTTCGGCATGCAGCGCGCGCGATTCGCGGAAGCAACAAGAGATCGCAACATGAACATCGTACGACCCCACCACCTGTAGTCTGCTACCTGGACACCCGTCGCTGGCCTGGTCCTTTCGTCCCGGCCAGAACATCCCCAAACGTCATCCTCTTGGGGCCGTCAGCCGGACGGTCACGACCTCAACTTCCGGCGCCCCGACCACCACGCCGTCCTCGGCGTGCCCCGGCCTCCCAGAATCTCGCGAGCCTGCCGCCTGTCGTGATCTGGTGACTGGGCAACAGGACCGAGATCGACGCTAGCGGGCTTGGCGCGCTCGAAGAGCACGCCAACGAGCTCCACGGCTCCGGCCACACGCTCAGCGTGTGCGGCGCCCGCGAGCAACCCGCGAAGCTCATGGAAAAGGCCGAGTTCCACTTGCACGTGGGCGACGCGAACATCTGCGCCGACCTGGACGCCGCGCTCGTGCGCGTGCGGCAGATGCGAAGGGAGCGCAGCGATTGAGGCATAGTGAAGAATGTCCAGACGAAGGCGGAGGAGGAGCCTGCTGCGGTGAACGATGCGCCGAACCCGCGGCGAACCAAGGCTGCAGGGTCTTCCCAGCGGATTCGAGGGCGTGTGGCCCGGCGGCTACACCCCGTCGCGCAGGTCCCTGGGCCCGATCCTGCGCAGGAGCCTCGCCCCGCCGTCCCCCTCGCGCACGATCTCCACGAACGTCCCCGGCGAGAAGCCGGGGTCCTCGCCGATCAGCTCCTGGGCCAGCCGGCCCACCAGCGGCAGATGGCTGACCACCAGGACCGGGGTCGCGAGCGGCACCCGCGCGAGGATCGCGGCGAGCGCCACCCGGGGCTCGGCCTCGGGCACGAGCTCGTCGAGGACGTGCGGCTCGACCGCGCCACCCAGCATCCCCGTCACGAGCAGCGCGGTCTCCCGCGCCCGGCGGTAGGGGCTCGTGACGACCGCGGCCGGCCGCCAGCCGTCGGCCTCGAGGCGCTGCCCGAGATGTCGCAGGTAGCGCGAGCCCTCCGGCAGGAGCCCGGCGTCGGGCCCCTGGCCGCCGGCCAGGCCGTGTCGGAGCAGCGCGAGGATCCGGAGCATGGCGTGCAGAAGGACCTCTTCCTGGTGTGCGGGTCAAGCGAAAAGCGCCGAGCCGCGGCACGGAGGCATGCCCTCACCCGCCCCGCGGAAGCGTCCGCCCCGACGCACCGGCCCGGGGACCGGCCGGCCGGGGCCCGCCGCGGGGGCCCCAACCCTGCTCCGGTTGCATGGGTCGTGCCGCGCCGATAGCATCCTTCGCCACACATTTCGGCGCCCTGCCGTGACATGCCGCGGGCGCCACTGGAGCAGCCCCGCCCCATGAGCCGTTTCCTCGAGCTGTTGCGCGAACGCGTCCTGTTCTTCGACGGCGGCATGGGCACCCAGGTCCAGGCGCGCGAGCTCACGCCCGACGACTGGGGTGGCAAGCGCTGGGAAGGCTGCATCGACCACCTCTCGCTCACGCGGCCCGACCTGGTCGAGGCCATCCATGCGGCCTATCTCGAGGCCGGGGCCGACGTGATCGAGACGAACTCGTTCCAGGCCTCGCGCACGCGGCTCGAGGAGTGGGGCCTGGGCGAGCGCACGGTCGAGCTCAATCGCGCCGCCGCCGCGGTCGCGCGCCGTGCGGCCGACCGCTTCACGGCCGCCGGCCGGCCGCGCTTCGTGGCCGGCTCCATGGGCCCGTCGGGCTTCCTTCCGAGCTCCGAGGACCCCGACCTCGGGCGGCTCGCGCTCGCCGACCTCGTCCCCGCTTTCCGCGACCAGGCGCAGGGCCTGCTCGAGGGCGGCGCCGACCTGCTCATCCTCGAGACCTGCCAGGACATGCTCGAGATGAAGGCGCAGGTCCTGGCGAGCCGCGAAGCCATGGCGCTCACCGGGAGGCGCGTGCCGATCCAGTGCTCGATCACGCTCGATCCCACAGGACGCATGCTGCTCGGCACCGATTACCGCGGCGCGCTCGCCACGCTCGAGGCGCTCGCCGTGGACGTGATCGGGCTCAATTGCTCGACCGGCCCCGATCTCATGCGTGACGCCATCCGCTACCTGTGCGAGAACGCGGGCACGCCGGTCCATTGCATCCCGAACGCCGGGCTCCCGATCAACGACGGCGGGCGCACGCTCTACCCCATGCGCCCGGAGCCGTTCGCCGAGACGCTGCGCGAGTTCGTGCTGGACCTGGGGGTGAACATCGTCGGCGGCTGCTGCGGCACGACGCCGGACCACATCCGGAGCCTGGTCGCCGCGGTGGGCGCCGGAAGTCGGCCGCGGCCGCGGCCGGGCCGGGGCCGCTGGCACGTCTCGAGCGGGATGACCGCGGTGGCGCTCGAGCAGGAGCCGCGCCCGCTGCTGATCGGCGAGCGCCTGAACACGCAGGGCTCGCGCAAGGTCAAGCGCCTCGCGCTCGAGGGCGCGCTCGAGGAGCTGCTGCCGGTGGCGCGCGAGCAGGTGGAGGGCGGCGCGCACGTGCTCGACGTGTGCCTGGCGCTCACCGAGCGCACCGACGAGGCCGGGCAGATGCGGGCGCTCGTGAAGAAGCTCGCGCTCTCGGTGGAGGCGCCGCTGTGCATCGACTCCACCGAGGCCGGCGTCCTCGACGCGGCGCTCCAGGCGTATCCCGGCTCGGCGATCGTGAACAGCATCAACCTCGAGAACGGCCGCGAGCGCGTGGACGCGGTGATGCCGCTCGTCATGCGCCATGGAGCGGCGGTCATCGCGCTCACCATCGACGAGCAGGGCATGACGAAGAGCGCCGCGCGCAAGCTCGAGGTGGCGCGCCGCATCCACGACATCGTCACGGGCGAGTACGGGCTCCCCGCCGGCCGGCTCATCTTCGACGACCTCACGTTCACGCTCGCCACCGGCGACGAGGAGTTCACGCGGTCGGGCATCGAGACCATCGAGGGCATCCGGCTCATCAAGCGGGAGCTGCCGGGCGTGCTCACCTCGCTCGGGGTCTCGAACGTCTCCTTCGGTCTCGGCCGCGAGGCGCGCGCCGTGCTGAACAGCGTCTTCCTCTATCACTGCGTGCAGGCGGGGCTCGACATGGCGATCGTGAACCCGGCCGACGTGATCCCCTACGCCGACCTCTCGGACGAGGACCGCCGGCTAGCGGACGACCTGGTGTTCGCGCGCGACCCCCAGGCGCTGGCGCGCTACATCGCCCACTTCGAGGGCCGCGCCCCGGACGCGCGTGCGCGCGAGGACGAGGCGGCCGAGGCGGCGATGAGCCTGGAGCAGCGCATCCACCACCAGATCCTGCATCGCAAGCCGGCCGGGATCGAGGGCTTGGTGGACGCGGCCGTCAAGCGCCAGGACCCGGTGGCCGTGCTCAACACCGTGCTGCTCCCGGCCATGAAGGAGGTGGGCGACAAGTTCGGCGCGGGCGAGCTCATCCTGCCGTTCGTGCTGCAGAGCGCCGAGGTCATGAAGAAGGCGGTGGCCCAGCTCGAGCGCTACCTCGAGAAGCACGCCGACGTCTCCAAGGGTCGCGTGGTGCTGGCCACGGTGTTCGGAGACGTGCACGACATCGGCAAGAACCTGGTGAAGACCATCCTCTCGAACAACGGCTACACCGTGTTCGACCTCGGCAAGCAGGTGCCGGTCCAGGCCATCCTCGACAAGGCGCGCGAGGTGGACGCCACCGCGATCGGGCTCTCGGCGCTGCTCGTCTCGACGAGCCGGCAGATGCCGGTGTGCGTGGGCGAGCTCCACCGGCTCGGGATGAAGGTCCCGGTGCTGATCGGTGGCGCCGCGATCAACCGCAACTTCGGCCGGCGCGCGGCGCTCGTGGACGGCGAGGTGTTCTACGAGCCGGGGGTCTACTACTGCAAGGACGCGTTCGAGGGACTCGACACCGTGAACACCCTGGTGGCGCCGCCGGCGCGCGAGGAGCTGGTGGCGCGCACGAGGCGCGAGGCGTTCGAGTTCAAGAGCCGGAGCGCCGAACTCGAGTCGCGCGCCGCCGCGGCGCGCGCGAACCAGCAGGATTTCAAGGTCACCGTCTCGCGCGACGTGAGCGTGCCCGCGCCGCCGTTCTGGGGCGCGCGCGTCACCCTCACGTCGGCGATCCCGTTCGACGGCGTGTACGCCGGCATGGACCTCAAGACGCTCTACCGCCTGCACTGGGGCGGCGCCCCGCGCGCAAAGGGCCGCGCGGCGAGCGCCGCCGACGAGGAACGTCTCGTGCGCGAGGACTTCGAGCCGCGGCGGCTCCGCATGCAGCGCGAGGCGAAGGAGAAGGGCTGGCTCCGGCCGCTCGCCGTGTACGGCTACTTCCCGTGCCAGTCCGAGGGGCAGGACCTGATCGTCTACGAGCCGGCCGCGTTCGCGCCCGGCTCGCTCACGCCGCGCGGCAAGATCGAGGAGCGGGTGCGGTTCCGCTTCCCCCGCCAGGCCGAGCGCGAGGGGCTCTGCCTCGCGGACTACTTCCAGCCCGCGGCCTCCTCGCGCTTCGACGTGGTCGGCTTCCAGGTGGTCACGGTGGGCCCCGGCGCCGACGAGCTCTCGAGCGCGCTCGAGAAGCGCGGCGAGTACGCCGAGTCGCTGTTCGTCCACGGGCTCGCCATGGCCGCCGTCGAGGGCCTCGCCGAATGGCACCACCGCCGCGTGCGGGCCGAGCTCGGGCTCGAGGACGAGCGCGGCAAGCGCTACTCGTTCGGCTACAGCGCCTGCCCGGACCTCGCCGACCAGGCCCGCCTGTTCGCGTTGCTCGGGCCCGAGGACGCGATCGGCGTCACGCTCACGAGCGCCTTCCAGCTCGTGCCGGAGGCGAGCACGAGCGCGCTCATCGTCCACCACCCGCAGGCGAGCTACTACATGGTGCGGGAGTAGGGCGCCCTACTTCCGTCTCTCCCGGAACTCCTCCGCCCAGCTCTGGACGATCGCGAGGCGGGGCCGCTGCCTGCCGGTCTCGTGGGAGCGGGCGGTGACGATCCGGCGGCCGTCCGCGCTCACCGCGAACATCATGTCGAAGCCGAACGGCAGCACGCCGGCCGGAGGGCGCGTGACCACGAGTCCCGGGTTGCCGAGCACGGGCGAGGCGCCGGCGCCGACTTCCAGCACCATGACGTCATTCCCCCGGCTGAAGTAGAGCCGGTCGCCCCGCGCGCTCCAGCGCGGCCACTGGCCGCCCGCGTTGGACGCCTGCCAGCGTCCTTCGAGGCTCGGATACCGGGTCAGGTAGACCTCGTAGCGTCCCGACTCGCTGGACTGGTAGGCGAGCAGCGAGCCGTCCGGCGAGACGTGCCCGTCGATCGCGCGCGGATTCCCACGGATGAGCGTGGCGGGCGGGCTCGAGCGGTCCCGCGGCACGCGCATGACGTCCCAGAAGACGCCGTTCTCGCGGAAGCCGGTGTAGAGGACGTCCCGGCCATCCGGCGTGAAGTAGGGGAGCGCGGCCGACGTGGCGAGCGTGTCGGCGCGCCCGCTGCCGTCGCTGGGGGCCACGAGGACCCCCCAGCACTCCGCCGACGAGCAGTTCAAGCCGCGGGCGCCGTACGCGATCGAGCGGCCGTCGGGAGACCAGTCCGGCTGGTCCTCCTCACCCGGATCGAACGTGAACCGGGTGCGCGTGCCGCGCACGTGATCGTGGACCCACAGGTCCGAGCCCGTGCCCTCGGCCTCGGAGCGCGCGATGCGCGGCCCGGTGGGATCCGCGGCGATGGCATAGCTCGCGCGTGGCGTCGGCTCGCCCACGGCCGTGAGGTCCCCGCCCGGCAGGTCCATGAGCACCATCTGCGTGGAGGTCGCGCCGCGCCCCGGCCGGAAGCAGAGCGTGCCGTCCCGCGACACGCTCGGCCAGGCGGCGTCCGCCTCGACGAGGAACGGCTCGCCGGTGATCTCGAGCTTCTCGAGCGAGAACGGCGCCGCCCAGATCCCGGGCGTGTTCGGGGAGCGGTGGTAGAGCAGGTGGCCGCTGGGCGACCAGTGCGGCGTGCCGATCGTCTGGTCCTTGAGGTCGAGCAGCAGCCTGCGCTTGCCTTTGGACCAGACCCAGAGCTGGCTGATCCCGGAATGGCGCGTGTGACTCGCGAACACGATGCCGCGGGCGCCGGGCAGCTCGCAGGGCTCGTGGACGTCGCCTTCGAGCTTCGTGTCGGCGGGCATGACCACGTGCGGGTCGCCGCCACGCTCGGAGATCTCCATGATCCCGAGCGAATCGCCGCGTGAGAACAGGATGGTCCCGCGCGGGCTCCACGAGCCCCCGGTCCCCCCGGTGAACTCGGCGCGCGTGTCGGACAGCACCTGGCGCTCCCCGTCCCCGGCGGAGACGCGCAGGACCTTCGTGCCCGAGAAGTACCCGATGTGGCGCGAGTCGGGCGACCAGAACAGCGCCTGCGCGTTGGACTCGAGCGGGAACGAGCGCGTCTCGAGGCGCGAGAGGTCGCGCAGCGTGAGGCGGCCGCCCACGAGGCTCGCGACGAACCGGCCGTCCGGGGAGATGACCGGCGACACCGGCGTCGCCGTGGACGTGTCCGGCTCGATGATGAACTTGCGGAGCGGGGCCACGGTCGCGGGCGGTGTCGCGAGCCTCGTGACCCCGAACATCACCAGCGCCCCGAGCGCGACGCCCGCCACGCCCGGGAGCCAGGCCGGGGCCCGCCGCGGAGCCGTGGCCGCCGCGGGCGCCGCCGCGCCCTCGTCCGCCACGCCGCGCAGCGTGTCGTCGAGGGCGATGCGCGCCTCGCCGATGTCGCGCAGCCGGCGCTTCGGGTCGCGCTCGAGGCAGCGCCGGAGCAGCGCCCGCACGCGCGGCGGCGTGCCGGCGGGGAGCGTCGTGAAGTCGGGGTCGCTCCGCAGCACCGCCGCGAGCGTGTCGGACACGGTCTCGCCCTCGAACAGCCGCCGGCCGGTGAGCATCTCCATCAGCACCGCACCGAACGCCCAGATGTCGGCGCGCCGGTCGGCCACCTGGCCGCGCGCCTGCTCGGGGCTCATGTAGGCGGCGGTGCCGAGCAGCACGTGCGCCGCGGTCATGCCGCCGGTGATGGTGGGCGAGTGCGAGAGCCCCGCGCCGGAGCGCGCCGCGATCGGGTCGCCCTCGATGGCCTTGGCGAGCCCGAAGTCGAGCACCTTGGCACCACCCGCGGCGTCGAGCTTGACGTTCGCGGGCTTCAAGTCCCGGTGGATCACGCCCTTTTCGTGCGCGTGCTCGAGCGCTTCGGAGATTTGAAGTGCGAGCGGCAGGGCCTCGGGCACGGGGACCGGGCCGCGGGCGAGCCGCTCGGCGAGGTCTTCGCCCTCCACCAGCTCCATGACCAGGAACCGCGCGCCGTCCGCGTGATGGAAGCCGTGGATGGCAGCGACGTGCGGATGGTTGAGCGAGGCCAGGAGCCGCGCCTCGCGCTCGAGCCGCGCCATGCGCTCGGGGTCCCCGGCGAGCAGGTCGGGGAGGAACTTGAGCGCCACGTCGCGCCCTAGCGAGGTGTCGTGCGCGCGCCAGACCACGCCCATCCCGCCCTGACCGAGGGGCGAGTCGAGCTTGTAGTGGAGGATGGTGCGGCCGGCGACCAGGGACATGCGTGTCTCCGAGCGGACGGTACGAGGGAGCCTACTCTACCGCTTCGCGAACTCCGTGAGCACGCGCGCCATGTGCTTCGCGTGCTTCAGGTAGAGGTCCAGCCGCACGTTCTCGTTCGGGGCGTGCGCGAGCGTGCCGGGGTGGCCGATCCCGGCCGTCGCCACCGGGAGCCCGAGGACGTGGACGAACGGGTGGTTGGGGCCCGAGCCGCCGATCAGGGGCATGCGTTGCATCGGGACGCCGTAGACGGGCTCGGCCGTGCGGCAGACCAGGTCCACGAACGGGTGGTCGGGGTCGGTGCGCGCGGGCCGCTCCTTCCCGAGCACCTCGATCCGCACGTCCTCGAAGCCGCCCGCGTCCAGGTGCGCGCGCAAACCCTCGAGGACCGCCTCCGGCGTCTGCTCGGGCACGAGGCGGAAGTCCACCTTGGCGCTTGCGCGCGCGGGCAGCACGGTCTTCGGCCCCGGGCCCTGGTAGCCGGAGGTGAGCCCGCAGATCGTGCACGTGGGCTCGAACACCTCGGCCAGCCGCAGCTCCACGCCGCCGGTCAGGCCGCGCAGGAACCGCTTCACGCCCCAGCGTGCGCGGTACTCGTCGGCGGTCTCGGGGAGCGCCTCCATCAGCTCGCGGTCGCGTTTCGTGGGCGGCCGCACGGCGTCGTAGAAGCCGGGGATCCGCACCCGGCCGTCGTCGCCCTTCACGTGCCGGAGCGCCCACGTGAGCCGCCACGCCGCGTTCTCGAGGATCGAGCCGCCGATCCCGGAGTGCACGTCGGTCGCTGCCGTCTCCACCGACAGCTCCACGTAGCAGATGCCGCGCAGGCCGCAGTACTGGAGCGGGACCTCGCGGTGGTCCACGCCGCCGAACTCCCACACGCAGGCGTCTGCGGCGAGCCGCGACCGCTCGCGCTCGACGAAGCCGGGCAGGTTCGCGCTGCTCGTCTCCTCCTCGCCCTCGATCACGAACTTGACCCGGCACGGGAGTCCGCCGCCCGCGGCGAGCAGCGCGTCGAGCGCGAGCAGCCGCGCGGTGATGTGCCCCTTGTCGTCGCTGATCCCGCGGCCGTGGACCGAGTCGCCGCGGCGCGTGAGCGTGAACGGCTCGGACTCCCAGAGCTCGAGCGGCTCGGCCGGCTGGACGTCGTAGTGGTTGTAGAAGAGGAGCGTGCGCTCGCTGCGGCCGGCGCGCTCGGCGAACACCACGGGCGCGCCGGCGGTCGAGAGCACCTCGGCGGCGAAGCCGCGCGCGCGCAGCAGCTCCGCCACGAGGGCCGCGCATTCGCCGAGGCCGCGGCCCTGCGCGCCCACGCTCGGGATGGCCACGAGCCGCGCCAGCTCGGCGAGGCTCGGCTCGAGGTGCGCGTCGATCCAGTCGTCCACCCGTTCGTAGTCGGTCATGCGCTCCTCCCCGTGTGCCGGCGCGCCGGCCGCCCCGCTTCGCTCCCGTCTCGCGGCGCCGCGCTCACGGCGCTAGCCCGACCTATTCATGAGCCCGCCGCCTGCGAGCGCGGTCTGCACACCATCCGCTGCGTCGTCCGGCCGGCCGCTTCCTCGACGTGTCCACCGACACGACTGCGTCGCGGCCGTCCGAA
>Ga0187893_10013588_pt1 | contig 11289 bp, 10 predicted proteins | sample MA1701074metaG_FD_139574 | JGI IMG/M metagenome (GOLD analysis project Ga0187893, IMG submission 139574) | White microbial mat communities from a basaltic lava cave in the Kipuka Kanohina Cave System on the Island of Hawaii, USA - MA170107-4 metaG ...
AGGCGTCTGCCAGATACCGGCGTATGTTGCACATGAAAAAGGATTTTTTCAAGACGAAGGTCTGGATGTGAATTTAAACATCGAGCCTACCGCATGGATGGTCCCACAGAAACTCGTGAACGGTGAAAGTCAATTCGCAGTTATTCCTTGGACAAGAGTTGCCGCCGCCGAGGACAAAGAAATACCTCGTAACGTCTAGTAATTAACCGGATTTAAATCAGATTGCCCATTACAGAGGTTAGAGTGTTTATAACAAGCGTATTTTCGGAGGGCGACGCATGGAACTCGACGAAGCTGTGAGAGGAAGAAGGGCGGTAAGAAAATATCAGGACAGGGATGTGCCGGATTCCGTCATTATGGAATTGCTCGACCTTGCCAGACACGCGCCCTCCTCGATGGACGGTCAACCCTGGCATTTCATCGTGGTTAAAAGCGACGAGGTCAAAGGGCGACTGGTCGAGATCAAAAACAAATACTGCCCGCCGGAGAAAAAGGCTTACAGAGCCGACCATTTGCGGGACGCGCCTGCGGTCATTATAATTTGCGTTGACAAACAGAGGTCTTATAACAGAGAAATCGAAAACGCGGTCTTGGCTGCTGCAATCATCATGCTGGGAGCGTACAGCAGGGGTTTGGGGAGTGTGTATATGTCCGCATACAGCAAAGGCGAGCCGGAGATTTCCGAAGAGATCAGGCAGATTTTCGATATTCCCGAAAACTTCGATCCGATAACGATAATCCCTTTGGGCTACCCGAATGAGACCCTCGAACCCAAGAGTTTGCGACAGCCGGAGGAGATGATCAGCTATGAAAAATTCTAAAATGAGCCTCCACAAATGCATTGATACAAAATACGACCCTGAGACGAGTATAGTTCTCAGATACAGAAACGCGTTTCAATCCGAAATGACCGAAGACGAGGACTGGCGTTATAAAGAATGGCTGCTGAAAACCGGCATAAGAGAAGGGGCGAGGGTTTTCCCGCTGCTTGATTACAAGGGGGTGGAAATCCATATCCTGGATGAAACTTCTTTGATGCGCACGAAAACGATAAAGTCAATTGACGGGTGCGTAACCATAGCTAAATGCAAACTGAGAGGCTATGAGAGGGTCGTCTTCGAGTCCGGCGGGAACACCGGGACGGCTCTCACTGAATACGGCATTAGAGCAGGTCTGGAAACATTTTTATTTCTTCCCGAAGAAAACGTCCCTCTGCTCTGCAGCAAGACATTCAAGTCCGACAGAGCCCATTTGATCTCCGTCGAGGAGCCGGGCGTTGTTAAAACGGCTGCCCATTTGTTTGAAATGGCGAACGGGCTCAAACACATCCCGGAGACCGGCTGGCGTTACGAGGCTTCTAGGTTCAGGGGGTTCTTTATTTTAGAATACATGGCGTGCAACGGGAGGTTCGACTGGCTGACGCAGACCATCAGCGCCGCCTTTGGTCCAATCGGGATTTATAGCGTTCTGACGAATTTCAAGGAAGAGATAGGAGAGGTTCCGAGGTTTTTAGGCGTCCAGCAGGAGGCAAACTCTCCGATGTACACCGCATGGAGATCGAACAAAGCGATCATAGAGCCGGTCGAGATAACCTCTACCGGAGACTTGCTGACTAGGGTTATGTACGACGTTAAACCTCACACCTACGGAACTTATAAAGACCTGACCGATGTTCTCATCAGCGCCGACGGGAACCTGACCACGATAAACCACACAGAATTCGCCGATTTTCTTGAATACGACTTCGGCGGGAGTGGGGTACTGGATTTACTGAAAAACAACGGGGTCGGGATTACGGTGGTCGGCGGAGAGGTGGTGGAAAAAACCGGTTTGATCTCTCTGGCGGGAACATTGAAAGAGATAAACGGCGGCAGGATAACTAAGGGAAGCAAGGTGCTGTGCTGCCTGACCAGCGGGATAAGCGACGCGGACGGCAGGGCGAAGCCTGAGTGTCAGATTCCCAGCGTGAGCAGCATGGTAATGGATTACAGCAAAACGATTTTCGGCGGGTGATCGGCATGAGAGATTCTCGTAAAAAGGTGATAATAAAAGACTCGACTTTAAGGGAAGGGCTGGACGTTCCCGGCGTAAACTTTTCGCCTGAGCAAAGGCTGAAAATAGCGCGGCTGCTCGACAAAGCGAACGTGCCGGAGATTGAAGTCGTCGCTCCGAGCAGAGTTCTCAAAGATCTGGAGTTCGTCAAACGATTGAAGGAAGAAGGGCTGCGGTTGAGAACTCTGGGTTTGATATATTCCTATAACCCAAACTGCTTTGAAGAGATAGAAGAGGCGGGCAGACACCTGGACAGATTTGACCTCCTGATGCCCGTCTCCACCAGGAGAAAACCGTTTGACAGGTATGCCAAGATAAAACTCCTGATGGACGCGCTCGCCTATTCTCTGAAATGCAAATCCGATGTCGGCGTCGGTTTCCCTCATTCCACACAGGCGGAGCTTGAATTCCTGCTTGAGATAGGCAAAGAGGCTGTCAGGGGCGGCGCTAACAGGGTGATAATCTACGACACCAACGGCAGCTCCGATCCTTTTGCGGTTTATGAATTGATCAGGCAGTTGAAGAACGACTTAGGCGTCTCTATATTTTTTCACGGTCATAACGACCTCGGTCTGGCAGCCGCAAATTCCCTTGCTGCCGTCTGCGCCGGAGCCGACGGACTGGAAGTAACTGTAAACGGGCTGGGAGACAGGGCGGGAAACGCTTCTCTCGAACAGGTCGTCTTATGCTTACATCTGAAAGGTTTCGACACCGGAGTAATGCTGCAAGACCTGAGAATGCTGTCCCAAACCGCCGAAGAAGAGAGCGGCGTTCGGGTCTCCAAACTCGCCCCCGTCGTAGGTGAATATATTTTCTCCCACAGGTCGCCGAGCCACCTGGAGAACCCGGGATTATTCGAAGCCTTCGATCCTATGATCGTTGATTCTTACAGAGAACTAAGCGAATAATGAAAGGCTGTCTGAACCGGGATTCGCAGTCGGCGAATAAACACCCATATAAACTTGACACCGACACTAAATTGTAGTACTAAAGAAAAGAAGAGTAGGAGGTACACTCGCATGGACATTTTACTTTTCAACCCCGCGCCCCGGAGCGGGTGGCAGGCGCAGAGGCGGGTCGAGGTTCCATTGAGTCTCCTTTGCACGGCGACGCCGCTGGACCGTCAGGGATACCGCGTTAAAATCGTAGATCAGTTTGCGAACCCGAACTGGAAAAAAGAATTCATGGAGGCGATCAAGCAAAAGCCGATCTGCTTCGGAGTTACATCCATGACAGGTCCGCAGATCTTGCGCGCCCTCGAAGTCTGCAAGATTTTCAGAGAGCGGCACCCCGGCGTCCCTATCGTCTGGGGAGGCATTCATGCTAGCCTTCTTCCCCAGCAGACGCTGGCAAATCCTTATGTGGACATAGTAGTGGTGGGGGAAGGCGAGGAGACTTTTGCGGAGCTGGTCAAGGCGCTGGAGTCTAATATGCCCCTTAGCAATATAAAAGGGATATGTTACAAAGAACGCGGCAACGGCAAAAACGGTAAACCGGAAGCAGCCGAAACGGCAGGGCGCAATGACGTTCTGGGTTTGCAGCTGCTCGGCACTCATGAAAGAAAGGAAGCGGTAACCGTCGCTTCCGAAGGCGGCTACAGGGTGCGGTGGACCGGCGAGCGCCCTTTCGTGAACCTCGACGCGCAGCCGCCCCTTTCATACCATCTGGTCAACATGGATCACTACCGGCGCACCCTATTCGAAGCAGACGTTTTCAGCTTCAACTCCAGCCGGGGCTGCACTTTCCGATGCAGTTTCTGCTGGGACCCCGTGCTGCACAAAAGAAAGTGGAGGGCGATGCAGCCGAAGACCGTCGTAGAACATCTGAAAAGGATAGTTCAGGATTACGGCATAAGCGGCTTCAACTTCACGGACGACCACTTCTTTATTGATATGAAGCGGGCATACGGCATTCTCGAAGAGATCGTCCGCGCCGGTCTCAACATCAACATCGGCAAGCTGCAAATCCGCGCCGACACCATCTGCAGGATGAACGACGACTTCCTCGAACTCATGGTCAGAGCCGGAGTCAAACGCCTTACGATCGGCATAGAGTCTGGCTCACAGCGTGTGCTGGACTTGATAAAAAAGGATATTTACGTGGAGGAGGTCATCGAGGCAAGCCGGAAACTGGCGCCCTATCCGATCATCCCGCTTTACCTGTTTATGATGGGGCTGCCCACAGAGACTCCCGAAGACCTTGCCGAGAGCATATGCTTGGCGGAGCGGCTCGTGGACGAAAACCCAAAGGCGGTCAAGAGCTTCAACATATATACCCCCTATCCCGGAACTGAGCTGTATCATATCGCGCTCCAGCACGGGCTTAAAGAGCCGAAGCGGCTTGAGGACTGGGCGCGTTTCAACTTCCGGCGCGTCGCCGACGACGCTCCCTGGATACCTCCAGAGACAAAGAGAATCGTGGAGGGATTGGACTTCCCTCTGATGTTTTTAGGTAAAGGGCATTTCGTCGTCCCGTATAAAAAAACAAATCCGATCGTAACCAGCTTGGCGAAACTGTATTACCCGCTGGCACGCTACCGTGTAGATCATCTGGACGTGCGGTTTCCCATCGAGACAAAGCTGGTTAAGGCATTAGGACTATTTGCCAGGCAGGATTAAAACGGAGTTCTTTGCCCCGTAATCGTTCGACAAACTAAGAAAAGAGGCTATTTAGCCGCGAACTAAGGAGACGTAAGAAATAAAAGCTCTTTTCCCTAACTCTATGTTGTTACTCTATGTTGTTTTGTGCTTTTTCGCGGCCAGCGTCTTAAGCAGTTAACCTGCCTTAAATTTGCTCATTTATTCGGAGCCGACTCGTTCATATGCCCAAGCTAAAAGGATTTTATAATTTTGGCGTGAACCTTGATGTAAGCGAAAGTGCAAGAGTGCCTACCGAAAAAGATGATTCTCAAGTGCTGATAACTGTGTCTCAAGGTCAGGAGGTTCTGGGCTATGTCGCTATTGATTCCACCGTAGGGGGGCGCTCGTGCGGGGGACTGCGTATGCTGCCCGACATTGATGAGCCGGAGATGCGGGGGCTTGCCCGCGCCATGACGCTCAAGTACGGCTTCCTCGGTCTTCCGCAGGGCGGCGCGAAAGCCGGTGTGCTCGGTGACCCCGAAGCGCCGCAGACAGAGCGGCGGAAGCGCATCGAGGCGTTCGGACAAGCGATTGCCCCCCTTTTACTCAGCCGCATTTACGTACCCGGAACAGACATGGGCATGGACAACGCCGACATCCGATATATGCTCGAAACAGTCGGAGTAAAGGTGAAACGCCGTGAGCTTCTTGGCACACAGTCGGGTTATTACACCGCGCTGACGGTATTTGCCGGAGCAAAGCAGGCGGCCCGGTTTCTGGGTCTTGACATTTCCGACTGCAGCGTGGCAGTCGAGGGCTTCGGGAACGTGGGCGGCGAACTGGCGGAGCTTTTCGCCCGGCTGAACGCTCGTGTAGTCGCCGTCTCTACGTCAAGAGGAGCGATTTTCAACCCCGAAGGGCTGGACATAAAACGGCTTCGCGGATTAGCCGCCGAAGCCGGAAGCCGTGCGGTTGATCTCTACCCCGATGCAGAGCGCATTGACAGGGCGGCACTGCTCGAGCTGCCGGTTGATTTGCTTTGCCCATGCGCCCGCCACCACAGCATTCACGCCGGAAACGTTGATCGTGTGAAGGCACGCGTCATCTGCGCCGGCGCGAACAACCCTGTTACGCCTGAAGCGGAGCGTATTTTGTTTGAGCGGGGCGTACAGTGCCTGCCTGATTTTGTAACCAATTGCGGCGGTGTGCTGGGAGGTACGATGGAGTTCGCATCGGTCAGTAAAGAGTGTATCGAAGCGTTTATTGACCGGCGCTTCGGCGCGCGAATCGCCTGGCTGCTGGATGAAGCGGCAAAACAGCGCACGCTGCCGCGCGACATAGCCGAACCACTTGCGCTCAGCCGTTTCGATCAGGTGCGTCGGGATGCCTGCAACCCCACGCTGAGCAGTCGGTTTTTCGAGGGAGGCTTGGAACTCTATCGCCGCGGGTGGGTTCCGGGCGGTCTCGTCGCCCGCTTGTCTCTGCCTTACTTTGAAAAACTGCTGGCATAAAACCGGTAAACTATTACTCTGCAATACACTCACAGCGACAGCTAGACCAGAATCTTGAGCCCCAAGTTGTTCCATTGGAACAGTCGTGGAACACTTGTGAAACACTTAAGTGTCTTAATCGAAATTAATCAAATAACCCTTAGAAGAAACATATCTATAATGTTAACGGTAGTCTTTCTAAAGGACGAAAAGCTTGGCTGAAGAAAAAGCAACATACTGGAACACGGTCGCTAAGGCTTGGCAGGACGAGCGTCCTCAAGTGTTGTGGCGCGCCCACAGCGACCAGGTTTACAAGGCGCTGCTTGGGCGCTGGCTCCATGACGGTCCGGTAAAACACCTGCTAAAGACCGATATGTTTGACGAGTCTGTTGGCGAGGGTCTTTATCCGACACTGTCTTTGCGAGCTGAAAACGTTGTTGGTATAGACGTGTCCCCTTTAATTCTAGGCGTCGCCGGGTCGCGCTACAACGCCCTAAGGCCGGTCGGAGCAGATACGCGCTGTCTTCCTTTTGCAGACGGCGTGTTTGACGTAGTTTTCTCCAACTCCACGTTAGACCATTTCGAGTCGGAAGACGAAATCATCGTCAGCCTGCGTGAATTGCGGCGGGTGCTCCGAGAAGGGGGACAAATGATATTGACGCTCGACAACTTGGCTAATCCGATTATTGCCTTGCGAAATGCCCTGCCGTTCTGGCTGCTCCACAGATTGGGGATCTTGCCGTATTACGTCGGCGCTACTCTCGAATCGAGGCGGCTGCAGGCCGTCCTGCGGCAGTTGAATTTTGAGGTGGTCGAAGTGAGCGGCCTTATACACTTTCCCAGAATAGTCGCCGTCATAATAGGCGGCATACTGGAAAAGTATGGCGGGGCTAAAATTCAAAGAGGATTCTTGCGTTTTTTATTGGCATTCGAAACCCTCTCGAAACTACCGACACGGTTTATTACAGGTCATTTTGTTGCTGTGAGGGCAATTAAAGGCTAATGAATCCTCTTTCAGTTGAATGGAGGCGAAGAAGGCATGCGCTACAAATGGCAAGACATCCCGGCGCTCCTGCGAACCCCGCTCGGACGGTCGCAGTTCATATTCGGCTTCTGGCACACGCTGTGGCCGCTAGTTTCACGTCTGGCAATACTGCACCGGCGTACGCTCGTTCGGAACACGCGTGTTGTCGCCGTCGTGGGTTCATTCGGGAAGTCAACTACGGTTCGCGCCGTGAGCGCAGCGCTCGGCAGCCGGGTTCACCCGGACTTTGAACTCAACGCGTTCAGCTCAGTCGCCCGCGCAGTGCTTCGTATCTGCCCTCATGACCGTCATGCGGTGATTGAGGCGGGGATAGATCAGCCCGGTCAGATGACCGGCTATGCGCGGGTTATCAGACCCGACATCACGGTGGTTACCTCGATAGGGAGTGAGCATAACCGTTCGCTTATCACCCTTGAGGCGACTCGGACGGAAAAATCCGAGATGGTGCGAATACTGCCGGAGTCGGGAATCGCGGTGCTGAACGGCGATGACCCGAATGTAATGTGGATGAGAAGTCGGACCCGAGCGCGGATTATAACTTTTGGCATTGACGAGACTAACGATGTTCGAGCAAGCAATATAAAGCTTGACTGGCCGAACGGCACACGGTTCAAGCTTCACGCTGGCGGCGAGACGCGGGATTTGCGCATTAAACTCATCGGCGGGAAAATGGTCTATTCAATCCTTGCAGCAGTGGCAGTTTCGCTCGCCGAGGGGTTTTCCCTTGACCGGGTTATACCTACCCTCGAGGCATTGTCCCCGACGCCGGGCCGGATGGAACCGCTCCGGCTTGCGAACGGCGCGCTCATTCTGAGAGACGATAACAAATCACCGCTCGAAACGATTGATACAGCACTTGACGTATTGTCTGAAATACCCGCTCAGAGACGCATTATAGTCCTCGGAGACATAGAGCAGCCGCCTGGAAGCAAAGGCGCGATTTACCGCCTGATAGGGGAACGTATCGCAGGGATCGCCTCACGAGCCGTCTTCATCGGCGGACATAGTTACAGCGGTTATACGAGCGGAATGAAGCGGGGAGGTATGCTGGTGGAAAATATCACGTATGTCGGTCAAAACGTGTCTGATGCAGCTAATTTGCTAAGTGAAGAAATCAAGCCGGGAGACGTAGTGCTAATCAAGGGACGTGGCACTCAACGCCTTGACCGCATTGTTCTCTCGCTCATGGGACGCACCGTGCGCTGCGACATCGACTTCTGTAAGGCAGAGGTGCGCTGCGAGCAGTGTCCCATGCTGGAGCGCGGGTGGGACGGCTTGAAGGTTGTAATATAACGTTTTTTCTGGCGTGCCGGTTCCGGATTTAATCACCAACTAATAAGTACCAGACCATGAACAACGAAGTGATTCATATCATACCGTGAATAAGCACCGTAAACTCAAAGCATTTATTGCTACCGTCTTCATCTCATACGCATGCTCAGGCGCAATATTAGCAGTATCGTCGAGCTTGCTCAAGAGCACCAACGAAATCTTCCCCGTCTTCTCTTGGTCTCTTTTTACCTGGATACCGAATGACTTCCGCGACTACGCGTTAAGGGTCATAGCGGTTGATAACGAGAATTTGCATCCCACCCTTTACTTCCAAGAAGCCGGTTATTGGTTTCCAGAAACGCATTCAATGCCAGCCTACGACAGCATTCAAAAATTGGGAGCCGCGGTTGCAGCCAATGATGCGAAGAGGATCGAAGAAATTCGCCAATTCCTCGAACCCATCTACCTCGGCGGGGTGAAAAGTGTCCGCTATGATGTCGTGGAGCGCTCATTCGACCCGCTGGAAAGATGGGAATGCGGGGAATTTAACACCGTACGGAGCTTGAGTTCCTTTGAGAGTTTGAAGAAACAAAAGTGAAATACCTGAGAATCATGCGGAAACTGTTAAGAGGCAGGGCAATTGTTAACGTCAAGGGCGCTTTTGATCGCCAGTGTAAGGCTTTCCATTCGGCCCATTTACTCGTTCGAGGTTACTATGTAGTCACATTATATCTACTTGCGACTCAACTCGACCGCTGGAACAAGTGGCTAACCCTGGAAGAGATACACCCCCTGTGGCCCGTCGCTTGGGTTGAGTTAACGGGGATTCCCGCCGCGGTTCACATCATTATGACCGTTGCATTGGTGACCGCCACATTGTGTATGCTATTTCCGGAAAAACGGATTTTTAGGATTTCTCTCTTTATCGGTTTGTTGGAGTATACGGCGTTTAGCTACTCCTTCGGATATATCGGGCATAGCTGGCACGGCTGGCTTGCTTTCGGCTTCTTCTTCATATTCCTGCCAGACGGAAAAAGGGAACAGCTTGAAGGCTCGATCACTAGCAGACAGATTTATCTGAGCACATTTTGGGCAGCCCAGGCGCTAGTTATGGGATTCTATTCGATGTCGGGATTCTGGAAGTTTATTGCGGGAGTATATCAGTTTCTAGCGGGAGAAGTTAACGTTTTCTCTCAGGATGCTCTCGCTCGCCAAATTGCGAATCAACTGCTCAGGACCGAGTCGACGAGTCTGTTTGGAAACTTCTTCATTGAAAACCCGCTCTTGGGCTTGCCGCTTAATCTAGGCGCCTTATATCTGGAAATTTTTGCTTTTGTAGCCGTCTTTAGATTTTCACTGCACCGATTTTGGGGTGTTTCTCTAATCCTTTTCCACTTAGTAACCTACTTGATCATGGAGGTCAGTTTTCACATTAATATCCTACTTCTCGGCTTGTTTTTTGTTTATTCGCCCTTTGTCCCTCCGAATAATAGTTGGAGAGTGGTTCTACACAATCTGCCTCTAATCGGATGGGTTTTGGAAAGCTTGAGCAGGCTATTTGATAACAAGGTAAAACGAGCGCCAGTAAAATAAAACGTGATTGTAGTAATGAACCTCTTTACCCTTCCCTCATTGTTCATTTCTAATAGGAGGAAAATGGTACAATATCAAAAATGTTAGAAATGCTGTCGGAATCATATAATACATGGACTCTTCTGCGAAACCTCAGGGCAAACGTGCGTCTCTCTCCCGACAAGCTCGAATGGCTTCAAGACAAATTGCTGCAGGACATAGTTGGTCACGCTTATGAAAAAGTTCCGTTTTACAGGTGATTCTGGAACGAAATGGGTTCGATGCCCGCAGGTTTTGTGGGATTAAAGACCTTGAACAGATTCCTATCGCAAGCAACGCGTCAGTGAAGGAAGCCGGAAGGAAGGGAGAATTGCTTGCTAAAGGTGTGGACACTGCCGAATGCACTTATCTTGATTCTAGCGGCTCTTCAGGGAACCCGCTCCGAATCTGGAGAGGTGCGATTGAAGACCGTGTGAGACACGCAGTGGGCTTCGTGTATGGTTTGAGCACGGCTTTAGCTGGCGGGACATGACCGCACAGTTCCAGATATTGCCCGGACCCCGGCATCTACTTCAACGTTTTGTGATATAACGCAAGGTAGGGATTGAGTCATTATGAACGGAGTGAAGAATCTGTATTTTACCGCGACTTTAGATGTTTCGCTTCGCTCAACACGACAGCTACAGCAGGTTTTGAAATGAGTTTAGACTCTTATCATGCATCTTTAACCATAAATTGACGAATATGAATGACCAACCGCCAACTTTATCAGACGATTATATAAGCAACTCACCGATTTTCATCGTCGGCTGTCCGAGGAGCGGAACAGGGCTTCTCCGCAACCTGTTGCGATCGCATTCCCGCTTAACCTTTCCTGGAGAGTCGCATTTCATCCCTCTCTTCTTCAAAGCTTACGGTGACCCTCGGAACGAAAGCGAGGCCCGAAGGATGGCTGCGAGAATACTCGACCTGGAGCGGGTAAGGTCGTGGGGGCTGTCCTTAGACCCTTCCGCGTTCTTGCAGTTCCGTTCTTATTCAGAGATAGTATCGAGAATCTACGAAGAGTGGACAACAAAAGAAAATAAACAAAGATGGGGAGACAAGACGCCTCAGTACGTTACTGAAATCCCGACATTACTCAAAGTCTTTCCGAAATATAAAAGGAACTGAGAAAATTCTCTGGAAGCTTCACAACTCTCTCTGGTGGTTTCTTGGAAGACTGGACGCCGGAGATAAGACCAAATGGATGAAAACGGATTTGATTCTTAGATATGCAGAG
>Ga0187893_10013589_pt1 | contig 11288 bp, 4 predicted proteins | sample MA1701074metaG_FD_139574 | JGI IMG/M metagenome (GOLD analysis project Ga0187893, IMG submission 139574) | White microbial mat communities from a basaltic lava cave in the Kipuka Kanohina Cave System on the Island of Hawaii, USA - MA170107-4 metaG ...
CCAAGCAGGTCTTCGCCTCGCCCGGCAAATCAGACGAAGTGGTCGCCTCCGCGCTCCTTTCGCATTCTTACAGACAGCAGCCTTTCGATCATGATGCCTTCAAAAAAGAATTGACCTCCACCGAACCGGGGCGGTTGTTCGCCGCGTTGTTTCAGGACTCCGCGGTAAGCGCCGACCGGAGCGCGCTGGAAAATTTCGGCCTCGGTCTTGGTCTGAGCAGCAAAAACAGACCGATGGAATTCGACCCTGAGCATTGTCAGTTCTTCGATATTCTGCGACAGGAGTTGGAACAGGCCGGCGGCGATCTGCGGCTCTATTCATTTTACGAAAAATACTCCGGCGCGCCCTGGGGCGTGCCCGCCGATCTGCTCAGCCTCTACCTGGCGGCGTTCGTGCGGCACGCGCGGCCCCAATGCTATATCAGCGTCAAACCTGAAGCTGGGCTGACGCTCAGCACAGGGCGGGCGCTGCGCGACAATCGTTTCGGCTACAACGACGTGCCCCAGCTTACGTGGGCAAAGAACAAGCTGCACCGCAGCTTTGATCGGCTGGCGCAGGAATCAGGGCCGGGATGGAATGATTTCATCGAATACTTCCGCGAATTGGACAGCACGCTCAAAGCGACTGAATCGCCGCAGGAGACCGCCGCCCAGCAAGAACGTCTGCGAAAAGCGCAGGCGGATTGGCGCGACAAACTCGACGGAATTAAAAGCCGTTTGTCGCCTTTGGCCGAGCGCATGGGCGAAAACATCTCTCAACACCTGGCGGCTCTCGAGGCAATCGGCGCGATCTGCGCGGCGGACATCCAGCACTTGGCCAACTTCGCCGAGGCGCTGGAAGAGCAGTTCGGAAAAGACCTGAAAAAATATAAGGAAGCTTTTGAAATCGTTCGCAAAGTCGAGGAACTGGATCGCACGTATCTCGCCTCTCTGACCGAAGCCCTGAGCTATCTGGAGCAGATCGAGCCTGACGCGCGGATCGCCGATGAACTAGCGCGCGCAAAATCAGCGTTCTCTTTGAACGCTTTCTGCGCCGATCCTTCGTCCGCCATCGAAGCGTTGCAGCGATTCAACCATCTACGCGAGCAGTACATTGCGATTTACCAGGCGCATTACCGCGATTACCGCAACCAGATGATCGCTCTGCACAATGAGCTTGAGAAATTGAATGCGGTCATTGATGGCCTGAAGAGCATTAACGGTGTTGAAGACCTGGGCAAAGCCATCGAGCCGCCGCTCATCAGCAGGCATCAGGAGCTTCTCAAGCGCACCGATGCGTCGCACCTACAGCCCGGCCTGCCCGATGTCGAGAAACGCCCGACGGCAAACAACGTCAGGCTGGAAACCAGAGCGCCCGCTGGCGAAGTCGAAGCTTTCAGAAATGACCTCGAACTGGCTGAAATGCGCGGCCTTGATCTATTGGCCCCCGACGCCATCCACGACGTTCTCGCCGCCGCCGATGACGCTGAGATCAATCATCTCGTCGCCGCCGTGCGCAACAGCGAGGCGGAACAGGTCGCCAGACTCTTCACGAAATCCGTTGCGGCCAAAGTGAAAGAACTGCTGCGCCAGGCCAAGATGGTCGTCATCGAAATTTCGCTGTCGGATTACGGCCCGATGCAGATCGGCGAATCCAACGACGATCTGGCCGGCGCGGTGAGGAAGTTCGAGGAATTTTTGAAGCTCCGGATCAGCGAAGCCAGAAAGAACAACCCCGGCAAAATCGTCAGACTCAATCTCAAATAGCGCGCCCTGAATGATTCTTCTGCATGCTCGTTTCAAGGCGCGAAGCAGGTCACAGTGAAAGCTTACAACAGCGACATCACCATCGAAGAGTTCGTCGCCCGTCACGCGACGCCTTACGATCCCGAAACGGACAACTACTTCCGCGAGCCGTTCGCGCGCGACACCAGGGTCGGCAAGAACTCGGCGATCTACAACGCCCATTCCTATCACACCAAAGTCCCGCCCGAAGGCATCGTGCCGTATATCCTTCATTACACCGAACCGGGCGACCTGGTGCTCGACCCGTTCTGCGGCAGCGGAATGACCGGCGTGGCGGCGATGATGTGCGCGCAGCCACCGAATGGTGTCATCGTGCCTGCGGGGGCGAAACTCGGCGCGCGGTGCGCCATTCTCAATGATCTTTCTCCGGCGGCGTGTCACATCGCTTACAACTACACGCATCCGGTTGATGTGCGCGATCTCAGGACTGAATTCGACCGGATTATGCAAGAACTGCAGCCGGAGTTCGATTGGCTTTACGGAACGACGTGCAGCCAATGTAAAGGCGTGGCGACGATCCAGCACATGATCTGGTCGGATGTTTTCAAATGCTGCCGCTGTGGCGAAGCGATTGTGCTGTGGGATGTGGCGGTGGATCACGAGAGCGGCAAAGTCAAAGGTGAGTTTGCCTGCCCGCACTGCGGTTTTGTCGGCAAGAAGACGCAGCACAAGCGCATTGATACCGTACCGGTAGCGACGAATTACAAATGTCACGGCAGTTGTAAACCGAAGCGCAGATCCCATTCGACAACTGAGGCGGAAAGGCAGCGTATAGCCGAAATCGAAGCGAAGAATATTCCGTACTGGTACCCCACAGACCATTTTGGTGATGACCGTGAGATGTGGCGCGGCGGCCATCGTGATGCAGGCATTACGCGCGTCTGTGATTTTTACACGAAGCGGAATCTATGGGCACTGGCGGCGGTATGGCAAAAAATAACTGAGCTTGCTGACCTTCGATTGCAAGCCGCTCTTCGTTTCGCCGAAACCGCTTCACTGTATGTGGCAAGTAAGATGAGTTCCTTTCGTTATGATAGCCGCAATCCTGACAACACAGCGGGAGGTATTCATAAAGGAACTCTCTACGTTCCTTCGTTTTCAAAAGAAGCCCATGTTGTGGGCTTGTTTGCTAACAAGTGGCCTTACTTAAACCAACTTTTGAGCGGACGAATTTATCAGGCATTAAAAGGCAACGCTCAAGTTATGAATGGCTCAGTAGAACAAACTCTTGCTTTAATTCCTGATGCAATAATTGATTACGTATACTGCGATCCGCCCTTTGGCAGTAACCTTTTCTACGCTGACTGCTCAATCCTGTGGGAAGCATGGTTGCAGGATTTCACCGACGTGAAGCAGGAAGCGGTCTGGAACAAGTCGCTCAAGCCGGAAGAAGGTGGCAAGACGCTGGATGATTATGCGCGGATTATGGCGGGCGCATTTGCCGAAATGCACCGCGTTCTAAAACCCGGACGCTGGGCTTCCGTTGTCTTCTCGAATTCGGACGACCGCGTTTGGCAGGTGATTCGAGAAGGCGCGGCGGCGGCGGGCTTCGATCTGGCTAACACCGTTGCGCTCGATAAGAAGCAGCGTTCATTCAAGCAAATCAAAGGCGAGAAGGGTGAGGAAAACGTCGTCGGCACTGACGTGATTATGAATCTGCACAAGAAAGCCCGCGTGATGGTACAGGTAGCTGAAGTCAGCGATCTCGACGCCGTCGTGTTGAGTTTCATCCGGCAGCATCTGGAAGAACTGCCCGCGAAGATAAAAGCCGATCCGCGCACATACTCTGATGGGCTGCGCGCGACGGATGCGCTCTACACCGTCGCGTTGCAGGAGTTGATGAGCCACAGATTGTCGAATCGAGGCATGACGATGCCATACGTTGACGAACTGTGCGCGTCGGCGTTCAAGAAAATCGCGGGCCGCTGGTATCTGCCTTCGGAAGAGATTCGCAGCGATTCGCTGCTGGCCGAAATTCAGGACGAACCATCGGCCATCGCGTGGATTCGGCGGCGGCTGGAGAAACGTCCGCTGACTTTCGCCGAGATGGTTCCCGAATGGCGGCAGGACACGTTCAAGCTCGGCGATGCGCTCGGCAAGGGCTTGCGGCAAATTCTCGAAGAGAACTTCTGGCACGAGAGCGAGACCAACCGGTGGCGCATTCCGACCGAAGCCGAGAAAGCGAAGATGGGTGACGAGCGCACGTTGAGGCTGAAGCGCAAACTGCGGCAGTTGGTCGAAGGCAAGGATGAAGCCCTAAATGGCGACCAGGAGTTGTTGGAATTGATGACCTTCGCTTACCAGGAGATTTCCGACCCTCGCTCCGTCGTGGCGATTTATCGCCGCCTCAACGCTTCAAGCCTCACCGAAACGGATCGGAGGCGCGCCTCGCGGATGTATCAGGCCGCCCTGGCTCAGACACAAGAAGACTATGGAAGTGAGTGGGAAGATGGACAACATCGGCTTATCTGAAAGTGGCGGCGCAGTCAGACAGGTTGCGGCGCGGCCCGACCGCGCGATGCATCTTGCCCGGCTGTTGGAGCAACGCGGCATCCGGCTGAGTATGCGCTGGCGCGACGCCTTGCCCGCTCTACCGGTGCGCGTCTTCAATGTGCTCAAAGAGGCCGAATACGAGACTGTGGGGGAAGTGTTGCAGGCACTGCGAAATGACGGCGCAGAGTTGATGGGCAAAAAGAATTTTGGCCGGAGGTCGCTCGACGATCTGTGGCTTGCGCTGGAGGATGCCGCCGGGCCGGGCGCGACTCTCTACCAGTCTTCGTTCTTTGAATCTCCCGAATCTTCGGAGAATCTTTTATCCGCCGATCAATTGGAAATTGAGGAAGTATCGCAGTCGCTGTCGGAGCACATGCTGGCCAGACTCGAAGCAGCCGGCGTTGATATTGATCAACCCTGGCAGAACGAACTGCCACTGCTTTCGACGCGGCTGCGAAATGTTCTCGGTGAGCGGTTCGTCTCATTGCGCGAAGTAGTGATCGCGGCCACAGATCGAATAGACGAATTGAGGAAAGCGAAGAATCTGGGGCGGAACTCGCTCAACGAATTGGCCGAGTCGCTTGAAATGCTGGCGCTGCATGGGCCGGGCTACCTGCGTTACGGTGAGCAAGGCGCGCCTGCGGCCGGCATTGATGATCTGGTTGCGCGGGCATTGCAATCTTTGCCTGACAAAGAAGGGCGGCTGTTGGTCCGGCGTTTCCTGGACGGAGCAAAATTGGAACAACTGGGGCGCGAATACGATCTGACGCGCGAGCGCATCCGGCAGAAGATCAACCAGATTCTGTTAAAGCTCCGTCTACGGCTGGGCAAGGATGCGCAGGAATTGGCCAAACCGCTGATCGAAGCGACAGAATCATCCGGGGGATTGCTGCACCGCGATCCGGCGTTGAATCTGACAGGCGCGCGAGATATTCAACATGCCTGGCTGGCGCTGTTGATTGCCGGGGCGGATTCATATCGGATCTGGCGTGGAGAGTTTTTGACAGCTTTGGAGCCGGAAGAATTGGAGCAACGCCTGAGCGCAATCCGCAACTGTTTTCGTGACAACCGCAAAAGAGACCTATTCCTGCCGGATTTGGCTGAGCTGATTGCCGCCTCATCTGGTTTCAGGCTCGATCAGACAGGGCTGGCTTGTTTATTGACGAAGCAGCTTGATTGCCAGATTGCGGAGGACGGCTCGGTGACGCTCCGCGGCGTCAGGATTCCCGATCGGCTTGAGAAGATTCTGCGCGCGGCGGGCAGGCCGATGCACATCTCGGAAGTTGCTCGGATTTACCTTGCCGGCTCAGCCTCGCCGCGCATTGAAACGCTCACCGGCCTTGAGAGGAATGAAGACGATGAATCGGATGTTCGGTCGGACGAAGAAGAAAAACGAGATTTGGCTGAGCGAGCCTTGTCATCCGCTATCTTGCGACACGAGGATATTTACCTTTACGGCCCCAAAACTTTCGTTCACGCCAATGCGCTTCCGGTTCCGCTTGAAAAACTCGACGAAATTGTTGATTTGTGCGTTAGTCGCATTGAAGGCGAAACAGGCGCGGTCAGCGCCGATTATCTGCTGAATATTTTGAAGGCGGCTGGATTCGAGGATTCCGGTCTCACCAAATTCCTCCTCAAGGATGCGCTCTCCCGTCGTCCTGAAATAATCGGCCTCAGAAAATTTCGCGTCGGTCACGCCGCCAGCTTTCAGGAGCACGGTCTCAAATTGATTGATAGAATCGAAAACATTTTGCGTCAGTCAGAGCGCCCGTTGTCTTCAATCGAAATCATCCAACGATTGCCGCGCAATAATGAGTATTTCCCTGTGTCTATCGGTTTATGTTTGAGGAAAGCGCCATTTGCAGTAAATCTGGGCGAACGATACGTTCACATTGAATCTCTTGGCCTGAGTCAGCAGCAGCGCTGTCGGTTGATAGAATTGGCTGTTGTGCTCTTGCCCGAAGACGGATCGCCTGTTTCTTGCACTGCAATTCTGAACAGCCTTCGCTCCTATTTGCCGGAGTTGGGGCTGGCCGGGTGCGACGATGCGATAGATATTCTTCGCGGGCTGCTGCGTCTACAGCCGAACGTTCAGTGCGGCACAGGCTACCTAGCGGCGCGTAAGATTGAAGGTAGAGGACAGCAGTTGCTCAAGGAGTTGATTTTGCAAATCGTCCGCGACGCCGTCGTGGTTTACCCGCGCGACGTTCTGCGAGAGTTGGCCAACCGATACGGAGAGCAGCAGAGCCATAGCACAGTGACCGCGTGCCTGAATGAGGCGATCAGAAATGGGCAGGCGCGCCGGCTACCTGTCTCACTCTACTTTCTCTCTGATATTGATGAGCCGAAGCTGCTGGATGCCTTGACCGCTTATGACGATACGCTGCGAAATATGATGGAAGCCGCCGATCTCGCCGAGTTGAGCACGGCCGATCTATGGCTGCTTGCGCGTTATTGCTATCGGCAGGATGACTATGCAGGAGCCGATAGATTATTGAATGTTGTACAGTTGCGAGGTGATCTGACCGACGAGCAGCGTCGAAGCTGTAATCGCCTTCGGTCGGTGATCCTCGGAAGAAAATAGAGAAGACCATCCGCCCCTCATTCGGAGCATTTCTTATGGCGTCAAACCCTCACGTCCCCGAAAACAAGGTCCAACACCTGCAGCGGCGGCTGGCGGAGGAACTGTCTGCCGGGGCCAGAGTGGCGATGTGCCTTGATCCTGAAAATCACCTGGACGGGAACAGCATCGTAATTGATGCAAAAGGGCGAAGTTTCAGGCTCATCACCTATTGTGAGAACGATCTGGCGTTTCGCCTGCAATTTCGTGAAGCTTTCGGCCGGGCTTCGTCTGAAGACCCGCTGCTCATTCGCGTAACGCTGCCGTTGTTTGCGCCGCTCTCCCATCAGATCGGTCTTTCATCCATCGCCGACATCGTTTCGCTCCTGGAGTGTGAGCCGATTGATTTACGCACCGACGCTGTGGTCGCTCATTACACAGAGCCGGTTGTCTGGCCCGACAAGCTTCAGGAGCACGCATTTCGAATTGGGCAACAGCTTCCTGACTTTGTGCGCGGGTACTGGAAAATGCGTGAGGCGATCGGCAAAAAACAGACGTTGGCCGCATATCACATTTCCGCCGCGCTGTTGCTCGGAAGCCACGCCGCGTTGCGCTTCGATGAGATGGATCTGACCGCCGCCTACCCACCGGAAATAATCGCGCGGGGGATCAGCTTAGCGGCGCGATTCAACCTGAACGATGAGGATCGGCGATTGCTTGCCGAGGTGTTGCTCGGCGCTTCGCGCCTGAGCGCCGAAAGTAACATTCAAACCTGGCTGGCGATGCCGATGGCGGAAGTTGCTTGTCTGGCGGTGGCGACTGATTTTTTGGCCGAACACCAAATTCCGAATGCAATCATGCTTTTGTCCGGGATTGGACTGTTTTCGCACCCGGTCAGCGACCTGCGAGAGGCGGCGCAGGAAGTAATACGATGCCTTCAAGATCAGCCTGATGATTGGCGGACCGTATCCCAGCTTGTTGATTCAACGCTCAGCGAAAAGCAAGCGGCTGACATTGTCGGATTGCTGCGCGACATTCATCCGCCTGAAGCTTGGCTAGAGCTGATAACGAATGAAACTCCGCGCAGCCTGGCTCTGGCGATGATCACTGGATGGTTGAATTGCCAACTGGAAATAAAGCCTTCGCCTGATCTGGTAATGCCGGCTGTCATTCCTGACTGGGCGGAGCACCGCATGGACTCGTGGGAGACGCCGCATCATGATTCCTCGTGTGAGGAGCGGGTGGTTACTTTACTGCGGTTGATCAATTACGTGGCCAGAATTCAGGCGCGGCTGTCAGCGCCGTCGCCTCCATCTGACGCGTCGTTAAATGATTACTTGGAAATATACACGGGCACTGACGACCATCGGCTTGAACTTCTGCTGGCGCTGGCGGGCAAGCAAACAGACGCGATTTCGGATGGGAATCTGATTCGCAAAGTGGATGGCTTCCTTTCCACCTTGGAGCAAAAAGTCGCCGAACGGTTGGACAGTATTGATGAAGTCGTAGCCGGCATAATCGGGAAGAATCCGAAGGCTTATCAAGGACACCAGCGAAATTCTTCCAGGTTCTTGAAATCGGCGGCCGGCCGGTTGAAAGCGCCGAAGCAGCGTCTCTTTGTCTGGCTTTTCGATGGGATGCGCTGGGACACGTGGGTTGACGTGGTTCGCCCCATACTTGAAGAAGGCTTTCGGATTGAAGAGCAGAAGCCGCTGCTTGCCCCTCTGCCAACCTACACGGCTTTTGCGAGAACATCCGTCTTTGCCGGCGCCTACCCGGACTCCTGGCGGGGATTCAGGGGCGGATTCACACACAACGAAGGAGAATTGGCCGCCAGAAATCTAGGGGTCAGAGACCAAAAGCAATATGAGCAGGATGTTGTTTTCGTTACCCAGACAGACACGGCCACCGGAAAAGCAAAATTTCGGAGCCTGCAACCACGCCGCTTCAACTTTCTGGTCTTCAACATCTCCGATGACAATATCCACGATGAGCAAGGAGACTTACGCGAAGTCAATGAAGCCATCCGAATGAAAGTGAGGAGTGATGTCCTGCCGGAAATGAAGCGGATGGTCGAAAGCGGCGATCTGGTTCTCATCACCAGCGATCATGGTTTCGTTCAGTTGCGCCCTGAACGTGAAATCCCGGTTTCGGTTCTCAAGCCGGACAAACCTGAGGTGCGACGCCGTTACGCCACAGATCGTGAGGACCTGGATGGAATTGTGCTGGAAGGTTCGGACAAGCGGGGAGTGAAAAGCACAACCTGCGCCATTGGCCGGTCGTGGTTCAGCCGCGAGACCAGCCGGGGAAGGAACTACACGCGCTACGATCACGGCGGAATTTCGCTCTCGGAAATTGTTGTTCCCGGCGTCATAATGCACAAATCAACCGAGCCGGAAAGCGTGCAGATCGAGATCATCACGCCGGAAAGACTGGAAGCAAAGGAAGATGAGCGCATACAGGTTGAAGTGAAACTCATCAACAAAGGCGCGAGCCTGATCGCTGTCAGAGTCACTGTCGCCTCGAAGGCGCCAAAGGTAATCGAATTGGCTAGAAATGAATCTAGGACCTTAAGCGCAGAGGTGGAAGGTACACTCAAACTAACTTTCATCAATGTGCTTGTCGAATATCGCGGAGCCAATGGTAGGTACGCTCCGGTTCCCAGTGGAACAAGACAAATTCCTGTCAAAGTGCAACCGCGCGCGGATAAAGTTGAATTCAGCGATGCGCTTGATGTTTTCGACGATCTGTAAATCCGTCTCGTATGGCGGCGCCTGATCACGCAATATCGGTGAGGATTGATATGACTGAAAGCAAACAGCTTGATCTGACCAATGACAATCAAAATTCACGGCTCGACAGAATCATTCTTGAGAATTTCGGCGACCGTGTGATCTTAAAGCCGCTGACGCGCTGGAATGAGGCTTATAAAGAATTCCCTCGTTATGTGTTGGAATATTTGTGCGCCAAGTACATCGCCCCACACGATCCTCTGCCCGGACAAAAAAAGATAGATCGCCTGCTTCAGGAGCATTATGTTGAGAGCGGCGCCAAAGAATTGATCAAGCACCGAATTGCCGAAAAGGGAGAATACTCGCTGCTGGGGCCGCTGGTCCTGGTCTATGATCAGCGCCGGCTGCATTATTGGGCCGACGTTCCGGCGCTGGGCGATTCTCACGTGCGCGTGTCTGAGCGAGTGATCAAGGAATTCGGAGACGTCCTGCTTACCTCAGGCGCCTGGGGAACGATGAAGATAGAATTCGACCCCAACTACAAAATCGGCTCTCACGCCTATCCATTCCGCGTAGTTGATTTTACTCCTTTCCAGGTGACCAGGCTCTCGTTGGATGATTACATCGAGAAGCGCCGTCGGTTCTCGACTCAGGACTGGATAGACCTTCTCATTCAAACAGTGGGATTCAATCCCGCTTGCCTCAGTGAGCGCGTCAAGATTCTGATGATGCTCAGACTTGTGCCGTTTGTTGAATCGAATTACAACCTTGTTGAGTTGGGGCCGCGTCAGACCGGCAAAACTTACATGTATAAAAACACTTCCCAACGGGCCTTTGTGGTTTCAAGTGGCAAGGCTAGCGCCGCAACTCTGTTCCATCACGGTACGTCCAGAAAGGTTGGATTGATTGGAGTTAAGGATGTGGTGGTCTTCGATGAGATTGCTTCAGAACGTCCTGGCGCTCAGAAGCTTAATGACATCACTATTGATACGCTGAAAAACTACATGGCGCAGGGGTCTTATTCGAAGGACGGAATCGAATTCACCTCCACTTGTTCCATTGTCCTCGGTGGAAATATCAACACCGATCTTGATGAGCGATCCCCGGCAGGCAGCTATCGTCATTTATTTCAGCCGCTGCCCGAGGAAACCCGTGAAGACACGGCCTTCCTTGATCGTATTCACGCCTACCTGCCTGGTTGGGAGATGCCAGTGATTACACCGTCGAATTACGCGACCGGCTACGGCTTTATTTCTGACTATGTGGCGGAAATCTTTCATTTACTCCGCCGCCGCAACTACCAAACCCACGTCGTTGCCGGAGCAGTCTTTCCCGAAGGGATGAGTCAGCGCGCCCATGACGCAATAAAGAAGACAGCGGCTGGCTTGCTCAAGCTGGTATATCCTCACCGAACCCCAGATGATGTAGAGGCAGAGGAATTGAATTTCTGCCTGGCAATCGCAGTCGAAATGCGTCAGAGAGTCGCCGATCAACTGAAAGTAATCGCTCCACAGGAATTTCAGAGGGTCTCGCTAAAGTATGAAATATATCGGAGATGACTCGATTGAGATCGAGACGGTTGGATTGCCGCAATCTTGAGCAACTTGACCGCTATAAAGCTGATTCATATAATCACGCCCGCTTGCCGATCGGTCATTTCGATCATTGATTAAGTGGGGACGTGGCGGAATTGGTAGACGCGCGGGTCTCAAAAACCCG
>Ga0187893_10013590_pt1 | contig 11287 bp, 10 predicted proteins | sample MA1701074metaG_FD_139574 | JGI IMG/M metagenome (GOLD analysis project Ga0187893, IMG submission 139574) | White microbial mat communities from a basaltic lava cave in the Kipuka Kanohina Cave System on the Island of Hawaii, USA - MA170107-4 metaG ...
AACATTCTGTCGCCGGCCAGCGGCCGCCCGCTCGCGATTCCAAGCCAGGACGTCGTGTTGGGCATTTATTATCTCACGAAAGTGAAGAATGGCGACGTTGGTGAAGGCAAGGTTTTCGCGAATCCCGATGAAGTGAATATCGCGTGGAATGACGGCAAACTCGGATTGCACGCGCGGATCAAAGTTCGCTTCGACGGCCAGATGATCGAGACGACGGTCGGGCGCGTCATTTTTAACCGCATCATTCCGAAAGAAATCGGCTTCGTCAATGAGCTGCTTACGAAGAAGCGCCTCGAAGAGCTGGTCGCGGGTATTTACAAGCAGCTTGGCAATTATCGCACGGCGATGTTTTTGGACGAGCTGAAAGGCGTCGGTTTTACTTTCGCGATGCGCGCGGGAATCACGGTCGGCGTCGGCGACGTGATGATTCCGGAAGAGAAGCAGAATTATCTTGATAACGCGTTCAAGAAAACGCAAACGATTCAGTCGCAATACGAAAAAGGCGTGATCACCGACGGCGAGCGCTACAACAAGATCATCGACATTTGGACGCACACGACGAGCGATGTTGCCGACAAGATGTTCAATCGTTTGAAGAATGATCGGCAGGGTTTCAATCCGATTTTCATGATGGCCGACTCGGGGGCGCGCGGTTCCAAAGAACAGATTCGGCAGCTCGCGGGCATGCGCGGTTTGATGGCGAAGCCGCAGAAGAAGATGACCGGCCAGATGGGTGAAATTATCGAGAACCCGATCACCGCCAATTTCCGCGAAGGCCTGTCGGTGTTGGAGTATTTTATTTCCACGCACGGCGCGCGCAAAGGTTTGGCCGACACCGCTTTGAAAACCGCGGACGCCGGTTATTTGACGCGCCGCCTCGTCGATGTCGCCCAGGATATGATCGTGTCGTCGGTGGATTGCGGCACGATTCTCGGCCTGCGCATCGGCGATTTGAAAGAGGGCGAAGAAATTATCGAGCCGTTGCGTGATCGCATTCTCGGCCGCGTCGCCGCGGAAGACGTATATGATCCCGATTCCGGCGATACGATTATTGAGACCGGGCAGTTGATCGAAGAAGACGTGGCGGATCGCATTGCGGCGGTTGGAATCGAAACGGTTTATATTCGCTCCGTGCTGACCTGCGAAGCCGAGCGCGGCGTGTGTGCGAATTGTTATGGCCGCAATCTGGCTTCAGGCAAAATGGCCGATCAGGGCGAGGCGATCGGCGTCATGGCGGCGCAATCGATCGGCGAACCCGGCACGCAGCTCACGCTGCGCACGTTCCACATCGGCGGCACGGCCTCGCGTATTGCGGCGCAATCGCAGGTGCAGTCGAAGACGGAAGGCCGCGTGAATTTTGAGAATACGAAATTCATCACGCAGGAAGACGGCACCGTCATCGCGGTGGGCCGGAACGGCAAGCTGAAAATCATCGACGAGAACAACCGCGTCACCGCGCAATATGTGATTCCGTACGGCGCGACGATTTTGGTGAAAGAAGGCGACCGTGCGCAGGCGAACCAGCTTGTGTTCAAGTGGGATCCGTACACCGCGAGCATTCTCTCGAATCACGACGGATATGTGAAGTTTATCGATATTAAAGAGAACGTGACGATGCGCGAAGAGCTGGACGAAACCACCGGTTTAAAGCAGCGCGTCATCATCGATACGCGTTTGCGCAATTTGAGCCCGCAGATTCAGATCGTCGACGGCAACGGCAAGAAGCTCAGCAGCTATATTCTGCCGACGCGCTCGTATTTGCTGGTGCACGATGAAGAGGCGGTGAAAGGCGGCACGGTGCTGGTGAAGATTCCGCGCGAGATCGCGAAGACGCGCGACATCACCGGCGGTCTGCCGCGCGTTGCCGAGTTGTTCGAGGCGCGCCGCCCGAAAGAGCCGGCTATCGTCAGCGAAATCGACGGCATCGTGAAGTTCGGCGAGATCAAGCGCGGTGTGCGCAAGATCAGTATCATCTCGCACGACGGCAAGGAAGAGAAAGTTTATCAAATTCCTTACGGCAAGCACGTGCTCGTGCATGACAGTGATTTCGTCACCGCGGGCGAGAAGCTTTCGGAAGGCTCGGTGGCGCCGCAGGATATTTTGAATATCATGGGCCCGAACCGCGTGCAGGAATATCTCGTCAACGAAATTCAGGAAGTCTATCGTCTGCAGGGCGTGCGCATCAACGACAAGCACATCGAGGTCATCGTGCGCCAGATGCTGCAGAAGGTGAAGATCGAAGATCCCGGCGACACCACCTATCTCGAAGGCGAGCAAGTCGACAAGATTCGCTTCCTGCAGCACAACGAGAGCATTCGCGATATGGCCGTCGTCACCAATCCCGGCGATTCGAAGCTGAAGATGGAAACGCTGCACGAGCGCGGTGAAATTGAAAAGATCAACGAAAAGCTCGCGAAGAGCGGCAAAGGGCAGATCGAGTTTCGCCCGGCGCAACCGGCGACGTTCCAGCCGCTGCTGCTCGGCATCACCAAAGCCTCGCTGACGACGGACAGCTTCATCTCCGCGGCCTCGTTCCAGGAAACCACGCGCGTGTTGACCGAAGCCTCGATCGAAGGCAAGATCGACAACCTGCTCGGCCTGAAAGAGAACGTCATCATGGGCAATTTGATTCCGGCGGGAACGGGCATGACGCAATACAAACGCCTGCGCGTGCAATCTGAAGAGCAAGTCGACGAAATGAGCGAGCCGTTGCAAGCGGTCGCGGGATGATAGTAAAGCTCCGACGCAAAAGCTCGCGCTATCCGGATTTATCGCCACAACAGAATTATGTGGTGATCGGCATTGAAGCCGACGATTTTCGAATACTGAATGATCACGGTCGGCCTTATTTATATCCATCGCGATTGTTCGAAATAGTCGATCCTCGCGAGCCGCAGAATTGGGTGGTGGAATTGGGCGATGACGGTGAACGTTATGCTTATCCGCCGCAGTTAAACGAGTCTGGATTCTTCGAGGATTTTTTTGATGATCAGAAGAAAGCGGTTGCTGTATTCTGGCAGGTTGTCAATCAAAGTCTCGCGGCGAAGAGAACAGCAGTTCGTTCCGTGAAAATGAATTCCAATTTTGCAAACGCGAGACTGTAGGTTAAAAAAGTTTTGGCCTTTGCGACAAAAAGTCATCCGGTTAATTCGGAAAATCCGAATACCCTAAAAGATTTACAAAAAGTTAATCTTTGACCGACAAATGCCTCAGCTTGCAAAGATTGTGCAAAATCAAAAGAAAAATGTTGCTTTTTTTGTAGAAGTTGCGTATATTTTTTGCTTGTGTAATTGAAGGAGTGGTTGTTTGCCAACGATCAATCAATTGGTGCGTTTAGGTCGTGAACGGCTGAAGCGCAAGACGAAAGCGCCGGCGATGGCCGGTGCGCCGCAGCGTCGCGGTGTGTGTACGCGCGTCTATACGACGACCCCGAAGAAGCCGAACTCGGCGCTGCGCAAAGTGGCGCGCGTGCGGTTGTCGAATCAATACGAAGTGACGGCGTATATTCCCGGCGAAGGCCACAATTTGCAGGAGCACTCGATCGTGCTGATTCGCGGCGGTCGTGTGAAGGATTTACCTGGCGTTCGTTATCATATTGTGCGCGGCGTGTATGACACCGGCGGCGTCAATGACCGCAATCAGGGCCGGTCGAAGTATGGCGCGAAGCGCAAGAAAGCCGCTGCCGCTGCGTAACCCAGACGGTCCGTCTGGGCAAATTTTGATTAGATAAATAACTTGCGCGCCTGAGAGGATTTTCCCGCGAAATGCCATTTTAGAAGAATCCTTTGCAATCTACGGCAAGTGCGAATACAAAAAAGATTCCTGCTGAATGACAGGTTGTGTGAGTGAATAACATAGCAACGTATGCGACGAAACCAGGCGAATAAAAGAACGGTTCTTCCCGATCCAAAGTTTAAGAGCATTCTCGTCACGAAGTTCATCAATGTGCTAATGTACGGCGGCAAGCGCAGCGTGGCGGAGCGGATTTTTTATAACGCTCTCGACGCGGTCGGCGAGAAGACGAAGAAGCAGAGCATGGATGTCTTTCAAAAGGCCGTTGACAATGTCAAGCCGACGCTGCAGGTGAAGTCGCGGCGCGTCGGCGGTGCCAACTATCAAGTGCCGGTCGAAGTTTCCAGCGAGCGCCGGCAGGCCTTGGCGATTCGTTGGTTGATTGGCTATGCGCGGGAGCGAGGCGAGAAGACGATGGCCGATAAACTGGCCGCCGAAATCGTCGCCGCGTCAAATAACGAGGGCAACGCCGTGAAAAAGCGCGAAGACACGCACAAGATGGCGGAAGCCAACAAGGCCTTTGCCCATTTCCGGTGGTAAGCCAATTCCGCATTGAATCCCGCTTTTACGGGATAAAATGTTTAATATTGGGTTATCAGATTTATTGTTTGAGAAGTAGCCTTTGAAGTGTTTAACCAGTTTCTCCATACTCACAGGAGAGGTTCGCTTCTTGGTGTTCTCTTGATGAATATGGAGTTTTTTTATGTCTAAAAATAACGACAATCCCGATCTAAGAAAAACGCGCAATATCGGCATCATGGCCCATATCGATGCCGGGAAGACAACGACGACGGAGCGTATTCTTTATTACACCGGCCGCATCCACCGCATTGGCAATGTCGACGACGGTTCGACAACGACCGATTGGATGGAACAGGAAAAAGAGCGCGGGATCACGATTACTTCTGCGGCGATTTCGTGTCAGTGGAAAGATTGCAACATCAATATTATTGATACGCCTGGCCACGTTGATTTTACGATCGAAGTCGAACGCTCGTTGCGCGTCTTGGACGGCGCGATCGCGCTGTTTTGCGCCGTCGGCGGCGTCGAGCCGCAATCGGAAACGGTCTGGCGGCAGGCCGACCGTTATCGCGTGTCGCGTATTGCATTCATTAATAAAATGGATCGCACCGGCGCAGATTTCTATCATGCGTTGAAAATGATTCGCGAACGCTTGGGCGCCAATGCGATTCCGATTCAAATTCCAATCGGCGACGCCGATATGTTTACCGGTGTCATCGATCTCATTCGCATGAAGGCGATGGTATATAAAGATGAGACGCTCGGTGCGCAATGGGAAGAGCTGGAAATTCCGCATGAGTTGCTGGCCAAGGCTAAAGAGTTTCGTACACAACTGCTCGAAGCGGTTTCGGAATACGATGACACTTTGCTGGAAAAGTACCTGCACGACCAGCCGATTACGGAAGAAGAAATTCGCGCGGCCATTCGCAAAGCCGTTATCGACGTCAGCATGGTGCCGGTGATGTGCGGCGCCTCGTATAAAAACAAGGGCGTGCAGCCGCTGTTGGATGCGGTGAATTTTTATCTGCCTTCGCCGCTGGATATGCCGGACACGAAGGGAACTCATCCCAAAACCGGCGAAGAAATTATTCGCAAGCCCGATCCTGATGAGCCCTTGGCGGCGCTGGCGTTCAAAATTATGACCGACCCGTATGTCGGCAAGTTGACGTACTTCCGCGTCTATTCCGGCAAGGTCGAAGCGGGCAGTTATGTTTATAACACGGTGACGGGCAAGAAAGAACGCATCGGGCGTTTGCTGTTGATGCACGCCGATAAGCGCGAAGATGTTCAGGTCGCCCGCGCGGGCGATATTGTCGCCGCCGTCGGTTTGAAAGATACACGGACCGGTCATACGCTTTGCGCCGAGAACAAGCAGATCGTGCTTGAGTCCATGCACTTCCCGGAGCCGGTCATTTCGGTGGCCATTGAGCCGAAGACGAAAGCCGATCAGGATCGTCTTGGTGAGTCGCTGAATAAGCTGGCGGAAGAAGATCCGACCTTCAAGATTCGCAGCGACGAAGAGACGGGCCAAACATTGATCGCCGGCATGGGCGAGTTGCATCTGGAAATTCTCGTTGATCGTCTGTTGCGCGAGTTTAAAGTTCATGCGCACGTCGGCAAGCCGCAGGTGGCATATAAAGAAACGATTCGCCGCAAAGTTGAGCAGGAAGGCAAATTCGTGCATCAATCCGGCGGTCGCGGCCAGTTCGGTCATGTGGTCCTTGAGCTCGAGCCGAACGAGCCCGGCAAGGGCTTTGAGTTTGAGAGCAAAATCGTCGGCGGCGTGGTGCCGAAAGAATATGTGAAGCCGACGATGGAGGGCGTCAAGCAGGCGATGCAGACCGGCGTGTTGGCGGGTTATCCGATGGTCGACATCAAAGTAGCGCTGGTGTATGGCTCTTATCACGAAGTCGACTCTTCGGAAATGGCGTTCAAGATCGCGGGTTCGATGGCCTTTAAAGAAGGCGCGAAAAAAGCCAGCCCCGTGCTGTTGGAGCCGATGATGGACGTCGAAGTGGTGGTGCCTGAAGAATATTTGGGGCAAGTGATGGGCGATTTGAATTCGCGGCGCGGCAAGATTCGCGGCTTCGTCCCCAGAAAGGACGCGCAGGTGGTGGCGGCTTCGGTGCCTCTGGGCGAGATGTTTGGTTATGCCACCACGATGCGTTCGTTGACGCAGGGCCGCGCGGTTTATTCAATGCAATTTTCGCATTATGAGCCGGTGCCGCAAAACATTGCGGAAACACTTGCTGAGACCAGCAAAGTTAAAACAACAAAATAACATTGTCGTCGCGACCCGACGATTTAGTAAGTTTTCAACATAGCAGTTTATCAACCGCTTTATTCGGGAGGTTTTTTCTCATGGCTAAAGCAAAGTTTGAACGCAACAAACCGCATGTCAACATCGGCACGATTGGCCACGTTGACCACGGCAAAACGACGTTGACCGCGGCGATTACGCTGGTGCTCTCGAAGCGCGGCCTGGCGCAGTACAAGAGCTACGATCAAATCGACAATGCTCCGGAAGAGAAGGCGCGCGGCATCACGATCAACACCGCTCATGTCGAGTATGAAACCGACAAGCGCCACTACGCCCACGTCGACTGCCCCGGCCACGCGGATTATGTGAAGAACATGATCACCGGCGCGGCGCAGATGGACGGCGCGATTCTCGTGGTGAGCGCGGCGGACGGCCCCATGCCGCAAACGCGCGAGCACATCCTGCTGGCGCGTCAGGTCGGCGTGCCGTACATTGTCGTTTATCTTAATAAAGTCGACATGGTCGACGATCCGGAGCTGCTCGATCTCGTCGAATTGGAAATGCGCGATCTCTTGAAAGAGTATCAATTCCCCGGCGATGAGATTCCCATCGTCCGCGGCAGCGCGCTCGAAGGGTTGACCAATCCGGACGATCCGGTGAAGAATAAATCCATCATCGATTTGATGACCGCGGTTGATGCTTATATTCCGCAGCCGAAACGCGAAATTGACAAGCCGTTCTTGATGCCGGTCGAAGACGTGTTCTCAATCACCGGTCGCGGCACAGTCGGCACCGGTCGTATCGAGCGCGGCAAGATCAAGGTCGGTGAAACCGTCGATATCGTCGGCATCCGCGCCAAACGCCAGAGTGTGGTGACCGGTGTTGAAATGTTCCGCAAGCTGCTTGACTCCGGCGAAGCGGGCGACAATGTCGGTTTGTTGTTGCGCGGCGTTGAAAAAGATGAATTGGAGCGCGGTATGGTGATTTGCGCGCCCGGCTCGATCACGCCGCACACCAAATATATGGGCGAAGTGTACGTGTTGAAGAAAGAAGAAGGCGGTCGGCACACGCCGTTTTTTAACGGCTATCGCCCGCAGTTCTTTTTCCGGACGACGGACGTGACCGGCGTTGCGAAACTGCCGGCGGGCATGGAAATGGTGATGCCCGGCGATAATGTCACCATGGAAATCGAATTGATCACGCCGATTGCCATGGAAGAAGGTCTGCGCTTCGCTATTCGCGAAGGCGGCCGCACCGTCGGCGCCGGCGTCGTCACCAAGATATTAGCCTAAGGGCTTTTCTGAAAGAATCGCCCAAATTGAAGCTGGGCATTGCACTTGCGATGCCCATTGTTTTGTTGTAAGGTGAAGTCGGACTTACGCATGACGATTTTACGAATTATGGAAAATTTTTTGCGTAAGTTCGACTTCGCTCACTAAGGAGCGTATATCCGTGGTTGGGCAAAAGATTCGCATCAAATTGAAAGCTTATGATCATCGGTTGATCGATAAATCGACCGACAAGATCGTGCGCACGGCCAAGCAAACCGGCGCGATGATTTCCGGCCCGATTCCGTTGCCGACCAACCGTTCCGTATTTACGGTTCTGCGGTCGCCGCATGCGGACAAGAAATCGCGCGAGCAATTCGAGACGCGCATTCACAAGCGCCTCATCGATATCATTGGCTCTTCGCAGAAAACCGTCGAGGCGTTGATGAAACTCGAATTGCCGGCCGGCGTGGATGTTGAGATTAAAGTCTGATAACGATATGAGTGGATTGATTGGAAAAAAATTAGGCATGACCCGCATCTTTGACGACAAGGGCAATGATGTACAGGTCAGCGTGATCCAAACCGGCCCGTGTTACGTCACTGAAATTCGCACCAAAGACACGCATGGCTATGACGCTCTGCAGCTCGGCTTTGAAGAGAAGCGCGAAAAAAGTGTGAAGAAACCGGAGCGCGGCCATTTTGCGAAATCCGGCGTTAAGCCGACACGGGTGCTGCGCGAGTTTCGCACATTCGACGTCGGCCAATTCAAGCTTGGTGACGCCATCAAAGCCGATGTGTTTCAGATCGGCGAAAAAGTGCGCGTGATCGGTGTCTCGAAAGGCAAAGGCTTTCAAGGCGTGGTGAAGCGCCATCATTTCGGCGGCGGTCCGGTTTCGCATGGTCAAAGTGATCGTATGCGCGCGCCCGGTTCAGTGGGCGGCAGCTCGTATCCTTCGCGCGTGTTTAAAGGCACCCGCATGGCCGGACGCATGGGCGGCGAGCGCGTCACGGTGCGTAATATAAAAATCGTGCGCGTCGACGCGGAGAACAATATCGTCATGGTTCGCGGCGCCATTCCCGGCGCGAAGAACGGAATGGTTGTCATTCAGAAGTAAGTTTTGTAGTAGTGCCTTTAGGCACCCACTATTTGAAATATGAAAGACTGGTGATTTCGCCGGTCAGTTTGTCGTGTTGGTTAATTCGGCCCCTGAAGGGGCTACTACGAAAAACTAATCATGCAAGTAGACGTTTACAGCAAAATCGGCGAGAAGACAGGACGCACCGTCGATCTGCCCGATGATGTTTTCGGCATCAAGCCGAACGAGCACGTGGTGTATCTGGCGGTGAAAGCCTATCAGGCGAATCAACGTCAGGGCACGCACATGACGAAGAACCGTAAGCTCGTGCGCGGCGGCGGCAAGAAACCGTGGAAGCAAAAAGGCCGCGGCGTGGCGCGCGCCGGGACGATTCGCTCGCCGTTGTGGGTTGGCGGCGGTCGCGTGTTCGGTCCGGTGCCGCATGACTACGATCAGAAGGTTAATAAAAAGACGAGCCGTTTGGCGAGAAAATCCGTGCTCTCGAGCAAAATGAAAGACGGCCAGGTTACGGTCGTTGAGGATTTCATGATCGACAGCGGCAAAACCAAAGACATGACGGCAATTTTGAAAAGTTTCACCGCCGACAAAGTGAAGTCGCTCGTTTTGGTGCCCAAACATGATAACATGACGCTGCAGGCCGGCCGCAACATTGCAAAGCTGCACGTGCAGGTCGCGCCGAATGCTTCCGTGTATGAATTGATGGATTGCAAAAAATTGTTCATTCAGGAAAGTGCGGTGGCAGGCATCGCGGGAGTGTTGGCATGAAACTGCTCGAGACCGTGTTGATCAAGCCGGTTTTGACCGAGAAGATTCAGAATTTTTCTGATGAGAAAGTCACTAATGCCAAGAAAGCCCCCAAATACGGCTTTATGGTGCGTCTTGATTCCAGCAAGAAAGATATCAAGATCGCGGTAGAGAAGAGATTCAACGTGAATGTTGATGCCGTGCATGTGATCAACGTCAAGGGCAAAACCAAGCGCATGAGCACGCGTCGCGGCATGACCACCGGTCGTCGCAGCGATATGAAAAAAGCCATCGTCACGTTGAAGAAAGAGCAGAAGATCGATTTCTTTGCGGGAAAGTAAAACGTTGGCCGGTTTACTGGTTCGCCGGTTTGCCGGTTATTTGAAAATAATAAAGGAAAGCTGTCAGCTTTGCCGGTTCAACAGGCCAACCGGCAAACAAGCTAACCGGCAAACATTTCATCCATGGGCATAAAAACCTTTCGTCCAACCACGCCGAGCCTGCGCTTTACTGCGCTGCCGACGTTTGATGAGATTACGAAGTCGACGCCAGAGCGCGCGCTGTTGGAGCCAAAGCACAGCAGCGGCGGCCGCAACAATCACGGCCGCGTCACCACACGGTTTCGCGGCGGCGGCCACAAGCGCCACTATCGCCGCGTCGATTTCAAACGCGACAAGCACAACATCCCGGCGAAAGTTGCAGCGATCGAATACGACCCGAATCGCTCGGCGCGCCTCGCGTTGTTGCACTACGCCGATGGCGAGAAACGTTACATTCTCGCGCCCGACGGCCTGAAAGTCGGCGATGCGGTGATGTCCGGCGAGAATGCCGAGTTCCGCGTTGGCAATGCGTTGCCGTTGAAGAGCATGCCGCTGGGCTCGACGGTACACAATGTCGAAATGCGTATCGGCCACGGCGGACAGATCGGCCGCAGCGCCGGGGCGTTGATTCAGTTGATGGGCCGTGAAGGCGACTACGCCCAATTGCGTTTGCCCTCCGGTGAAACGCGCCGTGTTCGCTCCGAGTGTTACGCTACGATCGGGCAGGTCGGCAACCTCGACCATGAAAACGTGTCGTACGGGAAAGCCGGTCGCACGCGCTGGATGGGTTTTCGGCCGCATGTGCGCGGCGTGGCGATGAACCCGGTCGATCATCCGATGGGCGGCGGCGAAGGCAAAAGCTCCGGCGGTCGTCATCCGACCTCGCCGTGGGGCCAGAAGGCCAAGGGTTTGAAGACGCGCAAGAAGAGCAAGCCGTCAAGTAAATACATTGTCGCGAAGCGAACGAAATAGAATTAATGTCTCTTGGAAAGTAGCGTTCATGCCACGTAGCATTAAAAAAGGCCCGTATATCGACGCGAATCTGCAGAAGCGGATCACGCAGATGAACGGCCGCAATGAGAAGCGCGTCGTCAAAACCTGGGCGCGGCGCTCGATGGTGATTCCGGATTTTGTCGGCCACACGCTGGCTATTCACAACGGCAATAAATTTATCCCGGTGTACATCAGTGAAAATATGGTCGGCCACAAACTGGGCGAGTTCGCGCCGACGCGCATTTTCCGCGGCCATGCCGGAAAGGCGACCGCTGAAAAATCGACGGT
>Ga0187893_10013591_pt1 | contig 11287 bp, 9 predicted proteins | sample MA1701074metaG_FD_139574 | JGI IMG/M metagenome (GOLD analysis project Ga0187893, IMG submission 139574) | White microbial mat communities from a basaltic lava cave in the Kipuka Kanohina Cave System on the Island of Hawaii, USA - MA170107-4 metaG ...
CCAGTTCGGCCGGCCAACGATGGGAGCATGGACTGTCTATGGGCTTGGCAGCGAGTCACAGAATCTGCCGGGATTTGTGGTACTGACTTCCGGAGTTGGCACCAGTGGCGGCGCGGGTAACTTCTCCAGCGGTTTCCTCCCGTCCCACTATCAGGGAACAGTTTTTCGCAACAGCGGAGATCCAATTCTTTATCTGTCCAATCCCAAAGGCATTGGCCGTGAGTCGCAAAAGGCTGCGCTGGATGCGATTCGTGACCTGAACGAGGAGCACTTTGCTAGTACCGGCGATCTCGAGATTGCCTCGCGCATTTCTTCCTATGAACTAGCGTTCCGCATGCAAGCCGATGGGCCGGACCTGCTCAGTTTCAAAGACGAACCGCAAAGCATTCTGGAAATGTACGGCATCAACAGTGACGAAGAGGATTTGAAACAATACGCTACCAATTGTCTTCTGGCCCGCCGAATGATTGAGCGTGGTGTTCGTTTCATCCTGATGATGGACGCCAGTTGGGATGACCACACGGAGCTGAATAAGAAACTGCCCAAGCGTTGCCGCAAGATCGACCAGCCGACGGCTGCTCTCATCAAGGATCTCAAGCAACGGGGTCTGCTCGACGAAACACTGCTGGTGTGGGGAGGCGAGTTTGGTCGCACGCCCATGGTGGAGATTCGCAAGCCGGAAGATGCCGATAATGCAGGACGTGATCACCATCCCAACGCCTACAGCATGTGGATGGCCGGCGGCGGGCTCAAGGGCGGCCAAGTCGTCGGCAAAACCGATGATCTCTGTCTGAAGATTGTCGAGGATCCGATCCACGTCAATGATCTGCAGGCAACGATATTGCACTGCCTCGGCTTTGACCACACCCGCCTCACCTACAAGCACATGGGTCGTGAGTTTCGCCTGACGGACGTTGCCGGCAATGTCGTGAAGAAGATGTTGGCATAGCACTCCGGATGCGGAGCTCCCTTGAAAATCCCCTCCGACCGAGGCGTGGCGCGAAGCGCCGGCGTGGGTTTGTTCCCGCGTTCAAACCCCCTGAAGTCCCCCGTTGTCCAACGGGGGGACGCTATTTTCATCAAACGTGGCGCCGCAAAGCTGCACGAAAAACTCCTCCGGAAATCGTCCTCGTCGTCGTACTCGTGCTCGTCCTCGACAAAAGCCGAGCACGACGAAAGCTGTTGCCAACCGTCATTCCGGCGAAAGCCGGAATCCAACTCCCGAAAGGCCCCAGATCTCAATTTAGGCACGTATCCTGCAACCGATCTGCTGAAGTACCTTTTCGGGAAACCCCGTTAGTAATCATTTTCCCCGACAACTCCATCCAAGCTGTTACAATGCCGCCCATTCAAAACGCTAGCTGGATCGGGCTCTGAACTGTTCCGTCTCAGAAGTTGCGTCCTTGAGCAACTTTCAACCTAGGGCCCACTGCGTTTTCCTTAATCCAACTCAATTCAGGAGACACTTGGCTATGCCTTGGTCGCAAATCTACACCCCGTTGGGAAACCTGTTGCTTTCAGCCCTGGTGGCGTCACTTCCAGTCGTGGTGCTTCTCGGACTGCTGGCTTTCTGGCACGTGCGAGCCCACCTTGCGGCCCTGGCGGGGTTGGCCTCGGCTCTGCTGGTGGCCATTGTCGTTTACGGCATGCCGGTTCCGCTGGCTTTGGCGGCCGCCGGCAATGGATTGGCCTACGGGCTGTTTCCGATTGGTTGGATTGTGCTGAGCGCCATCTTCATGTACGACCTTACCGTATTGACGGGGAAGTTTGAGGTCATCAAACAAACGATTGCCGGCTTAGCCAGCGACCGTCGTGTTCAAGCGTTGCTCATCGGCTTCAGCTTTGGTGCCTTCATTGAGGGGGCCGCTGGTTTCGGCACTCCCGTGGCCATTTGTGCCGCGATGCTTATTGGCTTGGGTTTCAAGCCACTCCCAGCGGCAGGCCTTTCGCTAATCGGCAACACGGCACCTGTGGCCTTCGGGGCGTTGGGCACGCCGATCATTGCACTGGCGGGTGTGACGGGCCTTCCCTTGATGGACCTGAGCGCGATGGTCGGCCGGCAACTTCCGATCTTTTCCGTCATCGTCCCGTTCTGGATTGTATGGGCCATGGCAGGGCGCAAGGGCATGATGGAAGTGTGGCCTGCCTGCCTGGTATCGGGAATGGCGTTTGCTATCCCGCAGTTTGTCGTGAGCAACTTCTACGGGCCTTCGCTTGTAGACATTGCCTCTGCCCTTTCTTCCATCTTTTTTCTCGTCCTCTTTCTGCGTTTCTGGCAGCCCCGCCAGACCTGGCGCTTCAGCCATGATTTGAGCAATGGTCCTATCGGGTCGGAAGGAACAGCTACCGGCTCAGCTCGAATTCCGCCACCCGGCCCGCACACCTCGGTGGCAGAAATGCCTCATCCTTCGCGCAAGGAGGCCTGGATTGCCTGGATGCCGTGGATTATTCTTTCTATTCTGCTTTTTTTCTGGGGCATGCCGCAGTTCAAGAACTATTTGAATAGTATCTCGCTCGTGAAGATTTCCGTGCCCTATCTCGACAAAGCAGTTCTCCGTACGCCACCCGTTGTGTCGGTTCCGAAAGCTGAAGATGCTGTGTTCACTTTCAACTGGCTCTCGGCCTCGGGCACAGGGCTTTTGCTCTCCGGTATTCTTTCCGGTTTGCTGCTGGGCATTAAGCCACTGCTCCTCGTTCAGACTTACATCAAGACCTTCATGCGGGTTCGTATCTCTTTGTTAACGATTGCCGCCATGATGGCGCTTGGTTTCACAACACGCTATGGCGGACTGGACGCCAGCATGGGACTGGCATTTGCCTCCACCGGCTTCCTGTTTCCTTTCTTCTCGCCCATGCTTGGTTGGCTGGGTGTGGCGTTGACGGGTAGCGACACTTCATCCAATGTTCTCTTCGGGAACCTGCAACAGATCTCCGCACAACAGCTGGGCATTTCCCCTTTGCTTGCGGCTGCGTCCAACAGTTCCGGAGGCGTCATGGGGAAGATGATCGATGCGCAAAGTATCGTCGTTGCGGGCGTCGCCACCGGTCAGGAGGGCGGCGAGGGGGAGATTTTGAGGTACGTCTTCTTCCACAGCATCGTCTTGGCGGCGTTGGTCGGTGTCTTGGTGATGATGCAGGCCTACGTGTTTCCCTGGATGGTGCCTGGACAATGACAAGTGGCGAGTAATAAGTGACGGGGGGTTGCTTTTCTCCCCCTTGCGAAGCGCATAAGGGGGAGATCAAGGGGGTCTTCATCTCCCCGGCGACCAAGCTCACTGAAGGCTTCGATTCCATTTCGGCGTTTGTCGAGGACGAGTACGACGACGAAGACGATTTTCAAGTCAATCAATCAGCAGGAGCGAATCACATGCCGAAGACAATCGGATTCATCGGACTTGGCATCATGGGCAAACCCATGGCCAAGCATCTCATCAACGCCGGCTATCTCTTGGTGGTATACAACCGCACCGCCAGCAAGGCTCAGGAATTGGTCGCCATGGGAGCACGCCAAGTCAGCTCACCCAAAGAGGTGGCGGAGAACTCCGAGATCATCATCACGATGGTGGCCGATTCTCCCGAAGTGGAACAGGTGATTCTCGGTCTCGCTGGAGTGCTTGAAGGGGTTAAATCCGGGAGCGTTGTAGTTGACATGAGTTCCATTTCGCCCATCGTCACGCAAAGAATCGCCGCCGAGCTGGCGAAAAAACAAGTCGCGATGCTCGATGCACCAGTCAGTGGCGGAGAAGTGGGCGCGAATCAGGCCACGCTTTCGATCATGGTCGGTGGAGACGAGGCGGTGTTCGCCGAAGTGAAGCCGGTTTTGGAAAAAATGGGCAAGAGCGTAGTTCGCGTCGGCGCTGTGGGAGCGGGCGGATTCACCAAGCTCTCCAACCAGATCATCGTAGCAGCCGCGCTACAAGCCATCTCGGAGGCCTTGGTACTGGCTCAAAAGGCGGGGGTGGATCTCTTGCTCGTTTACGAAGCCATCAAAGGCGGCATGGCGGGCGGTCGAACGCTGGATATGAAGGCCTCGAAGATAGCCGAACGTAACTTTGAGCCCGGCTTCAAGATGGACCTCCATATCAAAGACCTGAAGAACGCGCTGCAAGCCGGCAAGGCCCTCGGCGTGCCCCTACCCTCCACGGGTCTCACTCACGAACTCTTCAGTGCCTGCAGCGCGCAAGGCAAAGGACAGAAAGACCACTCGGTCATCTTCACGCTCATCGAACAAATGGCCGGAATCAATCGATAGATTGTTTTGCGCTTCTCGCCTCACCTGGCAGTCACGTGGTGTTTGACCTCAATTTCGGGAGAACGGTTCAGTGTCTGGTAGACGACGCAATACCGCTCAGTCAGACGCATCAACGTCGCCAACTGCTCTTCCGTAGCATCAGCGTCCAAGCCAAATTCAAGTCGAATCTTCTGAAAGCCAACGGGGACTTCTTTGGAAACCCCGAGGGTGCCGCGAAAGTCGATCTCGCCTTCCGCTCGAACCGTCGCGTCTCGCAACGGAATCCCAAGTGCAGTTGCTACGGCTCGCAAAGTGACACCCGCACACGCTACCAGGGCCTCCAGGAGCATGTCGCCCGAACAGGCACTGGCTCCGCTGCCTCCGGTCGCGGGATGCAACCCCGCTTCGACCAGCGCTTTGCCCGTTTCCAGTTTGCAGCGGATCCCTTCCCCGACACGTCCCTCCGCTCGGAGCGTGATCAGCGCTGCCTCGGGATGATCCCGATATTGCTGTTTCAGGGGCGCTTGCTTTGCTTTCAATTCTTCCGCAGTCATCAACGCTCTCCTTACCTGAATGCGGGCTCCGCCCAAATCAACCTTCGCAGGATTGATGCTCTGGTCGTGCGAGACGATACAGGACGTGCCGCCTGAGCGGATGCCCTTCTGCCAGTGCCGGGTGATCGAAGTCGTCCGACGGATTGTGCGTCATGCCAAGCCGCTCCATCACCCGGCGGGAGCGCAGATTGCCGGGCGCGGTGAACGACACGATCTCAGCGAGACGCAGTTGCTCAAAGCCGAAGGCGAGCACCGCCCGTGCACCCTCCGTGACGTAGCCGCATCCCCAGTATTCTGCAGCCAAACGCCATCCAATCTCAACGCACGGAGTAAAGTTTGCCTCGAAACGCGGAACGGAAAGCCCGACGAATCCAGCAAAAGGCGCGAGGTCTACAATCTCGACGGCCCACAACCCGAACTCGTGTTGTTCAAAGTGGCTTTCGATCCGCGCTACCAGAGCATCGCTCTCCTCACGCCGCAACGGAGCCGGAAAGTACTCCATCACTCGAGGATCAGAATTCAGGGCTGCAAATGTCTCGCGATCAGACGCTCGCCATCGGCGGAGATACAAACGATGGGTTCGCAGCTCCGGTGCTAAATTCATGAGGTTTCGGGATGAAAGCAATGCTTTCATGGTTTCAAGTGTCAGGTTCGAGGTGTTAGGTTTCAGGTTTCAGGGGCAGTGCAGCTTGGGACACCGGGGCGAATAAAAGCATGCCTGTGTTTTTTGGCAGACACCATCTATATGCCAAAACTCAGTGGAATTCGATTGGACCTACGACCCCCTGACACCTGATACCCAGCACCTATTCATCAATCTGGCAACCGTTTCACTTGAACGTTCTTGTACAAGACCTTGCTCTTGGGATCATGCCCCTGGAAGGCAAAGGTGCCACTGGAGAGTTTCCTTTCAGGATGGTTCTCAGGCGGCTTCACATTCTCCGGTTCAGTATAGTCAACGATGAGCTTGTCGTTGACGTAGGTCCGAATGCGTTTTCCCTGCACCATAATGCGTTCGGTGAACCACTGATTGTCGGGAGCCGGAACGTCCCGGACATCCTGTATGTCATACAGGCCGCCGGTTCGCTTCCAATCGGTATGGCTGTTGTTCACTTGAACCTCGAAGCCCTTGTCGGGGAACCCTGTCTCCTGGTAAGCGGTGTGGAAGTAGATGCCCGAGTTTGAGCCCAGTGTCGTCATCAGATCCGCTTTGAATTCGAAGTTCTTAAAGTTGTGGTTTGCCACTGGTCCAACGTAGTAAAGATGCGAGCGCGGACCAAAAACCACAATCGCTCCATCCTTCACGCTGAACGTGCTTTGGCTTTCGCTGGCCTTCCACCCATTCAACGATTTGCCGTCAAACAGCGAAACCCAATCGTCCGCTGCATGGGTTCTGCTTCCAAGCGTCATCAAAATCGAAAGTGCCACAAAGAAGAGAGCGCCAAAGCGTTTCATTGATTTCCTCCTGATTGCGAAATTGCAAATAGTCTCGACGCAGCCCTTGCCGTTGCCGTGAAACACTATCACGCGGGAACCTGCAATCGCTAGAGCCACGCGAGTCAAAAAACAATTCCCCCTTTATCAAAGGCGGTGGCGGCAGAGACGGCGTTCGCGGCGCCACGCCTCTCTGGCGAGCAATGTTCGACGAAAGCCTCCCTTAACAATAACAAAAGGGGCCGCCGCGAAGCGGCAGGGGTTGTCCGGCTGACCTTACCCTCAGGGTTCATACCACGTTGCGGCGCCACGTTCATAAAACTGACCGTCCCCCTTGGACAAGGGGGGACTTCAGGGGGGTTGCTGGGCGGAGATTCCGCGTCGCGCTTTTCCGGCACACCATCCGCCTTGGCATCGACAACCCTAGGTTGTGGTGTGTTCAAAAGGCGAGCGCACCGTGCGAGCTAGCTGGGAATCAGACCCCTTCCGTGGCCGCATTCCGCTTGCGAAAGTACAAACTATAGCTCACCGCTCCACCCGCTACCGTGAGCAGGCTCCACAACGCTTCCCAGCCTCTCAGTCGAGCGAAATACAGAAAGACCCAGGCGTTCATTGAGACATACGTCAAAGGAATGAGCGGATACGCGAAGTTCACCCAGCGGGACTGTTTCCAGCCTGGCCGTTTGCGGAACTTGAACAGTGCAAGCACCGATAGCGCGGTAAAGAGGAACAGCATGAATCCGATGTAGTAACCGAGACTTTCGAAGGTTCCGGTCACGATCAACAGACAACAACATGCCCCCTGTGCTAGAACCGCAATCCAGGGTGTGTTCCAACGCGGATGCACCCTCGCGGCGGCGGCGAAGAAGGCTCCGCTGCGGGCCATGGCATAGTAGACGCGCGGCCCAATCATGCTCATCGCATTAATCGTGGCCAGCAACGAAACAGCCATGGCGCCACTGAACAGCCCGCCGACGTTGTCCCCAAAGAGTGATTTCGCCGCCAGCGCACCAACGGCCAGGACGCCCTTCATGTTGTCGAGCGAGTTTGCGTAGACGTAAAGCACATTCAGAGCACCATAGATCGTGGCAACCAGAAGGGTGCCCGTAACGAGAGCGATCGGGAGAGTGCGTTCGGGACTTCGAATCTCCTCAGCTACATAAACCGCTGCATTCCAGCCGCTGTATCCGTAGAAGACAAAGATCAGACTGACTGCGAACTGCGAAGTCAGAGAACTGGTGGCGGTGCGTACCGCCGGCTCCGTGAAATGCGCCCAGCCTCCGTTCCCCACACCGAAACCAAACACGAGAAACACGGCGATCACCACCAACTTCGTCCCCGTAAGCAAGATTTGCAGTTTCTCGACACGCGAAACGTTAACGAGGTTGATGGCGGTGAAGGCTGCAACCAGGCCACAGGCCATCCATTGCGCCCCTCCCAAACGGAGCTGAGCAAAACCCAGAGATATGACGGCGTTTGCCGAGCTATCGGACAGAAATGGGAAGAAGTGCGCGAGGTAAGCAGAGACTGCCAAGGCCGCAGCTGCAATGGGCGCAGAGAAACCTGCGAAGAAGCTGATCCACCCGTCGATGAAGCCCCATGCCGGGCCCCACGCCTCGGAAAGGTAAACGTACTCACCGCCTGAGCGTGGAAAGTTCACTGCGAGTTCCGCGTAACACAAGGCGCCGGCCAGTGCCAGTGTCGCGCCGACAAACCAGATTCCAATCACGAGTGCCGGTTGCCCAAGGTCGCCAGCGAGAAAGCCGGTTGTGGTGAAGATACCGACGCCGATCATGTTGGACACAACCAGCGCCGTGGCCCCCAAAGTCCCGAGCCGGCGCTCCAGACCTGCCTCAGGTGTCGTCACAAAGTCCTTTGAAATCCCCTCGGAAGAGGAAAGTTGTGAGAATTCGGTTAGTCGCATAAACGCGGTCCGGTAGGGACACGGTGCTGCGCGTCCGGGTTGGGTTTAGCATCGCGGACGCGCTGCAGCGCCTCCCTACCATTGAATTTCCTCAAGCTTCAAGAGCAAAAACCCAACAAGCTCGGTCCTGTCGCCCTACCGTGTGAGACGGATTGGGGGTGAAAGGGAACACCAACGGTTTTGGCGGATACTTGCCTTTCCGCATTCGGCAAGAGCGCGCATTTCTCTGAGGCCACTACCGTGCAGAACTCGCCGTCAGTATCCCTTGGTTTCGCAGCCAGGCAGCACACCGATCCGTCCAGGTAGAGCACGGTTGGCTGCTCTTGCGTACACCGAAACCGTGGCCTCCAGCGGCATAGACGTGCAACTCCGCGGGCACGCGCGCTCGCTTCAGAGCCAGATACATCGCCACACTGTGCTCCGGACCAGACTCAGGATCATCGCTTGCATGGACTAGAAAGATAGGAGGAGTGCCGGCAGGAATCCGAATATACGGTGCCAGAACATCCGTTTCCGTGTCCTCCGGAAGCAGGTAACCGGGATAAACAGCAACCGCAAAGTCTGGTCGGCAGCTCGCCTTATCGATGTCGTCAATCGGCTCATAAGCGCGCTTGTCAAAATACGTAGCCGTCATCACTGCCAGGTGGCCTCCTGCTGAGAAGCCGACGATACCAATCCGCTTCGGATCAATTCCCCATTCACCCGCTCGGCTGCGAACCAGGCTAACCGCCCGCTGCGAGTCAAATAGCGGACCCGGTGCCGGCAGCGGCTCGGGTTGGCCGGGCCGGCGCGGCACGCGGTACTTCAGCACAACTCCAGTCATGCCAAGGGAGTTCAGCCATGCCGCCACCTCTTCCCCTTCCAAGTCCCAAGCCAGATTCCAATAGCCTCCACCTGGGCAGATCACCATCGCCGCTCCGGTATTCTTGTTCAGTTCCGGGCGGAAGACCGTGATCGTCGGTTTCGTCACGTTGGTAATCCATTTCGCATCCTTTGTCGGCGCTTCCGATGGAGCGCGAACTCTCTCCGCGCCGATTGTGCCGTAGTCCCCCGGGACCTTGCCTGGCCAGACCGGTAGCACCAGCTGCTTGTCAGCAGCCCGTCCTAAAGATTGGAAGAGCCACGCGATCACCAACAAGCTTGAGGCAATTCGCTTCATCATCGTTCTTCTTCCAGTGACATCCCCTTCAGAAAGGGAGCTGTGGAAGAATTGAAAACTGGCTCCCTTCAGCAGGCGCGCGCAGGAGCGCGCGTTTTCGGCTGTGGATTCAGAACCGTCAGTGGCAGAATCCTCACGGTCCAATTTATTCAAAGCTCCAGGCGCAGAAGGAAGAGCGTTCAGCGAGTTGTCCTGCCAGCTTGGAGAAGCCGAGAAAGCGCCATCCATGACACCGCCCATACCCACCGCAGTCCCAGACGAGTCAAAGATCAGTGATAGCGACCATGCTCCAACTAACGGGTCTTGGTTGGGTACCATCAGCAGAACGCCACCTTCAAAACCTGGGAGCCGGCCTCACGGCGATTGAGACTTCATCACACCCCGCGTCGTCGTCCAGAGACGGCTTCCAAAAACAACAGCACAGCTTGCTTGTCCTGCACGTCAAGCCATTCCGCGTGCCACCTTCAACTCGCCCGCCAACGCCAGCCTTAGGGTCCCCTGCGGAAGTGCACCCATCCCTTCCAGTAACCCCAAGAAATTCCAGTTGTCCCAAGTCTCAACGATCTGGCGACCTTGCACTCGGACGAAAGCGCCTCCATTGAAAGTAACCGGAGTCTCCTGACCAACCGGCACAAGTCGCACCTCTGCCTGGAACGCAACCAGATCGCCGACCTGTATTTCCCGGACCACCTCTACGTGAATATCGCGGAAACTCGAATTGAGCGCGCGGTGGAACTCTCGAAACGCCGCTGGACCACGTACCGGTTCGGCGTCGAGCCAGTGTGCCACTCCATCCGGAGCAAAGAGCTCGTCAATTGCCTCGGCGTCGAGTTGATTCCAAACTCGCCGGAACCATTCATGCACCACGGATTCTCTGACTGATTCGTTAGCTGTCGACGACATAGACACCTCGCAACCGCACCGATTTGTATGCGGGTTTTATGGTGGAACTTGGCAGTTCCGTGCTCTAAACCTACTTAACATCAAACCTGACGGATGAAGATGAATCCGCCCCTCGTCGCGAACTCAATCAAGTTCGGTTCCCTTCGCCCCAGCGCGGGCGAGGTATGAAGCTTTGAGAAGGCTTGATGGGTGAGGGGACCAGCGAACTCCTACATATTCTCGCGGTTGACCAGCAAGCCCATTCCAAGCTATTCGCCAACTGCACCCTTCCCCGACCTGCCACCTCGGATGACACCCATAGCAAACGCGATGATTCCAGCAATCGGTCCAAATATGAAGCCGCTCGCCATTTTTGCTTCTATGTCTCGATCTTCGGAGGATAATTGAAGCAAAAGAAAAAAGCTGGCAAGCGCCACCAGGATGTACCCTACGGCGCCAAAAAGAAGACCAACAGCAAGACGCTTCATGCAATGGTTCCTGTTGAAAAGTTGGGCCTCACACCTGCCAAGTCAGTTTCCTTGTGCCGTGCACTGTCCTGTAGAAGGCTCGTTGCCACGCCACGATGTTGTATGCCTTTCAATGTCAATCTCATTCAGGTTCAGCCACTATACGCCCCCCACGGACAGTCGCTCCCATCACAATGCCAGCGCTGATCAATACCAAGTTTTTGACGATGTATTGTCCTTCCAAAGTTGGTGCGTAAGGAATTTGTGCAAACACTTCGTGGGGGAACAAGACGATCGGAGTAAGGGTTCCGGCCATCTGCGCATACAGCAGAAACAAGGTTGCGCGCAGACCACGCCCCAAGAGCAGGCCGAGGCCGATCAGGCATTCCCATCCCGCCAACACTGGCAGTGACACAGCGGGAGGCATGGTACCTCCGGTGAGGACTGCAATTGTGCGAGTAGCCAGTTCTTGAGCCGGGCTGAGGTAGGGGAAAAACTTCAGCACACCAAACCAGAAAAAAACGATCCCCAAGCTCAGACGCAACAGCAGCAGCCCATAGCGTGCCATCCACTGGATGATTCTGAGATCCGTACGCCGAATGGAGACTGTGAGGTTCTGGATCAATATGAGTGCCC
>Ga0187893_10013592_pt1 | contig 11286 bp, 10 predicted proteins | sample MA1701074metaG_FD_139574 | JGI IMG/M metagenome (GOLD analysis project Ga0187893, IMG submission 139574) | White microbial mat communities from a basaltic lava cave in the Kipuka Kanohina Cave System on the Island of Hawaii, USA - MA170107-4 metaG ...
GACCGCTTCATGCCGCGTCCGACCAGCCCTGACCTCGCCCCTCTGGCGGCCGTTCGGTCAGTGGCGCGGTCTACGGTGGCGCCGTGACCCGCTTGAGCTACGAACGCTACTGTGCCGAGATCGTCACGCAGACCGACCGATTGAGGTCCGGCATCAAGGACGCGGACCTGACGGCCCCCGTGCCCTCCTGCCCCGGCTGGAATCTCGGCCAGCTGCTGCGGCATCTCGGCGGCGCCCACCGCTGGGCCGAGACGATCGTCCGGACCCGGGCGACGCAGCCCCTCCCCGACAACCATTTCCGCAACCTCTCCGGGTACACCGACGAGGACCCGGCCGTGCTCGATGCGTGGCTCGCCGGGGGTGCCGCGCAACTGGCGGACACGCTGCGCGCCGCGGGGCCCGATGCCGAGGTGTGGACTCCGGTTCCGGGGGAGGCCGCGGCGTTCTTTGCCCGCCGCTTTGCGCACGAGACGGTCATCCACCGGGCCGACGCGACCTTGGCACTCGGCGGGGAGTTCACCGTCGACGAGGAGGTCGCCCTCGACGCCTTCGACGAGTGGATGGAGCTGGGCTCGCTGCCGCAGATCTTCGAGGTCCACCCCGAGAAACGCGAGCTGCTCGGCCCCGGCCGCACCCTGCACTTCCACGCCACCGACACCGCGCCGGAGGCGGCAGCAGAATGGATGATCGACCTCACCGGCGACTCCATCGTCTGGCGCCGCGCGCACGAGAAGTCCGCCGTCGCCGTCCGCGGCCCACTGACTGACCTGCTGCTGGTCGTCTACCGGCGCCGGCCCGCCCGCAGCGAGGGCATCGAGATCCTCGGCGACGTGCAGCTGCTCGACTTCTGGCTGGAACGGGTCAGCTTCGGCTGATTAACGGCGAACTAGTGTAGTGTCTTGCAATTGAGTTTACAGTGCATTATGCTATAGGGCATGAGTCGAGCGGCGGCGCCGTTAGCGATGTCCGATGGACAGCGGGAAGTTCTGGAAACCTTGACCAGTTTGCGAACCGCAGCGTACCGCGTGGCGCAACGGGCGCAGGTAGTGCTGTTGGCCGCTGACGGTGTGTCGAATTCCGAGATCAGTGAGGTGGCCGGAGTCTCTCGTCCGACCGTGCTGGCCTGGCGTGGTCAGTTCGAGAAAGACGGACTGGTCGGATTCGGTGACGTGGCCGCAGGGCGTGGTCGTAAACCATCGATCAGTGATGAGAAGGTCGCCGAGATCGTGGATCTGACATTGCACTCGAAACCGGAGGGTGAGACGCACTGGTCGTGCCGGTCGATGGCGAAAAAGGTCGGGGTGAGCTCGGCGTCGGTACAGCGAATCTGGTCGGCGCGAGGGCTCAAGCCTCACCTGGTGAAGACTTTCACACTCTCGAATGATCGTCACTTCGAGGAAAAACTCGTCGACGTGGTGGGGTTGTACCTGAATCCGCCTGATCAAGCCGTGGTGCTGTGTATGGATGAGAAGAGCCAGATCCAGGCCCTGGATCGCACCCAGCCCTCGCTGCCGATGACAAAGGGGCGAGCCGGCACGATGACCTATGACTACCAACGTCACGGCACGACCACCCTGTTCGCCGCGCTGAACGTGCTCACCGGACAGGTGATCGGTCGCTGTCTGCCCCGGCACCGCAATACCGAGTTCTTGAAGTTTCTGCGTATCATCGACCGTGAGGTGCCCAAGGAACTAGAAATACACATGATCTGCGACAACTACGGCACCCACAAGCATGCCAACGTCAAGAAATGGCTGACTAAACACCCGCGGTTTCACCTGCACTTCACTCCCACCTCCTCGTCGTGGGTCACTATGATCGAGCGGTGGTTCCGGGACCTGACCACATGAGCCAATTCGCGACGAGAACACACGAAGTCTGGGTCTGGGTCCGACGCGCTCTGCCAACGATCCAGGCATTCATCGAACTGTTGCACTATCCATCTGGACTCGCCGCTCACCTGGTCGTAGCTCTCGCTGCCGCCTCATCACGGAAGGCTCGAACCCGCTCCATGCAGTCCCCGGACGGCGGTGGAAGTGGCGGCTGCTCAGCGGACTTGCGGCGCAGCTCCGCGATCGCTTCCGGACCGAGCGGCCCCTCATCGTGGTCCGCCCGGAAGAACTCGATGAGCGCGTCGTGCTCAATGCACACCGCGCCACCTGGTCGGCGGTGCTGGTCTGCATCACGCCAGGGATCCTCGGCGTGGCTGAGGTTCTCCAGGTCCCTGCCGGTGAGGTTGCCGTACCGGGATAGGACGTAGCCCACGGTGTTCAGCTCCTCGTTGGCCAACTCAGCCCGGGGTGGGACGGGGCCGGCGTGCTTCTCCGCTCGCCACAACTCGGCGACCACCGGTCCCATGTCCCCGGCCTCGATCGACTCGGTGAAGAGCGGTTCACCGAACCACGCCAGATGATGGCCCTGGCAGTAGTAGAGCAGTTTGTGCAGCTTCTTGATCGGCAGCCCCGGGCTCTCGGCGCTCAGGGCAGCGGCGACGTCATGGACTGAGCGCGGCACCGGGCGATGGTATGCCCTCAGCGGTTGATGTTGTGGGAGGGCGTGAGGGCGGCAGGTTTCGCACATACGTTCGATTATGATGCCGGTGGAAGGTAGTAGGCTAGAGGTCACTCAGCCGACGGTCCCAGTAGGTGGTTGCGTTTCTGCTCGATGACGTGGTCGCCCGGCACCCCCGGGACGGTCGGTCCGGGGGGCGCCGGGCTTGTCTCGCCGTCTGATCGGCGAGACGCCGGCCGGCCGCCGGGAGCTGGTTTGGAGGGGCGCTCGACCAGCGGCCGTCCGGGGGTCAGGTATCGCCGGGGGTGACGGCCGCGGGGTGCGGGATGCTGCCGCCGTCGTCGCGCCGGGCCTGGCGGCCCTGGATGACCAGACCTGGTCGTACTTCGGGATCAAGATCGGGCTTGGCGCCGGTCGGCTGGTCTGCGACGGTCGGAGCTGGAGCGGTCAGCAGGCTGGCGTGGGCGACCCGCCAGACGTCGCAGGGCCACGACGGGCGTCGCCACCCGGATCGGGGGCAGCGCGGGCAGAACCGCGCACCCTCGGCCGGAGTGTGCCTCGAGTAGCCGTCGCCACCAGCCGATCAGCTCGTCCAGCTCATCCCGGACCCGCTCCGGCTCCTCATCCCGGTACCCGACCCAGTGCTGCAGCCTGGTCAGCCGTTCCAGCACCTGATCGGCGATCACCCTGCTCATCCCGACGCCGAAGCCGGCGCCACCTCGCCGTCGACCCCTCACGAGCTGCTCACCAGGGCCTCGACAGCACCGAGAAGTTCCGCCACCCCGGCCGCTGCCCCGCCCGGTAGCCGGGCACCACCGGCCAGCCGCCGAGCCCGGGTGCCCGCGTGCAACGCCGAGGGCAGGCGAATACTCATCGGCCGCTGCTCGGCCCGCGGGATCCAGAGGCCGCGCGATGCCGGCACCTCGACGGCCGGGGCGTCGGGATGCGCCGGGTGCACCAGCTCCAGCAGCGCGGGCAGCACCTGCTGCGGCGGGCCTTCGTAGGCCCACACCATGACCTCAGGCGCGAAAATGTCGACCGTGCCGCGCCTAGGCACCCTGGCCGCGGTGATCCGGTCGAAGTCCCGGATCGTGACCAGATCCACCCACCGCGGCCACGCATAGGCGGCGAGCAGGGCGCGCGGCGCCACCTTCGGCCCGCAGCAGTAGGCGGTGAAACCCTCCACCAGCAGGGCAACCAGCAGCCGCTCCGCGTCCGGAGGCAGAGCGGCTCCGGACGACACTGCCCGCGCCGGGTCCAGCTCATTCATACGTGCTGCCTCTCCTTGCCCGGCGGGTGAGCCAGCTGCGTGCCGACTACCCGTCCCCAGTCCGACTCCCACACGCCCCGACCAGACGGACATCGGCCAGGCCCACCCCGCGGAGGGTGTCTGCGCGGTGGGTCCACAGAGCGGGCCTGGCCGGCTTACCCGGGAATGGTGCTCACATCTGGGTCACTTCAGACCACACCCGAGCAATTCACGCCGACCCTCTGGTCGGCGCAGTCAAGTGTTTATACGGCTTTACGCCATAAGTCAATTCTGCGACATTTGCCATATGACAAGTGTCAATATGCGACCCCGGTAGTCCGACAAGTGACGAGTGCCGCAGAATGACCGGCAACAGCGGCTCACGGAGGCGACACGCAGTGGAAAGAAGCAACCCGACGATGCCAGCTCGCCAGCTCGCCAAGGAGCTCAAGCGCCTGCGCGAGGCCAGCGGGCTGACTCAGCTCGAGGTCGGTCGTGACCACGTCGGCTGCCCCAGCACCACGATCAGCAAGATCGAGACCGGTGAGCGCAACGTCCCCGAGCCTCATCTCAGGCTGATGCTCCAGTGCTACAACGTTCAGCCCGCGCATGCCGCGGCATTGGTCGTGCTGGCCAAGCAAGCACGAGAACCGGGCTGGTGGAGAACAAGAGCGTTCACCGTTCCGAAATGGTTCGACGAGTACCTCGGTCTCGAAACCGCGGCGACCGCGGCAGACACCTACGAATCCGAGTATGTCCCCGGCCTGCTCCAGACTCCACGCTATATCGAAGCCATATTAGTAAGCACGGCGGGCTCATCAAACAACAGCGAAGGAGCCGCCGCGGTGCGAACCACCCGTCAGCAAAGGCCCACCAGCGACAACCCGCTCACCGTGAGGACCATCCTCAACGAGGCCGTTCTCTGGCGTCCGATCGGTAGCGCGGAGGTCCTGCGGGAACAACTGGCTGCTCTCCGGGTGGCCGCGGAAAGCAACCCGAACGTCACGCTACGGGTCTTGCCGTTCTCGGCCGGCGCCCATCCAGGAATGACCGGGCCGTTCACCATACTCCGGTTCCCCGAAGAGGCGATGGATGTCGTCTTTATCGAACTGCGCGGTGACGCCGTCTACCGGGACCGCGCCGGGGATCTGCAACAGTATACGGAGGTCTTCGAACGGCTCTCCAGCCTGGCCCTCAGCGAGTTCGACACGATTTCATTACTCGCTGACATGGAGAGAAGGTACATAGTAGGAGTGGCACAGGAGTAGTTATAGCAGTGATCAAGAAGGGAGCTGCATCGAGGTCGCCGGCCTTCCGGACGACGGCCGCATCGTACGGGACAGCAAGGACCTCGCCGGACCTGAGCTGACCTTCACCCCGGCCCAGTGGGTCGCTTTCATCAACTCGATCAGCCGAGGGCACTTCGGCTGATCGCAACACCTCATAAGTGCAACCCCGGATAGACCCCGCTGTCCGGGGCGCATCGCCGGACACGATGAGTATCCCCCCTACTACTTCCCAGTGCAGCCAACTGGCGGAGGACGAGCCGCACCGCTGGGTCGAGACACGTAGGCGTCGCCAGGTGCTCCTGGACGGTGAGAACTCGCTGAAGGCTGGCTTGAGCACCTGCCTGTCGCGAGTTTTCAGTTTTCTGACCTTCTCCGACAACCTGCTGCCACCGGTCGCCTAACAGGAGTACGCGGTCGGCGACACCTGGCAGATGATCAAACTTTGGCAGGCCAACTGCATACGTTCTACGGCGAGCTCTGTAGCCAGCACTCGGTCGTGACGAGAGCCTGGCCTTGATCGCGGAGCTCGCCGGAAACACCTGAGCGAAGGCAAGGAGAGGCATCTATGAAGGATCGCCTACCTCCCGCCATCTAGCGGAAGTCTACCTACAGCAACAATCAGGGGGCCTGTATCGAAGTCGCGGACCTCGCGCGGGGTGACCGCGCCGTCCGCGACACAGCAAGGACCCACCGGCCCGGCGCTCACCTTCGCACCGCACCAGTGGGCCGCCTTCACCGCAGCGCTCAACCGAGGCCAATTCGACTGAGCGCACCGCGCACGACGAAGCCCGTAAGCGGAACTATCACGAGTTCACAAGCTGTGAGACTCGCTGCGTGGACACCTTGAGCACCGCAGCGATGTCTGCTCCGCTCAGGCCGGATTCCTTGAGGTGACGGGCCGCCGCGCGTTGCCGAGCAGCCGCGTCTCGCTGGGCACGTTCCGCAGCCCGGACGGCCTGCCTGGCAGCGTCAGCTTCGGTGGCTAGGTTCCCGTCGAGTTCCGGCGTGATCGTGACGTCGTAGGACTCGGGCTCGCCCCCCAGGTCAAGTGCGAGGTAGTCGCGAGCCATGCGCTTCGCGCCGGCCAGTGAACGTGACTGGGTCACGCCGATCTCTTGGCCAGCGTCATCGTGGATGTGGAGCTCCCAACCGTGTGCCCAGCGCCGGGCTGTGACCTGGTAGAGGCTCACCGCAACCACCCTTCCGGCAGGCACGCCATGCGCTTGCCGACATTTCGAACTACCCCTGGCGAGACGATGCTGTGTCGCGGGACGGGTGCCGTGTGCGCGCCGCACGGGCAGCCCCACTTGGTGTGGGGACCCTTGTCGGACAGGATCTTGCAGCCCCGTTCGAGTAGCGCGGACTCAACGTCCCGCAACGTCATTGCCTTGACCACAAGGGTAACTCTATCCCCCCTAGATCACAAGGATACAGAGGGGCTAGATAGCTACACTGAAGATCGTCAATGACCTGGCTCGTCCTGGCTACAAACGACCAGATCGCACCAGACGGGGGGGAATGCCATCCCGTTGTGCACACCAGTGGGTGCCTTCGGCCACCCAGGTCTCGGGCGGGAGACCGTCGCGCTGCTCGTCCCATTGCTCCAGACGGGTTCGCCAGCGCAGGAACTCGCCGTCTGCTCGGTGGCCCGGTGCAGGCGCTGCCAGGAGCCGATGAGCGCTTCGTGGGCGAGTTCGTAGCGCGGCAGGGCACCTTCGCTGGTGCTCGTATCGGTGAGGATCCGGTCGACCAGATGGGGTGCGTAGTGCACGTCATGCGCGTGGGCCGGGGCTTCGATCACCTTCCGCAGCTCGGCTGTGCCCAGGGGGGAGAGGTCGATTCTGCGGTCCGCCAGCCGGGGTGCGACGACCGGACGCTACGCGCAGATCGGCCGCCAGCTTCGCCAGCCCGTCAGCGCGGATCTCCTCCGCCCAGGCCCGTTGCTTGCTGATGTCGGATCCGGTGCCACCCTCGACGCGACGCAGGGCGGCGGCCAGCGTGTGAAACGGGTCCGGGTGTTCGCTGGGCCGGCATACTTCCCAGGCCCAGCCCAGCCGTCCTTGCTGAGCTCGGGGATCAGGCCGGCCTGGACCAGCGAGGACTTGCCGACCCCGGACGGGCCGATCACCAGCACGAACGGGTGCCGCCGGACCTTGCCCCAGCAGCTCGGCCCGCTCGGCGTCGCGGCCGAGGAACAGTTCGGCGTCGGCCGGGGGTGAACGCGGCGAGGCCCTTGTACGGGTTGGGTGGCAGGACTGTACGGGTTGGGTGGCAGGACGACCAGGACGTCCGGCCAGGCCGCGCACAGCTGGCTGGTCGGGATGGCGTAGCTGTCGCCGTGGTCGTCGCGGGTGCTGGCGGCCTTGAACATGCCGATCACGGCACCGCTGGCCCGCTCGATCACCGGGACGCCGCTGAACCCGGGCTGCGCCCGCCAGGCCCCGTCCCGGTCGGGGTCGATCTGCAGCAGCTTCCCGCGCACCTCGCCGGCCACCCGACCGGGCGCCCAGATCCCGTCCGGCCGGCTCACCCCGCTCGGGAAGCCGAACACGTCGACCTGGCTCCCGGCTGGCGCGCCGCTGGTCAGCCGTGCCGGGGTGATCCCGGGCGGTGGCTTGCCCTTGACGATGGTCAGTCCCGCGATGTCCGCGCCGTCGCGGATGCCACTGGATGGTGGAGGAGCCCACCGCGGCACGCGGGCCCGGCAGAAGGCGTCGTCGGCCAGCGGGAACTCCAGGTCCACCAGCTCGGTGGGCGGGTCCTGGTCATTCTTGTCCCGGCCCAGGGCCAGGTTCACCACATGGGCACAGGTCAGGATGTGCTGCTCGGCGACGAGAAAGCCCACTCCGTGGGTGCGCTCGGGCGCCGCGTCGTGGGGGAAGCGGACCAGGAACCGGGGGCCTGCGGTAGACATGGCCCGGCTACGGGGTCTTCTTCCAGGTGAGCTTGACCAGGAAGTTCACTTCGGCGGTGCCCTTGGCCACCATCACCCCGGTCTCACCACCCAGTTTCAGCCCGAACTCCACCCCGCACTCATCCGGTGAGCGCGCCTTGACCCACTCCGAGACCGCAGCCACCGTCGGGGTGATCTTCTCCAGCAGCTGCTCCAGCGTCTCAGCCGCCCGCGCGGCAACCTTCCCCGGATCGGGACTGGCGAGGACGAGATCCTCCGGCACGTTCCCGCGGTCCACCGCCACCAGCACCTCACTGCCGTCCGCCAGCGGCACCGCCATCGTCAACTCCACGACCCCACCTCCCCTTCCGCGCGTGACACGATGAGGTGAGTGACAGTAGCGCCCCGAGATCAGGTACGCGCTGAACGGTGCGTACCTGAGCAACCTCCTGGACCGCGACATCAGGCAACTGTCCGATGTGCACCGTATCGGCGACCTGCGCAGACTCGCGGGTGCGGTTGCCGCGCGGTCGGGAGGATTGCTGGTCGCCCAGGCAGTGGCCCGGGACGGCATCGAGGTCGACGCCGTGCTCGAGGATTCCAACCGGCAGCGGCCCTGTGGACCGCATCACCGTGAACGAGCAACACAGCGACTTACGTTTTCACGCAACGATCATAGAGTCCTCGGTTGCCCAGTCAGCGATTATCAGCCCGGTCCCCATAGTGCGGCGATTGGTACGGCGGTGATCCGCTCGCTCAACGGGTAGATCCACCGGCCGGTATGCCATACCACTCCGGCCACGAACTGCTCCTTCAGGTGGTCCCGCAGCCACACCAGATGGCGCGCGTCGCGTGGCTGCGGTCCGGCCGAGGCCTTGACCTCCATCGGTATGACGCGACCATCGGGAAATTCCAGCAAGAGGTCAGCCTCGTACTGCCCGTCGCGCTGCCGGACATGATGCAGCCGGGCGCCGTCACCGTTGATGGTCAGCAGCGGTCTCAACTGGGCAGCCACGAACGTGTCGAGCAGGCGGCCCAGGAGATCGCCGTTCCGCAGGAGCCCAGCCGCGTCGACGCCGATGAGTGTCGCCGTCAAGCCCGGATCCACGAGGTAGCGTTTGTGGGATTTGACCAGGCGACTGAGCCTATTGGTGAACCACGGCGGAACGCTGTCAACGATGCCGAGATCCTCTAGGAGACGCTCGTAGCGCTTGGCCGTTCTGACGTCAACATCCGCTACTCGAGCGAGCTCGGCGTCTGCGATGAGACCTGCTGTATTCACTGCGACGGCCTGCAGGAAACGGCGCATGCGCCGGGGATCGCGGTGCTCTCCCAGCAGCGCCACGTCACGGACGAACACCTGCTCCAGATAGCCGTCCAGCCAGCGGCGCCGGTGGTCAGGGGCCAACGTGAGTACTGCGGGATACCCGCCCCGCACGGCGATTTCCAGGTAGCCGACCAGGTCTGGACGATCATCGGGCAATGCCAGCTCCGCGGTGCGACCGGCCACGATGAGTTCGAGCACGCGAGACTGAGGTCGATCGCTGCGGGCGGTCAGCTCAGCCATCGTCACGGGATGCAGGGGAACCTGGAGCACCCGCCCCGTGCCTGGCCACATCGACGTGGACATCGCCGCCCGCACACTGCCGGTCAGCAGGAAGCGAGCCCGGCTTGCACCGGCGTCGACAGCCCGTTTGACCGCACCCAGCACCTCGGGTACCTCCTGCCACTCGTCGAGCAGGACGATGCCGGTCTTAGTGGCCAGCACCGCATCCGGGGCGGCACGCATGGCCGTCGCCTCTTGCGGGTCATCGAGCCGGATCACGGTGTCGGCGTGCCGCAACGCGGTCGTCGTCTTGCCCGTCGCCCGCGCGCCGGTGAGCAGGACCGCGGGGAACGTCATGAACAGCTCAGCAAGCAACCCGTCAACCAAGCGGGGGATGTAGTCGTCAGGTAACGTCACGTGGGATCGCTCCTACGCAGTTCAAGTAGCCTAAGTGTCAGGTTCGCGCACGGTTCAATGCCATATTAGCGTAGCGTCGAACGCTGGTTTCGCGCAGAGCTCGATGCATGCAGCGCAGGCCACGCCAGTACCTGGGCGTCAATCCCTATGGGTGGATCCCCAGCCCCCCGGACTTGGCTGCAGGCCCTCGGCCCCGCCTGGGAAAATGCCTAACCGCCGTGTGAACGGGCACATGGCGCCTCCCAGGTTGGTCGCGAAACCCCGATTCGGGCACCCTGTCCGGGTGACTGCCAGGCAGGGCACTATCTCCCAGGGTTACCTCGCTGGGCTCCCGGAGGAGCGCCGCGCGGAGCTGCACCGGGGCAACGGTGCCGGCTTGGGTGCGCTGCGGGAGATCCTCGACTCGGGGCAGGGGCTGGCCTTCCTCGGTGCCGGGGTGTCCGCGCCGCTGTACCCGCTCTGGGCTGCGGTGATCTCGACCCTGATCGAGGAGGTCACGGACCGCCTCAGCGAGGACGAGCTGCGGACCTGCCGCGAGCTGGCGGCGAGCTGGCCGGATGCCGTGGTCGGCATCGTCCAGAACCGGCTGGGCGACGGGGCCTACCACGCAGCGCTGCGCAGGCTCTTCGCGCCGCGCAAGGATCCGGTGACCCAGCGGACCTGGACCGGAGTCCACGAGCTGGTCGTGCGGTGCAACCTGGCCGGGATGATCACCACCAACTACGACCCGGGTATCGCCAACGCCCGGATGGCGGTCCGGACCGAGGCCTGCACCACCGGGTTCGCCTCCTGGGCGGACGAGGACCTGCTGGTGCGGTGGCGCCGGGGCACCGTGTTCGGCGACGACGAGCTGCCGTTGCTGTTCGCCCATGGGCTGCACAGCCGCCCGGAGTCGATCGTCCTGGCGACCAGCGAGTACCGCAAGGCATACCGGGGGATGCTCGGCGCGGTACTCGGCCAGCTGCTCGACACCCGCCGGGCAGTGTGGATCGGGTTCAGCTTCACCGATCGGCGGATCGACACGGTGCTCCAGGAGATCGGTGACCGGTCCAGCACCGCCACCACGACGATGCCGGAGCCGCGGCACGTCGCCGTCCTGGCCTGGGACCCGGCCGAGGCGCAGGACCCCGGGGTGATCCGGGCGGTGATGGAGAGCCAGTTCGGCTGTCGCGTGGTGCTCTACCCGGCGCCGGACGGGGACCACAGCGCGCTCGGATCACTGCTCGCCGAGTTCACCGACGAGCGGTACCCGCCGGCCGCGCTCGTCGCGGCGCCTGCGTCACCCCCGGCCACGGCCGGTCAGCGCACGATGCAGTGGGTTCACGGCGGCGAGCGGGTGCCGTATTTCACCGGTCGGGCGGAGGAGCTGGCCCGGCTGACC
>Ga0187893_10013593_pt1 | contig 11285 bp, 8 predicted proteins | sample MA1701074metaG_FD_139574 | JGI IMG/M metagenome (GOLD analysis project Ga0187893, IMG submission 139574) | White microbial mat communities from a basaltic lava cave in the Kipuka Kanohina Cave System on the Island of Hawaii, USA - MA170107-4 metaG ...
ATGGGAACCCTGACAGGGTTCCCAAACTCTCCCGCGATGGGCTCCGGCGAGCGACCATGCGCGCCGCTGTCGCGGCGCTCTGGCTCGCCTGCGCCCGACGCGGCGGCCACCGCCAGCGCGTGCTTCTGCACCAACTCGTAGGCCGCCTGCCGCGCCAGGCCCGTGCGCACCAGCGATAGCATCACGGCCTCGCTGAAGAACAGGCCGCCGGTCAGGTGCAGGTTCGCGCGCATACGGTCGGCGTTGATGACCAGGCCGTCCACCAGCGACGCCGCCCGTCGCACCATGAAGTCGGCCAGACCCGTCGCGTCGGGCGCGACCACCCGCTCGACCGACGAGTGCGAGATGTCACGCTCGTGCCACAAGGCGACGTTCTCGAGCGCCGCGCCCTGGTAGGCGCGCAGCAGGCGCGCGACGCCACACAGGTTCTCCGACAGGATCGGGTTCTTCTTGTGCGGCATCGCGGACGAGCCCTTCTGCCCGGCGCCGAACGCCTCGGTCGCCTCGCCCACCTCCGTACGCTGCCAGTGCCGCACGGTCAGCGCGATCCGCTCGACGGCGGTGCCCATGCGCGCCAGGGCGCCGAAGTACGCCGCGTGCCGATCGCGCGCCACGATCTGCGTCGGTACGACCTCGGGACGCAGGCCCAGAGCGCCGAGCGCACCGAGCTCGATCTCGGGATCGAGATTGGCGTAGGTGCCTACGGCGCCGGCAATCTTGCCTACCGAGATCTCCTCGCGCGCGGCGACCAGCGCGCGGCGCGCCCGGCCCAGCTCACTGAAAAAGCCCGCGAACACCAGTCCGCAAGTGATGGGCTCTGCGTGGATCCCGTGCGAGCGGCCTATCATGAGCGTGGTCCGGTGTTGCTCGGCCTTGCGCGCACACGCATCGCGCAGCAGGTCCAGCCCGGCGAGGATCTCCTGGGCCGACTCGCGCAGCAGGATGGCGAGCGAAGCATCGAGGACGTCCGACGAGGTCAGTCCGAGGTGCAGCCAGCGCGCCGGCGCCCCCGCCAGCTCCTCGACGTGCGTCAGAAACGCGATCACGTCATGCCGCGTGCGCGTCTCGATCTCCAGGATCCGCCTGGTGTCCAGCTTGCCAGCGGCTTTGCCGCGGACCGCCACGGCCGTCCCGGCCGGGACCATCCCCGCGGCCTCCATCGCCTCGCAAGCCGCCAGCTCCACCCGTAGCCAGACGTCGTAGCGACGGGCGTCGGACCAGAGCTCGGCGAGCGGCGGGCGGGTGTATCGATCAATCATGAGCCAGGAGCGCATGACGCCAAGGACGCGCGGGGGCGCGGCTGAAAAGCGACGGGCGCGTGTCCTTCTTAGCTTGAATCACTGGGTCGATTCAACAGATCCGCTCGCGCCCGGCAGGGCCACCGGCAGGCGCCCCGAACCGACGGCGATAGCAGCGATTCCGAACAGGATGCAGAACGCCGGCCATACGATGCCTCGGTTCAACAGCCGGTGCTCACCCGACCGTCGTGGGCGCACCAGAAGCTGCAAGAGGCCGGTCAGCACGAGGATGACGCCGCCGACCATGAAGAACCGCAGGGGAGTCATCCGCTGCCGACGTGAGTGAGCCGCCGATAGAGCTCCATCAACCGAAGCGTGACCGATCCCGGCACACCAGAGCCTATCTTGCGGCTGTCTACTACCGTCACGGGAAGCACACCACGCGCGGCGCTGGTCAAGAACACCTCGTCAGCGCCGCGCAGCTCGTCGGGGTCCATGAATCCGACCTCACGACACGGAACGCCCGCCTCCCGTGCCAGATCGAGCACCTTGGCGCGAGTCACGCCGGCCAGGATGCCCACGTCGAGCGCCGGGGTCCGAAGCTCGCCGCCTTGCACAGCGAACACGTTGCTGGTTGCTCCTTCGGCGATGCTGCCGGCGGCGTTGCACAGGATCGCCTCGTGCACGCCCGACCCCCGTTGACGGGCCTCGTTCAGGGCCAGCACGTTGTTCAGGTAGTTCCCCGACTTTATCGCCGGATCGATGGCGCCCGGGATGTTGCGGGTGACTGAAACAACGGCCACGGTCACGCCCATGCTGTACATCTCGGGCGTAGGTCCCCCCAGCGGCTGCGCGATCACCACGAGCTGCGGCTCGTCGGCAGAGCCCGGGTCGAGGTCCAGCTTGCCGGCGCCGCGGGTCACGACCACGCGCACGCGCGTCTCCGGATTCCCCGCCGCTTCGATGGCGTCACGGATTGCCTTGGTGATGACCGCCCGCGTAGGCAAACGCAGCGCCAGCCGGGCCGCGGAACCCTCGAGCCGGGTGAGATGCTCTTCCAGGGCGAACAGCCGGCCGCCCACGGTGCCGATCGTCTCGTAGACGCTGTCTCCATAGAGAAAGCCTCGATCGAACACCGAGATCCGCGCGTCCTCGGGCCGCACCACGCGCCCGTCGATGTATACACGGATTGACATACGGGCAGCAGGAAAGCTAGTACATCAGGGGCCCAGAGGCCACCGACAGTGTTGGGGGGGCGACCACTTGAATATCTTGCGCGTCCGCTGTCAGACCGCCGAGGAGTTCCAAACGTTGTACGCGGCGGATCAGCCCGACGGTGGAATCTTCTGCGCCACGACCAAGAAGCTCGTTCCCGGAGCGGCCGTCGTCGTCGAGATCGTCTGTAAGGCACTGCCTAACCGCGTACTCATCCGTGGGACAGTCGTATCCTGGCGTCCGGCTCTGCCTCGGCTGCGTGTACGCGCGGGAGCGCTGGTCAGCTTCGCCGCCGAGGAGGCGCCCAAGCGCGACTTCGTCTTGTCGACCCTGGGAGGGGACCGCAAGGCGCCGCCCCGTCGCAAGCACCCGCGGCTGCCCGTGGGCCTACCGGGGTCGGTTCGCCTCGGGACCGAGGCCGACTGGCGCTCTGCCGAGCTGTGCGAAATCAGCGTCAGCGGTGCGCTGGTGTCATGCGATCAGCAGGCCCCCATCGGCACCGAGGTCGTGCTGCGGGTGGTGCCGCCCGGAGCGCTTGCGCCCATGGATATCTCGGGCCGCGTCCTTTACCACGCCGGCGACAAGCAAATGGGCATCAAGTTCATGTTTCGCGAAGGCGGCGGCTCGCGCCGGCTACGCGAGTTGGTGCGCCGCTTCAAGGCTTCTTGAGGTCCAGCCCCCCGGCGGCCACCCGACCCCTAGCCGACCAATTGCTCTTCGCGGCGGGGGACAAACTGGATACACTGACTCTCCGATGAGAGCTGCCGTGCCTGCCGGCACCGAGGCCGGGTCCGGGATTCACGGCCAAACCGCATTCGTGCCCGGGACGGTGGTCGGCGGCCGGTTCAGGATTCAGGCGTTCCTGAGGTCCGAGGGTGGGACCGGGGTCTATCAGGCGGTCGACAACCAGGGCGGCGCGCCGGCGCACCTGCGCGTGATCCCCTCTCCCGCACCGCCGCTGCGCGTGGCGATCGAGACCCAGATGGGACGCCTGGCTTGCCTGGAGCACAAGAACCTGTGCGCGATCCTGGCGGTCGGCGACTACGCCGGGCAGCTTTTCGTCGCGACCGCGGCCGAGGACGGGCACACACTGCGCGAGCTCATCGACACGCGTCGGGCGCAGGGGCAGGCGATCGGCCTCGCGTACGCGCAAACACTGCTGGGGCACATCGCCAATGCGCTGGAGGAGATCTACCGGGTGACGCCGCACGGCGCGCTGAACCCGGTGTCCATCTTCATCACGCGCAGCGGGCGCGTAAAGGTGATGGACGCGGGCCTGACCGCGGCGCTACCGGCACTGGCATGGCGCGGCGGCCCGGCGGGCCTGCCCGAGGGGCTGTATGCGGCGCCAGAGCTCGGCCAGGGGGGCAGTGTCACCGCGGCCACGGACGTATACTCGCTGGGCGCAATCCTATATGAGCTGGCAACGGGGGCGGCACCTGTGCCACCGCTGAAAACGCCGAGCCAGACGGTCCCTGACATGCCGGCGGGAGTCGATACGGTCATCGGCCGGGCGCTGTCACAGCCGCCACACTCGCGCCACCAGACACCGGCCGACCTGCTGGCCGAGCTCGCCGCCGCGATGTCCGGCGCCGCGGTCGCCCCGCGGGTCACGTCATCGAAGTCGTTCGACGTCGCACACGCCGCGGGCATGGCGCAGACCGACGAGCGTTGGCTGGTGCAGAAGGAGCGGCTCGACTACGGCCCGTTCTCGCTGAGCCACATCATGGCGCAGATCGAGCGGGGCGAGTTCTCGCCCGACCACTTCGTCGTCGACGTCGACTCGGGCGAGCGCATCCGCATCAAAGAGCATCCCCTGCTCGGCGAGTTCTCGGTCGAAGCAGCACGCAAGTTGGAGGCAGTCCGACGTGTTCAGTCGGACCATCAGCTCGAGCGCATAGAGCGCAAGAAGGGGCGCGCGACGGTGTTCATAATCGGGGCCGCCGTAGTCGCTATTGGCGCTGGCCTGGGAATCTACTTGAAGAATCGCAAGGCGGTCGTGGACGAGGTGCTGTCCTCACGCACCGACGAGGGCGACATCGACGCGTTCATCAAGCGCTTCAAGCTGGACGTCCCCAAGCGCAAGGCCACCGCTCGGCGCGGAAGCAGCCGCGGCGCGGATGATTTCAGCGGCGTGACCAACCTGGGCGACGTCACCCAGGGCGGCGCCGACGAGATCCTGAGCGACAGCAAGATCCAGCAAGTGATGATGAACAACTACCGCAAGCTCGTCCCCTGCATCATCGACGAACGGCGCCGGAACTCGGGACTGTCGACCATCGAGCTGGAGTTCGTGGTGCTCGGCGCCGGCAGGGTCCCGGCGGTACGGGTCAACGGCCAGCAGAAGGGCCCGTTTCCGGCCTGCGTTCTGGGCAAGATGCAGTCGTTCGCTTTCCCGCCCTACAACGGAAAGAAGACCATCGCGAGCTGGTCGATGTCCATGAGGTAGGGGCCCCTCCCCTCTCCCGGCCTCTCCCCGCGAGCGGGGAGAGGGGCACAAGGAAGGGCAGCCTCTTTGTTACTCGTCGGTGACACACCCTTCGGACGCCGACTTCACCAAACGGATGTACTTGTGGAGCACGCCGCGCGTGTGCTTCAGCGGAGGCGCCTTCCACTGCGTCAAGCGCCGTTGCAGCTCGGCGTCGGACAGATCGACGTCCACGCGGTTGCCCACGGAGTCGATGGTGATCTTGTCCCCATTTGCGAGCGCGGCAATCGGGCCGCCGACCTGCGCCTCTGGCGTGACGTGGCCGATCACGAAGCCGTGCGTCCCGCCGGAGAAGCGCCCGTCCGTCAGCATCGCCACCGACTTGCCCAGACCCACGCCCATGATGGCCGCGGTGATGCGCAGCATCTCGGGCATGCCAGGGCCGCCCTGGGGCCCGACGTAACGGATGACGACGACGTCACCAGCCTTGATCTCCTTGCGCTCGAGCCCGGCGAGCATGTCCTCCTCCGAATCGAAGACCCGCGCCGGTCCGGAAAACTCGAGCCCCTCCTTGCCGGTGATCTTCGCGACCGCGCCGTCGGGCGCCAGGTTGCCGCGTAGGATGCGGATGTGGCCCGTCGCCTTGAGGGGCTTCGCCACCGGGACAACGATCTTCTGCCCATCGTGCAGCGGCGGTAGCCTGGCGACGTTCTCGGCCAACGTCTTGCCGGTCACCGTGACGCAACTGCCGTCGAGCAGCCCCTCGGCGAGGAGAAGCTTCTGCACCCCGGGGACGCCGCCCACCTCGAACAAATCCTCCATGAGGTGCTTGCCGCTCGGCCGAAGATCGGCGAGGACGGGCGTCTTGTCGGCGACACGCCGGAAATCGTCGATGGTCAGCTCGACGCCCACCGCGCGCGCCATGGCGATCAGGTGCAGGACGGCGTTGGTCGATCCGCCGAGCACCGTCACCATCACCATCCCGTTGTCGAACGCGCGGCGAGTCATGATCTGCTTGGGGCGCAGGTCTTTCTCGAGCAGGACGCGCATGGCACGGCCGGCCTGCTCGCACTCCTGCCGCTTCATCGGGTGCACCGCCGGGATCGACGAGCTCCCCGGCAACGACATGCCCATGGTCTCGATGGCCGAGGCCATGGTGTTGGCGGTGTACATCCCGCCACAGGCGCCGGCGCCCGGGCAGGAATGCAGCAAGACCTGCTCCATCTCTTCCCGATCGATCGTCTTCGACAGGTACTGGCCGTAGGCCTCGAACGCCGAGATGATGTCCAGCTTGCGGTCACCCAGGCGCCCCGGCTGGATCGTGCCGCCGTAAACCATGATGCTGGGGCGGTCGATGCGAGCCATGGCCATCACCGAGCCGGGCATGTTCTTGTCGCAACCCACGACGGAGATGTTGGCGTCGTAGAAGTGCGCCCGGGTCATCGTCTCGATCGAGTCGGCGATGAGATCCCGCGAGGGCAGCGAGTAGTTCATGCCCTCGGTTCCGTTGCTGATCGCGTCGCTGACACCGATGGTGTTGAAGATCCAGCCCACCATGTCGGCCGATTCCACGCCCCGCTTCACGTGCGTGGCCAGCTCGTTGAGGTGCATGTTGCACGTGTTCGACTCGAACCCCGTGCTGGCGATGCCGACCTGGGCCTTCGATAAGTCTTCCTTTTTGAGCCCTGCGCCGTGAAGCTGGGCGCGCGCGCCCGGCAGCGCGATGTTCTCGGTCAGATGCCCGCTGTGACGATTGATCTTCACTGCTGCTTCGCGGCAGAGACCGGGTTGGCCAGAATGCCCAGCGCCTCGATCTCGACCTCCATCCGGTCGCCTGACTTGATGAAAACGGGCGGCTTGCGCGCAAAGCCGACACCCGGCGGGGTCCCGGTTGCGATGATGTCGCCGGGCTCGAGCGTGATGCTGGCGGTGATGAACTCGATCAGCTCGGGCACACCGAAGATGAGCTGCTCAGTCCGTGAGTCCTGCATCGTCTGGCCATTGAGTTGCAGCTTGATCGCCAGGTTCTGCGGGTTCGGGATCTCGTCGCGGGTAGCAACAAAGGGGCCCATGGGCGCGAAGGTGTCGCATGACTTTCCGCGCACCCACTGCTTGTCGCCGAACTGGAAATCGCGCGCGCTGACGTCGTTGAATGCGCAGTAGCCGAACACGTATTCGTACGCCTTCGCTTTGGACACGTGCTTGGCGGTGCGGCCGATGACGACAGCCAGCTCGGCCTCGTAGTCGGGCTGCGTGCACCCAAGCGGGATGACCACCGGGTCCTCGGGACCGACGACGGATGTGGCGAACTTGGAGAACATGACGGGAGACTCCGGGAGCGGCATGCCGGACTCGAGCGCGTGGTCGCGGTAGTTCAGACCGATGCATACGATCTTGCCCGGCCGCGGAACCGGGGCGGCAAGGCGCGCGTCCTCCAGCGCGATCACGCGCCCCTGCTTCATCCACTGAGCCACCGTCTTGTCATCGGCGGCCAGGGCGACTTCGCAGGCCGAGCGCGCGAGCGACCACAACGAGCCCTCGGTATTCCACCAGTCGCACGACGCGGCCGGCGGCAACCAGCCACCCTTGCCCTGCCCATCCAGGGTCGCGGCCAAATCGAGAATCGCCTTGCCGCCAGCGATGAGCGCGCCCATGCGGGCCGCCGCGCGATCGTCTCGCTTCTGCCTGAACTGAACCAATCTCATGGGTCTCCCTGTAGCGGTTCTGGGGATCTGAAACCTGAGGGCATTCCGCCTAGGTTGTCGGGTCTCTTTGCTTAGACCTATTTCACGTCGGAATCAATAACGGCCAGCTCGTGCGCCGCGAGGGTTCGGCGACCTTCGGGAAGGCCGACGCTCTGTGGCTGACGCGTCAGGTTGGCGACGACGACCCGCAATGTCCGATCGCGGCGCAGCGCCAGGCCGTCCACGACCAGCGGCCGCGTCGACCGCGTCGCAAGCACCTCGGCGCCGCTCCAGCCGGACCCCGCCGAGCCCGTCACCGCCGCCAGTGCATCACAAAACGCTTCGATGCCCGCGTAGGTCACGCGGTCGAAGCCGCTGCGCGCCGCCCAGCCTAGATGGCAGGCGGCCCAGCACGTGGTCAGCCCGGGCACCAGCCGCTTCAGCGTGACCGGTGTGAGCGCCAGCGGCCGCCCGCCCGCGAACGAACGCGCCGTCTCCGCGAGCCACGGCAGCGCAGCCAGGTTCTCGATCGTTGTGGTCTCGTCCTCCATGTGGATGTGCGGACTGTTCGGGAAGGCGAGGAAATCGACACCGTCCAACGCCGCGCGGGTCCGGTTCAGCTCGGTGAAGTGTTGGTGGGACCCGGCGCCGATCGACAGCCCGGGCAGGAGGGCGCGCGCGATCCCAATGGCCTCGGGCGGCGTGACGTCCCCCTCGAGGGGAAGCAGCAGGCACGAGGCGACGCGCACGCTGGCCTTGCGGATGGCCTCGGCGGTGCGGCGCAGCTCGTTGGTCGCCTCGGCGCGAACGACCAGCGCCAGCTCGAGCGGCAGCTCCAGCTTCTGCGACTCGAGCGCGGCCCGCTCGAACGCGGCGGCGAAACCATCGCGCGATGGGTAGAGATCGGCGCGCAGGTGGGCGAGGCCCAACCCGCGCAAGCGCGCGCGGTCTCTATCGGTCAATGGCTCGCGACCCCCGATCAGAGCGACCCCCAGCTTGGGCAGCGTGAACGCGCGGCTCCGGTCGATCTCGAACGCCACCTCGGCGCTTGCCGCCGGCACCACGGGGCGGGCCGGAACGCCCGGAAGCAGGCGCAACGTGACGGACTGACGGACGGACGTCCCGGCCGCCAGCTCGACCGGCCGGGACAGCGCCAGCGGCGTCGAGTAGGTCTTGAAGTTGGCGTCGCTCCAGTTACGGTGGTCTTCCATCTCGAAGACGTCGCCCTCATAGCGAACCTCGGCACGCACGCCGGGGGCCACCTCGTGGAAGAAGGCGCGAATGTCGAAGAACGGCTGGTGCGGCGAGATGAGGCGCGGAAACGCGCCGTCCACGAAGCTGCCGTCGGCGCGCTCGACCCGACACGGCTGGCCGGCGCACTCGTCGATCGGGTGTAGGACGCAGATCCCGATGCGGTTGCGCTTGAACGCCGAGATCGCCTCGCCATCCATCTGGAAGCGGATAGTGCCGTCGGGCTCGCCGCGCAGGGTCCCCTTCCAGCGGAAGTGGATCGACCCCTGGACGTGGTCGGCCACCAAGTCGACCGCAAACGCGTCGTCCCACTGCTCGAGGCTGAGATCCGAGATAGCAACTGGGACCGTGGCCCAGTTCCGGTCGCGGACCGCCACGTAGACGCGACGCAGGACCTCACGGTCGCCCAGCCGAATAAAGCGCAGGCTGCCTTCGCCGTCGAGCTCGAGCGTCAGCGGTCCCGCCCGCAGCGGCGTCGACGTGCCCGGCTTCATCTGGCGACCTTCGGCTCGCCACTCATCGCGCGAACCCTGCGGAGCGCTCCTTGTCTTGTGGGCGCATCAGGCGCAGGCCCAGCACCGACTCGTAGGCGAAGTAGAAGCGCTCGTGCTTGGCGGTGCCGAGGAACAGCACCTTGTCGCGCAACTCCATCGCGACCACACGTGCAATCGTGAAGAGCTCGCCCACGGTCGAGATGAGACAGGTCGCGTCTCGATCCTCGGGAATGCTGAATCCTTGTGCGCCCGCCTTGAGACCCTCCGACTCGAGGGCGAGCGTGATGATCTCTCGCGTCATGGCCGGCCAGTCTACCCATATTGGGCCTGGGTTAGAATCCGGAACGTGCTCGCTACCCTGGTCACGGCTGTGGTCACTGCGTTTCCGTGGCCCGTGGAGGTCGCGCCGGGCGCGGAGAGTTCGGGGTCAGTCGATCCAACGGCGCGCCAGGACGCCGTCGAGCGGCTCGCTCGCAGCGCCACAACAAACGCGCGCTCCCGGCTGGCTCCACTGCTCACTGACCCCGACCCCGCTATCCGTGTGCTCGCGGGCCGGGCTGCCGCCGCGCGGCGAGACCCGGCGGCGTTGGACGCCGCGACCCGCTGGGTGCTCTCGGGGCAGCCGCAGGAACGTCTCGCAGGGTTCGAAGTCCTGCGCGCGACGCGCAACATGCCCGCGTCAGCGCGCGCAGCGATCGAGCGCACGCTCGCCGACGCTGACTCGACGGTGAAGCTGATGGCCCTGGAGATCCTGGCGAGCAAGGATCTTCGGCCATCAGTGCCGGCGATCGCGGGTGCGCTGGAGGACAGCACGGCTTCGGTACGGCTCGCGGCCGTACGCCTATTGGCCCAGGCGCGCGATCCGCGCGCAGCGCTGGCGCTGCTGGGGCGGACCGGCGACGCCGATCGCGGGGTCCGGCTCGAGGCCATCGCGGCGCTGGGGGCGTTGGGCGAGCCGAAGGTTGTACCGTCCCTGCTTCGGTTCGTGGACGCGCCGCTCGATGAGACGCGCCGGGCCGCCATCGACGCGCTGGCCGTGCTGCGCGCGCCCGCAGCGGTCCCAGTGCTGACCAGCCACGCGCGCCGGCGCCCGGCGGATCCCGTGACCAGGCACGCGCAGTGGGCGCTGGGCCAGATCGCCTCGCCCCAAGCCATTGCGGCACTGGTGTCGCTGCTGCGCGATGCGCCAGTGACCGAGGAGACACGCGAGGCACTGGTGGCGGCGGGTGCGCGAGCAGTCCCCTCGTTGATCGGGGAGGTCGGCCGAGACGGCGGCGCGCCCGCGATCGCGGCGGCGCTCCTGGGCCGGATCGGCGATCGCCGGGCCGTTTCCGCCCTGGTCACGCTCGCGCGTAAGCGTGACCAGGCGCTGCTGGCGACCTTGCGCGCGCTCGAAAATCTGCGCGATCCCGAAGCCACTGCCACATTGGTCACGTTCTGCACGGACCCGTCAGCCGAAGTGCGACGCCTCGCGCTCGACGCGCTCAGCGCCATCGGGGACGCCCGCGCGGCCATGGTGCTGCCCGCGACCTTGGACGACCGAGATCCAACAGTGCGACTGCGGGCCGTGGCATTGGCTCGACGGTTGCGCGCGCGCGCGCATCTGGTCCTCGTGGCCGCACGCCTGTCCGACGCCGACTTGGGCGTGCGCCGCGAGGCGGTGCGGGCGCTCGGCACGCTGGGGGGCGCCGCCGCTTGCGGCAAGCTGATCGCGGCCGCTTCGGGACTCGCGGGGGCGGAGGACATCCTGGGTTCCGCGCTCGAGCAGGCGGCCGCTCCGGAGTGCGCGCGGGACCTGGTCGCGGCGGTACGGCAGGCGCGTGGCTTGGCTCGCGGGGCTCTGATGCAGGGACTGGCGGCGGTGCTGACCCGACCACGCGAGGCCGCGCCGAGCCCCGCAGTGCGTGACGCGATGGACCTGATCGCCGCACAGCTCGCCTCGGCAGATAGCGCGACCGCAGAACTGGCGGCCGAG
>Ga0187893_10013594_pt1 | contig 11285 bp, 8 predicted proteins | sample MA1701074metaG_FD_139574 | JGI IMG/M metagenome (GOLD analysis project Ga0187893, IMG submission 139574) | White microbial mat communities from a basaltic lava cave in the Kipuka Kanohina Cave System on the Island of Hawaii, USA - MA170107-4 metaG ...
CGCTGCAGTGCCGCCAGCTTGAACTCTCTGCTAAACTGCCTCCGAGACAAACCCATGATGCATTCCTCCATTCGCTGAATTCTGCATCTTAGCCGTTTGTCTCACTTTTGGGGGCAAGTCCACTCTGTTCATTATGTTCTCCCATTGATCTCGTAACCCGTCAGGAGCGCCTGAAAACCTATCCACTCTATACGGAGGGTGCAACGCTCCTTGTTGAGTGCGAAGAAAGAGAGCCTTAGCCGCTCAAGATCTAATACAAGTTGGGTCAGGCTAAGAATTGATGATCCTTGAGCGCTCGCATGATTTGCAGCCTGGAAGATTTCGTTTTGTTGAAAAGGATGCTGCCGACGGAATTGCTTCGATCGAAAAGGAAAGGCTGCAGCCGTTTGAAGAGCAGCCGGTCAGGATTCATCGTGAAAATAGCTCAGTCAACCTTTTATTCGTTCTGAATTAAATAAACACGTCTCTACATCCATGCCAATCATTCCGTGGGTTCAAGCTTTGATTGTCGGCTTGTTCTTTAGTGCCCTCTGCTTCGCTGCTACCACTCAAAAGGTCTTGGAGCGGACGCTATTCGAGGCTACCGAAGAGCACTTTCGCTACAGCGAGGGCTCTCTTCTCAATCTCGACAGGAAGCATGAACTGCTGATGGTGGTAAGCGTTTTTGGCAAGGGGGGACATGACAACACGCCAGCACGTTTGTTGGCATGGCGCTCTCATGATGGAGGACTCACTTGGGAAGAGGATGAACCTCATGTCTTTCAGGAGAACATCGGAAAAGAAACGGTTCTCATCCCTTCCTTCCTGCGGCTTTCGAAAAAGGAGGTTCTATTCTTTTTCGCAGTCACCAATAGCTTGCACGACGCCGGAATGTGGGTGCGGCGGTCTTCCGACAATGGAAAAACTTGGGGGAAGCCAGATCGCCTCCCTTATGACGGCTATGGAAGCTCCTCGAACGATCACGCCGTACTGCTTAAGAGCGGCAGAATTGTGCTTCCCTGCTTCGTAAGCCGCGATGAATTAGCAAGCTCGTACGCTTATTGCTTCTACAGCGATGACAGGGGTCACACGTGGAAGAAATCGAATGAGATTACCGTGAAGTTGCCTAGCAAGGGTCGCAAGACCTCGCCAGCCGCTGAAGAGCCCGCAGTTGTCGAATTGAGGGATGGACGGCTGCTCATGTTGATGCGGACCTACGTCGGCTGGTTTTACAAAAGCTATTCCGCTGACCGAGGAGCGTCATGGAGTGTGCCTGTCAACTCGGGCATTCCAGCTCCGGGTGCCATGCCTACGCTGGTTCGGATTCCGAAGACTGGTGACCTCCTGCTTCTCTTTAACTGTGGCGAACTGCACGAAAACGACGGCGCTTTTCCCCGCAATCGAATGGCCTCGGCGCTCAGCCAGGATGAGGGAAAGAACTTCAGCTCGATTCGTATTCTTGATGGCAGTCCAGAATTCCAGGGAAAAATGACAATGGCAAATGTTACGTTCATTGGAGACAGAACCCTGGTTTTCTACAGCAAGAGTCCCACAAAGAAGAATTTCTATTCTTGGATGCAGCAAGTAATGCCGGTCCAATGGTTCTATGAAGGGGATAGAAGCAAAATATTTGGAGAGAAATATTTCAAACAGATGCTGAAAGGAAACCCGGGTGAAAGCCACTGACTTTGGACGTTCATTTTTGTTGTTCCGAATCGATACTACACGAAAGACCCCAATTACGGTTACCCACAGGCCACCCTTTACTGTGAATAACGCCCGTATTCCAGTCGAATGCCGGTGTGAAATCAATGATCAGGAAACGGGGCAAAGCCATGAGTTCGTTCTGGGAGTGAGTTGCAAGACCGAACGCGTCAATGTTGCACGCAACATTTGGACAGAACCCAACGCCGATTTCGTGCCTGTTTTCTCTGCGGAGAAGTTCATGTACTTCAAGTCTTACGACCACGTTGGCAAGGAAGTAACGGCATATCCCTCCTCACTGGGGCCACAACCCGAACGTCAAACCCTGAACGTGTCAGAGGCTTTCGACCACGTTCGAATCGATTTGGTCAAGACTGAGGGTGAAACGCTGGAAGCAGTGGAGCAGATCATAGAGTCTGTCCTCGCAAACCGCCGGCTTGTGGCATGGACAGAGATTCAACAAGGGCGTTATCGAGCAACTATTGAGTATCCGGTGAAAACCATAAATGCCAGTCAACAGGACCGGTTTTATCAAACAGATACGGGACCTTTGCTTCTGCCCGATCTTTCCCGAAGACCGGATGATCTGATTTCAGGATTCGAACTGGCTTATTCGGCTTTCAATTGCCCCCACTGGGCTGAATTCATCGTGAGAACGGCCACTCCAATCTCGGAAGGAATCAGCGTTTATCATTACTCTCGAGCCGAGCGTCTCAACACCCGAAACCAGATTATTCAATTGCCGCATTAGCCCAAGCCAAAGGACTACCCTGTTTGCCATTGTCAAGGCTTGATAGTTCCTTGGCCAGCCGACGCCACAGTGAGGAGGCGCTTTCAGAAACTGTGTTCACCATTTTCATCATGAATCAACATGTTCGAACACTGGCACTGGTCATATTCTTCATTGCTCTAGTTTCATTTGCAGGCGAATCACCCTCCCACATCTGGGAGACTTCTGGGTTCGATGCTTTCCGAAAAGGCGCATTCGATTCAGCGGGTGCCAACCTGTATGTATCAACGCAGGGCAACGTACAAACAGTTCATCGCCTTTGATGTGAATAACGACGGCTACTTCGACCTTGCCTTCGCCAATACTCACGATCGCGTTCATGTCCTGCCCGCTTATCAATATCAGTTCCGAGGTTCTTCGCGTACTCAACCCCCCCGATTCGAATATTGGGGAGCGGGTAGTGTGCGGGTGCAAGCGATCGACCTCAATGGCGACGCCAGACCAGAACTTGTGATTGGCAGGGGAGACGACAACACTTCTCCTGCGCTCACCTCCAGCATCTACTGGGGCTCAGAGCAAGGTTGGAATGAGCGCTGGCGTTCCGAACTACCTACTCCCAACTTGAGAGATTCTTGTGTTGGGGATCTTAATGAAGATGGGTTTCTTGACCTTGTCATGATTGCCAGCAGTAGCAACAACGGCAGCCAATCCTTCATTTACCGGGGAAGTGCCAATGGATTTCTCTACCAGAATCGCACCGCCTTTCAGACACCTTTTGCCAATAGCGGACTTGTGACCGACCTCGACGCAGATGGCCGGAACGACCTTGTGGTCACAGCAACCAAAGGCGTCAGCCATGTGATCTGGGGCTCCGGAAAACCAATGGATCTTAACGTCAAGACCCCGCTGTCGATTGAGGTGGCCCTGGGGGCGTATCGTCTTGGGAATCGGCTTCTCCTGGCGACACCTGAGGGTCCTAAACTCTTCTCGGTCCTGAATCGGTATTTCCGACTCGATGAGAGGATCGATTATCCCGGAGCCGGGCGTTTGGCGGTCGCCGACCTCAATAGAGATGGCATTCTCGATCTGGTAGTCACGCGCGCACACCTAGACGGGAAGTGGGACACCACGTCACGGATTTTCTACGGCACGAGGAACGGTGATGGAGTGACGTACCAAGAAGCCAAAGTTCAGGATCTTCCAACGCTAGGAGCAGTTGATGTGGCTGTCTCGGACATTGATAACGACGGATTCCCTGATATCGTCTTTGCCAACTCGCGCGACGACGATTCCTACAGCGTTCCATCCTACATCTACTGGGGAACCGCAAGCGGCTACTCTGAGTCTCGAAGGACCCAACTCGAGACGAATGGAGTTCAGACTGTGTCTGCTTCAGCCAAGGACGTTTTCTTTGCCAATACCGTGATCGCGCGGCGCAAAGGCGACATCTATAGCTACATTTATCTGGGCGGAAAAGATGGTCAATATTCTTCCTCTCGTCGCGTTCAGCTTCCAACCGTCGGGGCTTATGAGGCTTGCATATCGGACCTCAACGATGATGGCTACGTTGACGTGCTGATGGTGAATTCTCACGAGGACGCGCCGGAGGCGAAGGTCGGTTCAACGATTTTTTGGGGCCAGAAAGAGGGACTCACTCCCTCACGCCGAACCGAGCTTCCAACTCGTGGAGGCATCGGTTGCGCGGTGGCCGACGTGGACTCGGATGGCTACCTTGATCTCCTGGTAGCCAATCTGGGAGATGACACCGCGTCGCTGTTCAGAGGAGACACCGATGACCGTTACGGCGCCCGGGAACAGATACTGCAAGTCAAAGATCCCCGGTTCCCGGCAAGTGCCGACCTCAATAAAGATGGATGGTTGGATCTGGTCATTCCATCAGTGAAAGAAGGCTTGTTTATCTTCTGGGGGAGCTCAACCGGACACCAGCAGGAGAACCGCACAGTCCTTCCTGGCATTGGAGCCGTAGGACAGCAAATCGCCGATCTGGATGGAGACGGCTATCTGGACATCGTTTTATGCAATCTCATGGACGAAACGACGCGGACGTTTCAAGGCATCAACAGCACAGTGTACTGGGGCTCGCCACAGGGTTACACGGTTCAGCGCCGAATGGATCTCCCGTCGTTGGGCGGGCAGCAAGCCACCATCGCTGATCTGGATCGGGATGGATTCCTGGACATCTTTCTTACCAACTATCAAAGTGAATTCGATAGGCAATTGCCTTCGCACATCTACTGGGGGGATGACAGATCGCCTTACTCCGCGAGGAAACGGACGGCGTTGCCGGTGGGATCGGGTTCTGGGACGGTCGCTGCGGATTTCAATCGCGATGGATGGATTGACATTGCGGTCGCCAATCATTTCGAAAAAGGGAGTCACCTCACAAATTCTTATGTGTTTTGGAACAACTCGCAGGGCTTCAGTGAGCGGCAAAGAACTTCGCTGCCAACGGCTGGCGCACACCTGATGACGGGTGTGGATCCAGGGAATATCTACACTCGTGCATTGCAGGAAGCATACACCTCTGCGATCTACGATTCGGGAAGAAGATCAACTCCAGCAAAGCTCGAGTGGGAGGGCACCACTCCATTTGATTCCAAACTGGGGTTTGAACTTCGGGGGGCGAATTCAACGGAGGAACTGCTTCAAGGTGAATGGCATTCTTTGGGTTTCCAGACCGGCACACAAGGCACCATATCCGTTGTACCGGTTTCGGCTAAACGTTTCTGGCAATATCGAGTGACGTTCTTAAATGGATGGGCGTCTTCGCCAACACTGAGCAAGGTGGTTATTCGTTTCAACGGTCAATGAAAACCTCGTTTCGGAGATGCGGCTGGGGCATTTTCTCAGAGGCTGATCCTTTATTCGAACTTCAAACATAAATTTTGCTGATGCCACATGGATTGATACCCAACTTACAACGACGGGAGAAAAATGATGCGAATGTTTTCCTTCAGCAGGCGGAGGTTGATTTTCGGTGGTCTCCTATTGCCGGCCGTAACTCTTCAAGGGCAGAGAAAAACAAGCCGACCCTCCATGACAGGCAAAGCTCTTCCTCAAGGACCGTGGAAGTGGGACACCGTCTTGTGGGATGAAGACCGTCGGCGGCTCGGCAGTATCGGCCGGGAGTTTTTTCATTTGAAAGATGGCAGCCTGATCCTGCGCTTAGAAAAGCATGATGAACAGGGCTATAGCAATGATACATATTCCGCCAGCATTAATGCTTTTGCGCTTCGCTCCACGGACGGCGGCTGGACCTGGCAAAAATACGAAGGGCCCCTGCTGGACGAGACGCAAACTTTGCTTTCCGACGGGACGCTCATCAAGGTGTACGCAGGTGGCGCTGTCTCTCTCGAAGAGAGACGCAAGTTGTTGGCTGAAGTCGGAGGAAATCCCGATACGGCCGTTCGGGAAGGCAACGATCTCTGGCCGGAATCCAAACGTGAGGAACTGGAAGCGCAGGGATACCAGGTCGATAAGAGCTTCCCGGGCGTTGTTGGCACACTGACCGCGCTTTCTTGCTCCCGCTCGGTTGACGGGGGAAAGACGTACCACTACAACCGCATCGAAGGGCTTCCTCGTCTAGCGACGATGTTTGGCTCCTTTCGAAGGTGTATTGAACTGAAGGATGGAACACTTCTGGCGGCCTGCTTTGGCAAGCGGAAACGCGGACATCCCCATTTCTCCTTTGTAATTCGGTCCGTCAACAAAGGTCTGAGCTGGGATTTCTATCCGGTGGCCGAGGATCTCAGCCACCGTCTCGACTTCAACGAAACTGAGATCTTTGACTTGCCTAACGGAAAGGTGATTGCAATGTTCCGTTCAGCCGTTCCTGCGTCGAAGGGTCATCGGGACAGCAGCGCGGGTCAAGGCACGAATCTCTATCAAAGTTTCTCGGATGACGGGGGCACTCACTGGACCCCCTTTGAGCGCACACCCATTTGGGGATATCCGGCCCAACTGATTCTGCTGAAGAGTGGAAAGTTGCTCTGTACCTATGCCCATAGACGCCATCCCTATGGCGTACGTGCGTGCCTGAGCTCGGATCTGGGAAAGACATGGGACTACGAAAACGAAAAGATTATTCGGGATGATAGCCTCCCTGGTCTGGTCCACTATCCGACCTCCACTCAACTAAACGATGGAACCATTCTGACGGCTTACACGGTCAGCAAGATTCCCAGAATCCCCTACAGAGAAGACGATCAGGTCGGGCCGAATGAGGATCTCCTAATTCATCGCCGGCAGCGCGTCGGCAAGGAGCAAGGATGGAACGGCGGCTACCAAGGGATAGCTGGCTTGAGCCGCTACACTGAAAGTTATGTCAGAGCTCCCGGCCAGGTCACCAGTCGCACCAAGTGGCCACAAGAGACGGGGCACGACGAAGAGTAGCGCGGCTCCGCCGTAGAGAGCTGTGGACACTTAGCGAGGTTACAGGCGCTTATGAAGAGAAGTCGGCGAGAGATGTTAGGCCTGAGCGTCCCTTTGCTGCTTGCTGCTACCACATCTGAGACGGTTCCTTTGCGACACGTCCGAAAGAGCGAGCCTTCGACGAAGAGTGGGTGGCGGTGCGTGTACCAATTGGATGAGAAGCGGCATCCGGTATCGGGCAGTGACAAAGAACTGGGTTCCGCAGTCCGCCGAGGCGCAGACCTCCGCATATACACAGAGTTCCGCCACAACGAACACATTGACACTGCTTCCAAATCAGATGAGCTGATTCGAGAAGTGGCTGACTTTCGCGTTACCTACCTTGTGGAAAACCGATGGGTCGCAGGCATTATGACTTTGCGACAGCCCATTGATCTTCCCGTCGGTTTTGGGCAGCGTCCTTCGATGTCGTTTTTCATGTACAGCCAGGACGGTCAACAGGCAATCGCCAGGCCTTATCTTGACGGTACGCCCATCACTGGAAAGCCAGGCCCTTCCCCACTCGAAGATCATCGTGCAATGCCAAAATATCGTCAGTTGGATGGATGGGATGCGCAGACAAATGCGCCGAGCAGCAATTTCATCTACGCCTTCAATACGTATAAGTTTTGGGTGCGTGATGAATGGGAGGAGGTTCTTGCGCATGATTCCGAAGGGAAAGTGCTTTCCGGTTCAGCGGAAGGTTTGGCTGATCGATTTTCGGCCGGGTGTGAAGTGAAAGTGGCTATTCGCGGATTGTGTGCCGATTTGTCAGAGAGTTCCTCGGATCACGAAATCTTTGTGCAGACCGGCTCAGGTTATTACTACACGGAGCAGAAGCTTTTTATCGCAGCCTCTCATCCCTTGGTTCGCGTGAAACCTGCCATTCCTATGCGGTACGAGACCCGGGGCTGGGATTTTGGGTGGGTGATGGTGCGTACGGATGGACTTGTCGCCCGCTGGCTTGTGGATCCCTATCACCTGAAGTTCCGCAGGAGCAAGAAGCAATATGCCATTCGCTGGTTCGTGAGGTAGGTGCTTCCCCTCCGGAGGTGCAAGACCCGATAGGCCCTGGGGTGGCTTGTGGTGTAACAGACGGACCCACCCCCGGCGCTTCGCGCCACCCCTCCGAGGAAGGGATTCTCTTAGGGAGCGGAACGTCCTCCGCCATTGGGGCCTCGGTTCCGCGGGCTGACGATGATGATCATCTCGGCCGCCCGTGCGACTCGTTGCGCTTCGGCCGTTTCCTCCAAGGGTAGGAACTTTCAAGAAACCGATACATAAAGGATACAAGATGTTACTTGCAAGCTTCCGAATCACAGTCTTGTGCGGCGCGTTCTGGTGTCTCAACTACTTTGCATCTGAAGGAGCGAACCCTAATGCGGGCATCGTCCTGACTTCAGCAGCGCAGCTCTTCATTGATGATTACCTCGTCGACAAGGCGGATCGAGTGGTCCGCCGGCCCCACGCAGCCCAGAAGTACTTTCCTAACCCGGTACTGACCTACACTAAACCATGGGAGGGACATTGTGTGGTGGCGTGGGGGTCGGTTCTGTATGACCAGGACGAGAAGCTTTTTAAGTGCTGGTACGAGGCCTATCGGCAGAACGAACCCCGCGAAAAACAGAGTTCGTTTCTTTATGCGACCTCAAAGGATGGACTCTACTGGGATAAACCCACCCTGAACCTGGTTGAATACAAGGGTTCCAAACAGAACAACATCATCTTTGAACCCAAGTATGGCCTCGACAGTGCTGTCGTCATCAAGGATTTTGAGGATCCAAACCCGAAACGACGCTACAAGATGATGTATTACGTTATGGCTGAAAGAAAAGGCCCACAACCAGGCCCCTGGGGGTTGTATACGGCGGTTTCCGCGGATGGCATTCATTGGACGCCTTCACAGGAACCTGTGGTCAAGGCGGGTGACCGATCGGGTTTCTTCTTTAACCCCATTCGAAAGGCCTACACGTTTCTCAGCCGTCCTGGAACACCGGCGCCGTCGACAAACGTCCATCGCTGGATCGGCATTTGGGAAAGTCCGGATTTTCAGTCCTTCGGCAAGATGCATCCCGCGCTCTGGCCGGACGAAGCCGACGGAGTGGGCACAGAGTTCTATAGCTTGCAGCCATTTGTCTACGAGTCGGTATTGCTCGGTTATCTAGAGATGTTCTATCACGGGGAGAAGGATCGCCGCTATCGCCGGTTGGACACACAGCTGGCAATCAGCCGGGACGGACTTCAGTGGGATCGCGCTTTAGATCGGAAGATTATTCTGCCTTATGGACCTGCCGGCTCCTGGGATGGGGAATGGGCCTTTCCTACTTCAAATCCGCCCATTCGCGTTGGCGATAAGCTTTATGTCTTCTACCAAGGGCGCCGGACTTTTCATTGGGGAACTCGTCCCTATTCGTTCGAACAGCAAGGGCAAACTTACGAAATCAATGATCCCGCTTTCGGGCATGTCGGGTCCATCGGGCTGGCCTTCTGGAGAGTAGACGGATTTGCCTCCATGGACGCTGGCAAAGAGCCAGGCACCGTCTTGACAAATCCGTTGGTCATCCCATCAGGCGATCAGCTGTGGATCAATGCAAGGTCATTGGGGCACATCAGAGTTGGTGTGTTGAACGAGCAGGGCCAAACGCTCCCAGGATACTCAAGCGAGGACAGCGTGTCGTTCACAGGCGACTCGCTGGAACACCCTGTGAGGTGGAAGAAGAAGCACGGCATTCACGAATTGCGGGGCAAAACAGTTCGCCTTCGTTTTCATCTTCAGGATGCTTCCCTCTATTCCTTTCGCGTTCGGTGAGGAGAGCGATGGTTATCTATCGTGGGAATCGGTTACGAAGCAGAAGAAAGATTGATCCCCATCGCCTTTCACGGTCTGCATGTGTGTTTGTCGCTGCTTCGGTGACATGGTTAGGCTGGGCTGCGACGACGTTGCAAGGGGAAGGGTCGGCCTCGAAAGAGTCCGCCGTGCCATTTGTTCGGAAAGCGGGATATGTGCAATTTTTCATGCAGCCTGAGGATGTGCGTGACGTTCGCGGCAAACCTCGCTTTATTGCCAACCGAATTCATGAGAGTGAGACACTCAAAGCGCCATCTCAGTCTCCCTTCACGTTTGCCTTTCCCGATCCTTCGGGTGTCTTTAGGGTATTTACCTACACTCATCAGGCCCAGGACGGCAAATGGGAAATCGCTCAATACGCCACAACTGACTTCTCAGAGTACTCGAGGCCGCGGGTAGTGCTGCGTCAGCAAGATGATCGGCGTTGGCTTGCAATGACGTCGATGACGCGAAGAACAGATACCGGTGAATTCCTCTTGCTTCGCTGGGCACGTGGTTCAAACGGACATGCCGCTTACTTCTTTCGTTCTCAGGACGGAGTGACGTGGAAACCCGTGAACACGGACGAGCCGGCCTACACCGATCAGGATTCGAACGGCATTGCATGGCAGCCCGAACAGAAGCGATATGTCGTTCTCCAAACCACCTACCAGCCTTGGAAACGGCTGTACCCCGACAACATGGGAAACTCCGTGCGACGGGTTCTGACGATTCGGACAAGTCAGGACGCATACCAATGGGAACCTGGCAACTCGGTGGGAATTCAAGGACCCTATCATCCTGCCGATCGGCTGATTGTCCCGGACTTGGAAGATCCTCCTGAGCTGGAGTTTTATCGAATGACCGTGGCCTTTCCTTATGGGGGCAGGTATGTCGGCTTGATGCTGAACTATGCCTCCAGCCCTTCCACGCCCGGAAAGCATGGTCCCCACCTTTCCACCGAGTGGTGGGTTAGTCCTGATGGGATTAGTCACTGGAGCCGGCCCTATCGGGAGTTTGAAGCTTCTCCCCGAGAAGTACGGGACTTGCATCATGCTCCGGTTGTGTTTCGAAACAAGCTGCTTTGGCTGTTCTTCGGCAAGATTTATGAACTCCCCATCGATCGTCTTGCTGGAGTGTTCTCCAAAGCCAATGCCGCGTTCTCGACCAACGCATTCTCTGTTCCAGCCCGACCCCTCTTCTTGAATGCTCAGGCTGCCTGGTCCCACGCTCCTCGGGTTGGGACGGACATGCAGGAACAGGCCTACATCATGGCAGAACTGCTTGACGAACGCGGAAGAGCGATTCCGGGTTTTGAGAAGGAGAAATCTCTTCTGCAAGATGTAGACGGTGTTCGGCTGCCGCTTCGATGGCAGGGTAGAGACACTGTGACTTTGGCAGGCGAGAAAGTGGTACTTCGTTTCTATTTTCGCGATGCCACAATCCACGCAGTGAACACAGATTAGCTTCTGCGTTGGGATTCACTTAGAGCCCTCCTCTGAAAATTCCCTGTTAGAGCGCACTCAGGCTGCTGGAGTGAGCGCTTCCAGGGTAACTTTGTAGCCGAGGCTCTCCAACCGTTTGACCAAGTTACGTTCCATGCGTTGACGGTGA
>Ga0187893_10013595_pt1 | contig 11285 bp, 4 predicted proteins | sample MA1701074metaG_FD_139574 | JGI IMG/M metagenome (GOLD analysis project Ga0187893, IMG submission 139574) | White microbial mat communities from a basaltic lava cave in the Kipuka Kanohina Cave System on the Island of Hawaii, USA - MA170107-4 metaG ...
ATGCCCTTCCTGGTTGATTCGGTGACGATGGAGGTGAACCGGCACGGGCTGTCGTTGCACCTGATCGCGCATCCGATCATGTTCGCGCGCCGGCAGGAGGACGGAGAACTCGTGGGGTTTTCAGACGGGCGCAGCGAGGGGATGATCGCCGAATCGTTCATCCACGCGGAGATTGACCGGGCCGTCTCGCAGGAGCAGCTCGCGGCGCTGGCGAACGATCTGATGCGAGTGCTCGGCGACGTGCGCCGCGCCGTCGAGGATTGGCGGAAGATGCAGGCGCAGGTCGGAGAGGCGATCACAGAGATCGAACGGAGCCGGCTGCCAGCGCCGGCAGAGGAAATCGAGGAGGGAAAGGCGTTTTTACGATGGCTCGCCGACAACCACTTCACGTTCCTCGGCTACCGCTGTTACGACTTGATTCAGATTGAAGGCGAGGATGCGCTGCGCTCTGTGCCGCATTCCGGGATGGGCATCTTGCGCGAGATGGACGGGGCGACTGCGACGCACGCCTCTGTGCTGCCGCCGAATGTGCGCGCCTTCGCCCGATTGCCACGGCTCCTCTACATTACCAAAGCCAATTCGCGTTCGACCGTGCATCGCCCCGGCTACCTCGATTACATCGGCGTCAAACGCTTCGACGAGCGGGGCGAGGTCTGCGGCGAGCATCGCTTCCTGGGGCTTTTCACTTCGACCGCATACAGCGCCAAGCCGTCGGAGATTCCGGTGTTGCGGCGGAAGACCGAGAACATTATCGAGCGCACGGGCATCCCGCCCGGCGGCCACACCGGCAAAACGCTGCTGGACATACTTGAAACTTATCCGCGCGACGAATTGTTCCAGATCGGCGAGACAGAACTGTTGCGCATCGTGATGGGAATTCTGCATCTGGGCGAGCGGCAGCGGTTCCGCCTCTTTGTCCGGCGCGATCCGTTCGACCGGTTCATCTCCTGTCTGATCTACGCTCCGCGCGAAAATCTCACTACCGATCTGGTCAAGAATTGGCGGGCGATCCTCGAAAAATCATTCAACGGCGCCAGTTCGGATTTCAACGTCTTCCTTTCGGAATCGGTGCTGGCCCGCATCCTGATCACGGTTCGGACGGCGCCGGGCAAAATCCCTGATTACGACGCGGCCGATATTGAACGACGTTTGATCGGTGCGGCGCGCCGGTGGAAAGACGATTTGAAGCAGGCGCTGGTCGAATCGGTCGGCGAAGCCCGCGGCAACGAATTCTTCCGCCGTTACGAGGATGCTTTCCCGGCGGCCTATCACGAGGATTTCGCGGCGCGCAGCGGCGTGCCGGACATCGAACGCGCTGAGCGCGTGCTGCGGGGCGAACCGTTCGCGCTCTCGCTCTACCGCCCGCTCGAAGCCGCGCCGCGCACGCTGCGATTCAAGCTCGTCCACAAGGGCAAGCCGGTGATGCTTTCCGCCAGCCTGCCGATGCTCGAAAGCATGGGGTTGGACGTGTTGGACGAGCGGCCCTACCACCTGACGCTGGAAGGGGCCGAGACCGTGTGGATTCACGATTTCGGGCTGATGAGCCGGAGCGTGGACATTGACGAGGAACTGGACGCGCTGGAAGCGATCTTTGAAGACGCTTTCGGCCGCCTCTTCCTGGGCGAGGTCGAACGCGACGATTTCAACCGGCTGGTCATCGCCGCGCGGTTGCCTGCGGAGGAGATCGTCATTTTACGCGCTTATGCGAAGTACATGCGGCAGATCGGATTTCCGATGTCTCAAAGATTCATCCAGGCCACGCTCGCCGACAACCCCGGCGTCGCTCGCATGCTGATCGAGTTGTTCAAGCTGCGCTTTCATCCGGCAGTGTCGAGCGACGATGAGGCCGAGGCGGAACTGACAAAAGCGATTCGCGCGGCGCTCGATCAGGCGCCGAACCTGAACGAAGACCGCGTGCTCAGGCAGTACCTGGCGCTAATTCAGGCCACGACGCGGACCAATTTCTGGCGCACGGATACGGCGGGACGGCGGCGCTCGTTCCTCTCGTTCAAGTTCGATCCCGCGAAGATTCCGGGGGTGCCCGAACCGAAGCCGATGTTTGAAATCTTCGTCTATTCGCCGCGCTTCGAGGGAGTGCACTTGCGCGGCGGCAGAGTCGCGCGTGGAGGATTGCGTTGGTCGGATCGTCCGGAAGATTTCCGCACTGAAATCCTGGGTCTGGTCAAGGCGCAGATGGTGAAGAACACGGTCATCGTGCCCGTCGGATCGAAAGGCGGATTTGTGCTCAAGCGCGCGCCTTCGCCTGCGAACAGCGAGGCTTATTTGAAAGAGGGCGTGGAATGTTATCAGGACTATCTGCGCGGCTTGCTGGACCTGACGGACAATCGTGCGCAGGGCAAAATCGTTCCGCCCCTGCAAGTGCGACGGCGCGACGGAGACGATCCTTACCTGGTGGTGGCCGCGGACAAAGGCACGGCCAAGTTCTCCGACTATGCGAATGCGATCAGTCAGGAATACGGTTTCTGGCTCGGCGATGCGTTCGCTTCAGGCGGATCGGCCGGATATGACCACAAGGCGATGGGCATCACGGCGCGCGGCGCGTGGGAATCGGTCAAGCGCCATTTCCGCACGATGGGCGTCAACACCCAGACGACCGATTTCACAGTGGTCGGGATCGGCGATCTGTCGGGCGACGTTTTCGGCAACGGGATGATGTTGTCGCGTCACATCAAACTGGTCGCGGCGTTCGATCACCGCCACATCTTTCTCGATCCCGGCCCCGACCCCGAAACGAGTTTCAAGGAACGCGAGCGGCTCTTCCAACTTCCGCGCTCGTCCTGGGCGGATTACAACCCGGAATTGATTTCGACGGGAGGCGGCGTCTATCCACGCGCGGCCAAATCCATTCCGATCTCGCCAGAGGTCAAGCGCGCGCTCGGCATTGAGGCCGGCGAACTGACTCCCAATGAAGTTGTGAGCGCGATTCTCAAAGCGCCGGTAGATTTGCTTTACAACGGCGGCGTCGGAGTTTACGTCAAGTCCGGCGGCGAAGCGCACGCCGATGCCGGCGACCGCGCCAACGACGCCGTGCGCGTGAACGGCGGCGACTTGCGCTGTCGTGTCGTGGCTGAGGGCGGTAACCTGGGCTGCACTCAACTTGGCCGCGTGGAATATGCGCTGGCGGGCGGGCGCATCAACACCGACGCGATTGACAACTCCGCTGGCGTGAGCACATCCGATCACGAGGTCAACATCAAAATCCTGTTAGGCATCGTGATGGCCGAAGGCGAGTTGACCGAGAAGCAACGCAACGCTTTGCTCACAGAGATGACCGGCGACGTGGCCGCGCTGGTCTTGCGCGACAACTATTTCCAGACGCAGTGGCTCTCGACTTCGGGCCGGATGGCGTCGCATCTGCTCGACCCGCAACACCGCTTCATGCGGTTCCTGGAGCGCGAGGGCCGGCTCAAACGCGCTATCGAATTCTTACCGACCGATGAAGAAATAGCCGAGCGGCGTTCCAGACAGCTCAGCTTGACCAGCCCGGAGAACGCGGTCTTGCTCGCGTACAGCAAGATTTGGCTCTTCGACGAACTGCTCGCCTCGAAGCTGCCCGACGACCCGTGGGTGGAAACGGCGCTCGAAAGGTACTTCCCGCAGGCGCTGCGCGACCGCTACTCCGGTTACTTCCTGCGCCACCCGCTGCGGCGCGAGATCATCGCCACCCACGTCACCAACAGCATGCTCAACCGCGTGGGCGGCACATTCGTGCATTACCTCACTGAGATCACCGGCTCCAGCCCGGCGGAGATTGTGCGGGCTTATCTTCTGACGCGCGAGGTCTTCGGCCTCAGCGCGCTATGGCGAGAGATCGAGGCGCTCGACAATCAGGTCGAGGATCGCGTGCAGGCCGAGATGTTGATCGAAGCCGACCGGTTGATCGTGCGGGCGACATCGTGGTTTCTGCGGTCACGCAGGCTCTCCGAAGAGATGGCCGGCGTGATCGCCCATTTCGGCCAGGCCGTGGAATCGCTCGCCGCGAAACTGCCCGAGGTGCTCGACGAAGCCGACCGCGCGCAGATGGAGTCGCTCGCGGCGCAGTTGCGGCAAAGCGGCGTACCCGAATCGTTGGCGTTGCGTGTGGCCAGTCTCGACCCGCTCTTTGCGGCGCTGGACATAGCGGAGGTGGCCGTCGCGCGCCGCCAACCCGTCGAACGTGTGGCCGGGGTCTACTTCGATCTCGCCACCCAACTGGGTTTGCCGGAATTGCGCGCGCAAATCGCTGCCTTGCCCGGCGACCAGCACTGGCAGGGATTGGCCCGAGGCGCGATGCTCGATGACCTGACTGGGCTGCAATGCGCCATCACCGCCGAAGCGATCAATGGAGACGTAGGGGGAGACGGAGAGGTCATTGCCCCGCAGGCTATGGTCGGCGCGTGGAAGGGGCGCAACCAGCGCGCAATCGAGCGCACACAGCAATTGCTGGCGGAGCTCCGCAACGCTCCGGCGACGGACGTCTCGATGCTTTCAGTGGTATTGCGAGAACTGCGCCACCTCGCTTAACAACAGGTTAAACCCGGCTTCGTCCGGTTTGTTGGCGCCCTAAGCGATACGTCGCGCGCCGGTAATCGTCGAAATCAACGCCATCAACCTGCCGCAAGCCCAGCGCGCCCTCGCCGTTGAACTCCAGATGCTGCGCTACCGGCGTGGCGGCTCGCACGCCGGGCGTGGCCCGCACTTGATCAATCAATTCGACCGGCAGCGAGGCAGACATCGTCGTCAAGGACAGTCCGCCCTGACTTCTCCGGCTCAGCATGATCTCGATGGCGAGGTCAACGAAGACGCGGTCGGTCCAGATTGCCTGGCCTTGCGGATGGTTCGGGTAATGGCGTAGGGCGTCAGCGGCGGCTTCGAGCAGGCGCAGCGCGCGCGATTCGCGGTATTCAGGCATCAACAGGATTTCGCTGCGCCCTGCGTGGCGGCGAGCAGCTTTGGCGCGGCGCGGCGGGAATAGGAAGCGCGGGCTGTTGCTGAGTGTAATTGATAAAGGCATATCCCAGTCTTTCAATGTTACGTGGCTTTCTTGGGTTTCGTAAGACACAATATCAAGGCGGGAGCCAGATCACCTGAAAAATATTGAGCAATGGCTTTATGAATACACACTACAAGCATGGCCAAGCCTGCAAGATCTGCGGGATCGTTCTGATTGTTTGTGGCGCCATCGTCACCGGCGCCGTCTATGGCGCCGTGGGCGGCCCCGAAGAGAGTCCCATTGCGTTTGTCGGACCACTGATTATGATCATTGGCCTTCTTTTGCATTTTCGTGGAAGGCGTCGGGCTGCGGAAGCTCTTGCCACCGGGCCGAACAGCCCTCTCTCCGATGACAAGCCGGATGTCCTCTACTTACGGTCCTTTCTCACCGATCCTTCGTCGGTGGTAAAGCAACTGCAGACGGGGCTCTCGACGGAGGAGGAGCAACTCGCAGTCGTGCTGAAGCCTTTTGGCGACTTAATCGCGATAGGGCAGCCAGGAGAGCCTTTACCCTTACCGGGTGCAACGCGAATCTACGCTTCAAACGCTGAGTGGCAGCGCGTCGTACTCGACCGAATGCGATCCTCCGTTTTGGTCGTCATCCGCGCAGGCGCCGGACCAGGTCTGCTCTGGGAATTTGCTCAGGCCTTTCGTCAGGTGCCCCCAGAAAGATTGCTGATCCTAGTTCTCCGCACCCCTGCCACTGACTATGCGGAGCTAGTCTACATGGCAAAAACCGATTTCGGCATAACGCTCCCTCATATCAGCGCATCTAGCTTGCTGAACGCCGTAATCGACTATCGGGACGGCCCGTCCAAGCTGCAATCGGGGTTCATCCGCTTTTCCTCAGGATGGAGCGCCGAGTTTCTCCCGCTACAACGAACATTCGTTCGGCTGGGATACAACGACCTGTTGGTTTCGTTCAACCTCGCACTGCGGCCAGTTTTCGAGGCGCACAGGGTAAGATGGCGGCGACTGACCCGATTTGCTACGGACACAACGTGATGCCGAACAGGTCGTTAGCCAGCTTTTCATAAATTAGACATTGCCCGGAGGTTTCTCACCCAACCTCATCGCAAACGGGGACAGCGGGCCGAAATCGCCGTTGATGTTGTTTAAGGATTTGTATTCGCCATCCGGGCGCAACCGCCCTCACGCGTCGTCAATCAAGCGCCTTGAAATCTTTGATCAAGACCGCATTGGTCGCCAACAGCCCGCGCACGCAAGCCAGTTGGGTTCCGTCGCGCGACCATTCGAAGCCGAAGACCTGATCATTCTCGAATCTGGCCAACTGTCTCGGCGGCCCGCCATCGAGCGGTTGAACCCAGAGCGCGGACGCTTCATCGTCGGGGTTCTTCGCATACACCAGGCCGCGCCCGTTTGGCCGATCCATCGCCATTTCTGCGCCGAGACTTGTCTCAGCTTCCACTCCCCGACGCCCATGGCGATCACGTACGTATGCTTTCCGCCCCAGGAATGTCCCGCCGCGCAGACGATCCACCGGCCATCAGGCGACCACGCCGGGTACTCAAGACTTTCGGGATAGTCAATCGCCGCGACCTCTTTGACATCGCCGCCGTCAGCGTTGGCCACGAACATCGCCACCTGCCGGCGGTCACTAAGGTGGCGGCGGAAGACGAACTGTGAGCCGTCAGGAGAGAACGAAACGCCACTGGCCATTGCTTTCCTGCGCGGCTTCGTCTGTTCGATGGGACTCGCTGATGGATCGGCGGCAGCGACGGGCTCGGTTTTCGCCGGCGGTTCGGCCCCAATCTCTTCTTGGACAACAAGTTCAGGGGAAGCGTTGTCGGCGACAGGCGCCTCGGCGCCGAGCTGGAACAGGTCTCTGAGCTTCTCTTTCTTCTGATCAACCAGTATCCGCAATTCGCCGGTCGGAATCTCGCGCGCGCTGTCGCCATCCCAGGTTTCATTGACAGTGGCGGCGAACCGATAGCCGCGACGCGGAACCGTCTTGATGTAATCGTCTTTGGTCACGATCCGATCGCGCCGTTGGATCAGGATGAAGAGCACTTGGTGCGACGCTGTCGCACCAATTGGAAAGGCGAGGTAAAACTGCCGAAACCGAACCAGATTGCTGCGGCTAAAGCCTCTGCCGTGGCGCAATGTAAGGTCGCGGCTGAGATTGGCGAGCAAAGCTTTGCCGTAGGCGGCTTTGGCCTTGCCGCCTTGTTCGTATTCCACAATGTCGTGTCCAATCTTCCAGTAGGTTTCCGTCATGTGCTTATCAACGGCTTGATAAGCGCGCAGACGCCCTTCGGTGTATGTCTGCGAGATACGGCCAAGCAATTCCTGGTAATCGTTGTCTTTGCTCAATTCCATAAAATCCCACCCTTTCCGGATGACGGTTTACGGTTCGCTTCCGCGCGCGTTGGCGCGGGCTTCAGCCACATCAGTCATAACTGGATTCCTTTCGATAATGAGTCGCTTCAGTGTCAGTGAGTGTAACAGATAATGCGCGCGGCTCAGGACGGTTTTAGTGAGACTTCAAAACCACCGGGCAACAAATTGCCCCCGCTGGCGCATCTCAAGCGGCCTTAAGATCGTGGTTCCGACTCAATCCCCGATCCGCGCATTTCAAGATCAGCCCTGGAACGAAGATTCCGGCCGAATTTGTTGATAAGAATCTCTTGCAGTAACAAATCTGATTAATCGTGATTTCGCGCGCCCGACTCCCATCAATGCGATTTCACGCGGAGGAAACTACCATGAAACTTCATCGCTCGTTTGCCCCCTTGCTGTTCGTGTTCGCCTGCCTGTCTTTCGATTTAACCTTGGCGCAGTCCCAACAGTGGAAGCCCGTTGATCCGGCGCACGTCGAGTTGAAAGCTCCGATGGTGGAAAAGGACGCCGACGCCGAGGCGCTTTTCTGGGAGGTCTACTTCCGGGACGAAGTGGACGGCGGGAACCTGCGCTCGGTCTTTTACCACTACATCCGCCTGAAAGTTTTCAACGAACGCGGCGTCGAAAGGCACGGCAAAGTCGACATCCTCTATTCGAGCCGAGGCAATGTCCGCGACATCGCCGGGCGCACGATCAAACCCGATGGGACCATCGTCGAACTGAAAAAAGACGCCGTCTTTGACCGCGAGATCATCAGGCTGAGCGGCATCAAGCTCAAAGCCAAATCATTCGCCATGCCCGCCGTCACGCCCGGCGCGATCGTCGAATATCGCTGGGTCGAGCAGCGCCCGTTCTCAGGCTACACCCGTTTGCAATTCCAGCGCGATTTCCCGGTCCAGCACGTCAAGTACTACATCAAGCCGTCCAGCGCGCTCGGCTCAGTCGGCTTCGGAATGCGTTCCATTACTTTCCACGCGAACCAGACGCCGTTCGTCAAAGAGAAGGACGGATACGTCAGCGCCGGCATGTCCAACGTCCCCGCGTTTCACGAAGAGCCGCGTATGCCGCCCGAAGATCAGGTGCGCCCGTGGATGCTGCTCTATTACTCGGACAAGGATAAGCTGGATCCGGCCAGGTTCTGGAAGGACTACGGAAAGAGCGTATACGAAGATAACAAAGGCGTGATGAAGGTCAATGATGATGTCCGCAAAGCGGCGACCGAAGCCGTCGGCGACGCCTCGACGCCCGAACAGAAACTCGAACGCCTGCTGGCCTTCGTCCGCACGAAGATCAAAAACGTCAACGATGACGCGACGGCGATGACCGAGCAGGAGCGCAAGAAGCTCAAGGACAATCGGAATCCTGGCGACACGCTCAAACGCGGATACGGCGATGGCCGCGACGTCGACCTGTTGTTTGCGGCGATGGCCACGGCCGCTGGCTTCGAGACGCGGGTCATCAATCTGCCCGATCGCGGCGACATCTTCTTCGATCCGAACATTCCCGACGACTATTTCCTGAACGTCTACGATATCGCAGTCAAAGTCGGCGCCGAATGGAAGTTCTTCGATCCTTCGAGCGTCTACGTGCCTTTCGGGATGCTGCGCTGGCAGCAGGAAGGGCAGGATGGCTTGCTCGCCGATCCGAAAGACCCGGTGTTCGTCAAGACGCCGATCTCCCAGCCTGAAAAATCGAAGCTCAAGCGCACGGCGAAACTGCGCCTGAGCGAAGATGGGACGCTCGAAGGCGACGTGCAGGTCGAATACACGGGCCACTTCGCGGTCGAGAAGAAAGAAGAGCACGACGAGGAATCGCCGAGCGAACGTGAAACCAGCATCCGCAAAGCGATCAACTCGCGGCTCAGCTCGGCGGAACTTGCAGACATCAAGCTGGAGAACGTGACTGACCCCGTCAAACCGTTCGTCTATTCGTACAAGGTTCGCATTCAGGGTTATGCCGAACGCACGGGTAAGCGGTTGTTCCTGCAGCCAGCGTTCTTCCAGAAAGGTCTGGGGCAGATGTTCCCGACCAGCGCGCGCCGGCACGACATCTACTTCCATTTCCCGTGGACGGAGGAAGATCACGTGGTGATCGAGCTGCCCGCCGGTTATGCGCTGGACAACGCCGAAGCGCCGGGCGACCTGAGCTTCGGAGACGTAGGCCATTACAAAACCAAACTCGCAGTCACTCAGGATCAGCGGACGCTCGAATACAAACGCGACTTCCGCTTCCTGGGAATGGTCTTTCCGAAAGCGACTTATCCGAATCTGAAGCAGGCCTTCGATGTCCTGCATCAACGCGACAATCACACAATCACGCTCAAGCAGGGAGCGGTGGCTGCAAAGCAATAACCCTGCTAAGCGCATACGGAAAAATTCTGAGGTGTAATCGTTTTTCATTTTCCATTTTCCAATTGTCATTTTTCATTTCTCATTGCTGGAGCAGCAACCGACACGCAATGACAAATGAAAAATGACAATTGGAAAATGGAAAATGAAAAACGAAAATGCCTCGAAATCGTTTCCTGGCTGCTTAAGAAACGTTTCCGCCCGCCATTCATTATCCGACCGGAGGGATTTATGTTGAAGAAGCTACTTGTCTCGGCTCTCGCCGCGTTTTTACTGAACTCCATCGTTTCCGCCAAAGGCGATGAAGCTCCCGCCTGGTTAAGGCAGGCCGCCTCAGCGAGCGTCCCGTCGTATGGCAAAGAAGTTCACGCCGTCGTTCTGCATGACGAATCGCGCAAGACCGTCGAAGAAGACGGACGGATCAGGACGGTCGATTATTTCGCCGTCCGATTGCTGTCGCGCGAAGGCCGCAGCGAAGCAGTGGCCCGTGCCACTTACAGCACGGATTCCGAAAAGGTGAAGGAGATGCGCGCTTGGCTGATCCGTCCGAGCGGCGAAATCAAAAGCTACGGCAAGAAGGAGACGATGGACGTCGCGCTGGTCGAAAACGACGTTTACAACGACGCGCGGATGAAGATCATCGTGGCGGGCGATGACGCCGACGCCGGATGCGTTTTCGGTTACGAGATCGTTTCGGAAGAGAGATCGGTCTTCTCGCAGTTCAAGTGGTATTTCCAGCACGACATCCCGGCGCTGCTTTCGCGCATCACGGTGGCGATGCCGCAGGGTTGGCGCGCCGAGAGCGTGACGTTCAATCACGCGAAGATCGAACCAACGGTCAATGGCTCGACCTACACCTGGGAAATGCGCAATCTGCCCTTCATCGAAGACGAACCGGCGCGTCCCGAACTGACCAACCTCGCGCCGCGGATCGCCATCAGCATCCATCCGCCGGAGAACAAATCGACGATGCTGCGCGCATTCAAAGATTGGAAGGATGTGTCGCGTTACCTGAGCGAATTGAGCGATCCGCAAACCGCGTCGAACGACGCGATGAACGCCAAAGCCGCTGAACTGACCGCGAGCGCCAAGACCGAGTACGAAAAGATTCAGGCCATTGGTCGTTATGCGCAGTCGGTGAACTACATTTCGATTCAAATCGGTTTGGGGCGCGGCGGCGGCTATCGCCCGCACTCGGCGCTCGACGTGTTCAACAAAAACTACGGCGATTGCAAAGACAAAGCGAACCTGATGCGGGCGATGCTGAAATCGCTCAAGATCGAAGCGTATCCGGTGGTGATCTTTTCCGGCGACCCGACTTACGTCCGTCAGGAATGGCCTTCGCCGCAGCAATTCAACCACTGCATCATCGCGGTCAAAGTGAGCGACGAGACGCAGGCGGCGACCGTCATCAAACACCCCAGCCTGGGTCGTCTGCTGATCTTCGATCCGACGGACGACGACACGCCGGTCGGCGACCTGCCCGATCACGAGCAGGGAAGCTACGCGCTGGTCGTGGCGGGCGAAGCCGGCGATCTGATGAAGATGCCGGTCACGCCGCCCGAAGCCAATCGGATGGAGCGC
>Ga0187893_10013596_pt1 | contig 11284 bp, 9 predicted proteins | sample MA1701074metaG_FD_139574 | JGI IMG/M metagenome (GOLD analysis project Ga0187893, IMG submission 139574) | White microbial mat communities from a basaltic lava cave in the Kipuka Kanohina Cave System on the Island of Hawaii, USA - MA170107-4 metaG ...
ATGGGCTACATCGTCCGCACCGCGGGCGCCGACCGCGACCCGTCGGACCTCCGCCGCGAGATGGAGGCCCTCCACCGCGTGTTCCTCGGGCTCGCCGAGCGGGCCCGGGGGACGGAGCCCCCGGCCCTGCTCCTGCGCGAGGGGAGCCTCGTCGTGCGGACCCTCCGGGACTGGCTCGCGAGCCCCGTGGACGCCGTGGTCGTCGAGGGCGCGGAGGGCTTCGAGGAGGCCCGGGCCTTCCTCGCGGAGGCGTCGCCGCCCTGGGCGGACCGCCTCCGGCTCCACGAGGGCCCGGCCCCGCTCTTCCACGCCCGGGGCGTGGAGGAGGCCGTCGACCGCCTCTTCGAGCGGCGCGTCCCGATCCCCGGCGGCGGCTTCCTCCTCGTCGAGCCGACGGAGGCCCTGGTCTCGGTCGACGTGAACTCCGGCAAGGCCGGCCGCGGCGAGGACCTGGAGGAGACCGCCCTCGACACCGACCTCCGGGCGGCGGCCGAGGTGGGCCGGCAGCTGCGCCTCCGGGACCTCGGCGGGCTCGTCGTCGTGGACTTCATCGACGTGCGCCGCCCCGAGAACCGCGACGCGCTGAACCGCGCCGTCGCCGAGGCGTTCCGCGACGATCGGGCCCGGGTCCGGTTCACCCCCCTCAGCGAGTTCGGGCTCGTCGAGATCACGCGCCGGCGCACGGGGCCGAGCCTCCGGCAGGTGCTCCACGAGGGCTGCCCCTCCTGCCGCGGGCGCGGCGTCGTCCGGACGGCGGCGAGCGCGGCCCTCCGGGCCCTCCGGGAGGCGCGCGCCCTCCGCGCGACGGGGGGGCGCGGGGCGATCCGGATCCGGGCCGCCCCCGACGCGGCCGGCTGGCTCCGGTCGCGGCGCGGCGAGGAGATCCGGTCCCTGGGCGTGGACCTGGAGGAGGCGCGGGATCTGCCCCACGGCTGCTGCGAGGTGGGATAGGGGATCGTCCCTCCGGCGGCGATGCCGGGAGTTCCTTCTGCCGCCGCGCCGGCGGCCGCTAGACTCGCCCCTTTGGCCACCGCCGAGGAGCCGTAATCCCCATGTACGCCATCGTCCGCGACGGGAACAGGTCGGTGAAGGTCGAGGAGGGCGCCGTCGTGCGCCTCGACCTCCGCGCCGGCGCCAGCAGGGGGGACCGGATCGTCCTCGACCGGGTGGAGTTCGTGGGCGGCGAGAAGCCGCGCGTCGGCACCCCCGTCGTCGCCGGCGTGAAGGTGACCGCGGAGGTCCGCGGCCTGGTCAAGGGGGAGAAGCTCGTCTCCTTCAAGTACAAGCGCCGCAAGGGCTACGAGCGCAAGAAGGGCCACCGGCAGAAGTACACCGAGGTCCGCATCCTGAAGGTGGAGGGCTAGCGCCATGGCTCACAAGAAGGGGCAGGGCTCCACCCGCAACGGGCGCGACAGCAACGGCCAGTACCGCGGCGTGAAGGCCTACGGCGGCGAGTTCGTGCGCGCCGGGTCGATCATCGTGCGGCAGCGCGGCACCCAGTTCCGCCCCGGCCGCAACGTCGGGGTCGGCAAGGACTGGACGCTCTTCGCCCTCGCCGACGGCGTCGTGCGGTTCACCCCGGGCCGGAAGGTCGTCGTCGACCGGGTCCCCGTCGAGACGGCCTGACCGCCGCGTTCCGCCCGCGCCGCCGGGGCCGGGGAGCGGAGCCGGGGCGGGGGGGGGCCGGAGCGCCATGTTCCGCGACGAGGCCCGAATCACCGTGAGCGCCGGCCGCGGCGGCGACGGCAAGATCTCCTTCCGCCGCGAGAAGTACATCCCGAAGGGCGGCCCGGACGGCGGCGACGGCGGCCGCGGCGGGGACGTCGTCCTCGTCGCCACGGCGCAGGTGAACACGCTCTACGACCTCGCGCGGCGCCCGCACCACAGGGCCGAGCCCGGGGGCGACGGCGGGCCCGTCGACCGCCACGGCGCCGACGGGGAGCCCCTCGTCCTCGAGGTGCCCGTCGGCACGCTCGTGCGCGACGCGGCGCGCGGCCACCTCCTCAGGGACCTCGTGGAGGACGGCGATCGCCTCGTCGTGGCCCGCGGGGGCAAGGGAGGCCGCGGGAACCACGCCTTCGCCTCGGCGACCCGCCAGGTCCCCCGGATCCGCGAGGAGGGGCGGCCCGGCGAGGAGCGCGACCTGGTCCTCGAGCTGCGCGTCATCGCCGACGCCGGCCTCGTCGGCCTCCCCAACGCCGGCAAGTCCACGTTCCTCTCCCGGGTCTCGGCGGCCCGCCCACGGATCGCGGCCTACCCGTTCACCACGGTCGAGCCGGGCCTCGGCGTGGTCGCGCTCCCCGGATGGCGGCGCATGGTCATCGCCGACCTCCCCGGCCTCGTCGAGGGAGCCCACGAGGGGGCCGGCCTCGGCCACCGCTTCCTGCGCCACGCCGGCCGGACCCGGGTCCTCCTCCACCTCGTGGCCGCGTCGGCGGGGGGCGGGCCGCCCCCCGGGGAGGCCTGGCGGACCGTCCGCCGGGAGCTCGAGCTCCACGACCCCGACCTCGGCCGGCGGACCGAGATCGTCGTCCTGACCAAGTGCGATCTCCCGGGATGGGAGGGGGATAGGACGGAACTGGAGCGGGCCTGCGGGACGCGGGTGTATCCTGTCTCCGCGGTGGCGGGGCGGGGGCTCCGGGAGGTGCTCGGGGCCGCCGCCCGCGCGCTGGAGGGGACGGACGCCGGCGCGGCCGGACAGCCCGGGCCGCCCCGGCGGAGGCGCCCCCGCCGCCGACCGGAGGTGGACCGTGGCTGACGGCGGAGACGAAGGGGAGATGCTGGGCGGTCCCGGGGGAGCGGAGTTCCCCCCCGACGACGGGACCGGGATCCCGGCCGAGGTCCCCGCGGACGAGGGCGCGATGATCGGCGGCGAGGCGGCCCCGCCCGCGGAGGAGGGCCTCGGCGCCCTCGACGCCGTCGTCTTCGACGAGAACGACATGGACGCCTACTTCCGCATGGCCGTCGAGCGGGGGGCGTCGGACCTGTTCCTCCAGACGGGCCACCCGCCCATGGCGCGCATCAACGGGTTCGTGAAGCAGGTCCACGACGGGCCCATGTCCAAGGAGTACGCGACCCGGCTCTTCGAGCACATGCTCCAGAAGCGGCAGCAGGAGGTCTTCTTCCGCGACGGCGAGATCGACACCTCCCACGAGGTCGAGGGGGTGGGCCGCTTCCGCGCCAACGTCTTCCAGTCGCGCGGGAAGACCTCGATGGTCTTCCGGCACGTGAAGGGCCAGATCCCCACCATGCAGGACCTCAACCTTCCCATCACCCAGTGCGAGAAGATCGCCAACCTGAAGCGCGGCATCGTCTTCGCGACGGGGATCACCGGCTCGGGCAAGACCACCACGCTCGCCAGCATGGTGGACTACATCAACGAGAACCACGAGAAGCACATCGTCACCCTCGAGGACCCGATCGAGTTCGTCTACGGGAACAAGAAGAGCCTCGTCAACCAGCGCGAGGTTCGCTCGGACACCGTGGACTTCAAGCAGGGCCTGCGCAACGTGGTGCGGCAGAACCCCGACGTCATCCTCATCGGCGAGTGCCGCGACACCGAGACGATGGAGGCGGCGCTGGCCGCCGCCGAGACCGGGCACCTGGTGTTCACGACCCTGCACACGGTGAACGCGATCCAGACCGTCGAGCGCATCCTCTCCTTCTTCCCCCCGCACCAGCACCAGCTCATCCGCCAGCAGCTCTCCCTGACCCTCAAGGCCATCCTCTCGATGCGCCTCATCCCCCGCATGGAGGGGTTCGGGCGCGTGCCGGCCATCGAGATCCTCTTCGACACGCCCCGCATCAAGGAGCTGCTCCTCGAGGGCAACACGAAGGCGATCGGCCAGGCGACCTACGAGGGCAAGGAGCACTACGGGACGCAGACCTTCAACCAGGCGATCCACGGCCTCTACAAGTCGGGGCTCATCTCCTTCGAGGACGCCCTCCTCAACTCCGACAACCCCGACGAGCTGAAGCTCGAGATCCGCGGCATCAGCAAGGGCGCCAAGGGCGGCGCCTCCTTCTTCACGCAGTGAGGGGGCGGGCAGGCGCGTCCAAGGGGACATGAACCTCACCGCCCTCCGGAGGCTGGTCTGGGCCGCCGACGCGGCCGCGCTCCTCGCCGCCGGCGGCGCCGCCTGGTACGCGATCGGGGCCGACGCCGCGCCCCGGGACCGCGAGGAGTGGGTGAAGCTCTTCCCGACGAGGAAGTCCGACTCCTCGAAGCTGGTGAACGAGCCCGGACCGTACGAGATCTACAAGCTCGCGGCGACCTGGGACCAGGGGCCGAAGGCGGTCAAGGTCGAAGCCACCGCGGGCCCGGTCGGGCCGGTCGCCCCGCCCGACCCGCTCCAGGACGTCACCCTCGTCTCCGTCGTCCAGTCGACGGACGGGATGCTGCATTCGAGCGCCACCCTGCGGAAGGACAAGACCACCTTCTCGATGCGGGTGGGGGAGTGCATCCCCCTCGACCCGAACGAGCCGAAGTCCGCCCGGGGCCCCTGGCGGCTCGACGAGGTGCGCGCCGCGTCCTACGACCCGGCGACCGACAGGACGACCCCCAGCGAGGCCCTCTTCCACCACGTCGAGACCCTCGAGACGGCGCTCCGGAAGTCGGAGTCGATTTCCGGCGGCTCCGCCGACCTGGGGGGGCACGCCGGCGCCGCCGCGGCGGCGGGGGACGGCCCCATCGAGCACGCCGACGCCGACGGCGTCCCGCGGAAGGACCAGGCCCCGGTCCTGCGCCTCGTCCGGGCGGACAAGGAGAAGGGGGAGTACGAGTACGAGCTCCCCGAGCGCGAGGTGAACTGGCTCACGCACCACGCCGCCGACGAGGCGAAGTCGATCGCGACCACCCCCGTGAGCGAGGCCGAGGGGGGCGGGTTCCGGCTCAAGAGCGTCCCCGCGAGCAGCCGCCTCGCCGCGTCCGGGCTCAAGGCCGAGGACCGCGTCATCGCCGTCAACGGCGAGAAGGTGGCGTCCACGGAGCAGGCGATCGCCGTCGGCAAGAAGCAGTACGAGGGCGGCACCGGCACCTTCACCATCAAGGTGGAGCGGGCCGGCAAGGTGATGAACTTCACCTTCCACGCGCCGAGGAAAAAGGCGCGGCCCTGAGGCGCGCCGCGCGGGAAGGAAGGCGCGGCCCCGAGGCCGCGGCGGGGGGATAGGATCCTCCCCCCGTGGCGCGCGACCCTCTCACCGTCCTCGACGTCGGGAACACCGCGCTCAAGGTCGTGGTGTTCGATCCCCGCGGGCGCGTGACCGACTGCCTGCGGTGGGGGTTCTCCGGCGAGCCGGCCGCGGCCCCCGTCGGGCCGGCCCTCCGGCGGCTCCGGGCGCCGATCGTCGCCGTCTCCGTGAGCGCCGCCCGACTGGAGGCGGTCCGGGGCGCGCTCCGCGCCCGCCTGCCGGTCGTCGGCCGGGACCTCCCGATCCCGATCGACAACCGCACCGAGCGGCCCCGCGAGACCGGGGCCGACCGCCTCTGCGCGGCGCTCGCGGCCCGCCGGCGCGCGCGGGGGCCCGCGGTCGCGATCGGGCTCGGCACCGCGGTCACCGCGGACGCCGTGGACGCCGCAGGGGCGTTCCTCGGCGGCGCCATCGCGCCGGGCCTGCGCTCGGCTGCCGCCGGCCTCGCCGCCGCCGCGCCGCGGCTCCCCTTCGCCGACCTCGACCCCGGCGACGCCGCGTTCCCCGGGGGGACAACGGGGGAGGCGCTCCGCGCCGGGCACCTGCTCGGGTTCGCGGGCCTCGTGGATCGGCTCGCCGAGGAGGCGCTGCGCGCCGCGGCCGGCGGGCGCCGCCGCCGCGCACCGGTGTTCCTCCACGGGGGCGACGCGCCGGCCGTCGCGCCGTTCCTCCGGACCCGCGCCGAGGAGGCGCCGCACCTCGTGGCCGAGGGGGCCCGGATCGCCTGGCTCGACGCGCGCGGGTGACCCCGCGGCGGAGCGGTCTCCCGATCCGGGGGCCGGCGGCGTAGATTCCCCCCCGATGCCGCGCTCCCTCCTCTCCGCGACGGACCTCTCCCCCGAGGAGATGCTCGGGCTGTTCCGCCGCTCCGAGGACGCCGCCGGCGACCCGATGGAGATGGGCCGGCTCCTGCAGGGCCGGCTCGTCGCCGGGCTCTTCTTCCAGCCGGCGCCCCGCACGGAGACCGCGGTCCGCGCGGCCTGCGCCCGCGCGGGGGCGGCCTTCGTCTCCGGCGCCGACGCGGTCCCGGGGCCGGCCGGGGAGGACCTCCTCGAGGCCGCCGAGGCGGCCGGCGCCTACGCCGACCTCCTGGTCGTCCGCCACCCGCTCGAGGGCGCGGCCCGCGCCGCCGCGGCGGTCGCCGGGATCCCGGTGATCAACGCCGGCGACGGGGCGCGGGAGGACCCGCTCCGCGCGCTCCCGGTCCTCCGGCTCCTCGCGGCGCGACGCGGCGGCCGGCCGCCGCGGGCCGCCGCCCTCTGCGGCGACCTCCGGAACAACCGCCTCGCGCACTCCCTCGCCGCCGGGCTCTCCTCCCTCGGCACGACCGTGCTCCTCGTCCCCGCGAAGGGGGCGGAGATGCCGGAGCACCGCGTGACCGCCCTCGCCGGCCGCCTCGGCCGCCAGCCGGTGCGCTGCGCGGCGCAGAGCCTGCGGTCGATCCTCGACATGGTGGACACGGTCGTGCTCGACGCCGAGGGGCCCTACCAGCACCCGCTCTTCGCGGGGCTGCCCGAGGCGGGGGAGGAGGACCGCCGCCGCGCGCGCGCTGCCGTCGAGTCCCTCGACGCGATCTTCGTCGCGGCGCCCCGCTCCGACGACGGCGGGAGGGACGCGCAGCCGCCGCGGGGGGAGGGGGGGCATCCCTGGCTCCGCGAGGAGGGGCGCGTGGTCTTCCGCCCGTTCGGCCGCCCGCCGGCGGCCGGGGCGGCGCCCCCGGGCGAGCTGCGCGCCGAGGCCGCCCGGGAAGTGCCGCTGCTCGCCGAGACCCTCGCCCTGGCCTTCGCCCCGGGCACGCCGCCGGCGGCGGAGCCCGCGGAATCGACCGGATCCCTCGAGGGGATCCGCTGCGGCAACAGCCGGTGCATCGCACGGCGCGAGGTCCGCGTCGAGCCGCGCTACGCGGTGCCCCGCCGGGACCCGCTCGTGCTGGAGTGCCTCTACTGCGGCGCCCCGACGCGGCCCCGCTTCGCGGGGAGCCGGCACGAGCGGCTCTACCACCCCCTCGCCGCGGCCTCCGTGCGCCGCGTCCTCCCCGCGAACCTCGTCTACTTCGGCTCCCGGCAGGAGGCCTCCGAGGCGGGGTTCCGGCCCGCCCGGCGCGCGGCCGCCGCGGAGGGGGAGGCGTGAGCCCGGCGCCCCGCGCCGAGGAGTCCCCCCACTGGCTCTTCCGCGGCGCGCGGGTGATCGACCCCGCGGCGGGGGAGGATCGGGTCCGGGACCTGCGCGTGCTCGACGGCGTCGTGCGCGCCGACGCGCCGAGGGGCGCGCCGCCGCCGCGCGTGGTCGAGGCGGCGGGACGGGTCCTCGCCCCGGCCTTCGTCGACCCGCACGTGCACTTCCGGGACCCCGGGGACGGGCGCTCCGAGACGACCGCGTCGGGCCTCGCCGCCGCGGCGCGGGGCGGCTACGCCGCCGTGTTCTGCATGGCGAACACCGATCCGCCGAACGACCGGCCGGAGATCACGGCGGCCCTCCTGCGCGCCGCGCGGGACTCCGGCTCCCCCGTCCGGCTGTTCCCCGTGGCCGCCGCGACGCGGGGTCTCGCGGGGCGCGAGGTCGCCGACCTCGAGTCGCAGCGCGCGGCGGGCGCGGCGGCGGTCTCCGACGACGGGAAGCCGGTGACCGACGACGCGGTGATGGGGGAGGTGCTCCGGCGCGCGGCCGCCCTCGGTCTCCCGGTCCTCTCCCACTGCGAGTCGCCCTCCCTGCACCCGGGAGGCGTCGCCCACGACGGGGCCCCGGCGCGGCGCCTCGGGCTGGCCGGGATGCCCTCCGAGGGCGAGGCGCGCATGGTGCGCCGGGACCTCGCCCTCGCGGAGAGGCTCGGCGTCCCGGTGCACCTCTGCCACCTCTCGACGGAGGCCGCCGTCCGGGCGGTCCGCGACGCCAGGGGGCGCGGCGTCGCCGTGACCGCGGAGGCGGCGCCGCACCACCTCGCCCTCGGCGACGAGGATCTCCTCCGGCTCCTCCCGGACGGCCGCCCCGACCCCCACCTCAAGATGAACCCGCCGCTGCGGGCCGCGGCGGACCGGGAGGCCCTGATCGGCGCGCTCCTCGACGGGACCGTCGACTGCGTCGCCACGGATCACGCGCCCCATCCCCCGTCCCGCAAGCGCGGCTGCGGCTTCGCGGAGGCGGCCTTCGGAGTGATCGGCCTGGAGAGCGCGTTCGCCGTCCTGCACGATCGCCTCGTCGTCCCGGGGCGGGTCCCCCTCGGCGTCCTCCTCGAGCGGATGTCCTCCGGGGGCGCGCGGGTCGGACGGATCCCGGCGCCGACCCTCCGCGAGGGTGGGCGCGCCGAGGCGGTGCTCCTGGACATCGGCGCGCGCGGGACCCTCGACCCGGAGGAGTTCGCCTCCCTCTCCCGCAACTGCCCCTTCGCCGGGGACGCGCTGCAGGGCCGGGTCGCCGGTCTCCTCCTCGGGAGCGTCTGGACGACCCCCTGAGAGGGCCGTGCGGGGCCGCACGGTCCTTCCCGAGCGTTTCCGCACGGCCCTCCGTCCCGGGAAGGGGGGAGCGCGCAGGGCACCGTGGGGAAGGCGCAAGCCCTTCCCGGGCCGGAGGTTGCCCCCGCGGTCCGGGGACCGTCCCGGGGGCCGTAGGGCACGCGCATTGCACGGCCAGGCTGTTGATGGACCGTGAATCGGCCGTAGAATGGACCCGCCTCGGGGATTTCGCTACCGGGGCGCTTCGGGAGACACCTAGAATCCCTCTCCGGGGCCATGCCGGCGACGGGCATGCCGCGGCGGGCCCGCGCAGCGCGGGGCACCCGTCCGCGGCGAACCCGCGAACCGGGATCTCCGGCGCGGACTCGGCGGAGAGGGCCTTGGCGGGAGCGGGGGGCGCGTCCCCCCGATCCATGGCATCGGAGGACCGGCAGATGCGAAACGCACCCGTGGTTTCCCGCCCGACCCGCGCGGCGGGCGCGCTCCTGGTGGGGCTCCTCGCCGCCTCCTGCGGCAGCGGCGGCGGAGGGGGGACGAGCAACCCCGGCAACCCCCATGCGCTCAAGGTGATCTACGTCACCGCCCACCGTCGCGACAACTGGATGCGGAACGAGCCCGTCGACATCCACTTCAGCGCGCCGCTCTCGCGGAACTCGCTGAAGCCGGGGATCATCGATCGGGCGATCCAGATCTCGATCGTGACCCCCGCCGGACGGGTCGCCGCCAAGGGCTCGTTCTCCTTCGTGATCGAGAACCAGAAGGAGCGCCGCGACCGGGTGCGGTTCGACCCGACGCGGACCGCCAACGCCGCGGTCACCGGCTGCGCCGACAACCCCTTCGGGTTCCAGCCCCTCACGACCTACGACGTCTTCATCCCGACGCCCAGCCAGTCGAAGAAGTTCCTCACCTCGACGAGCGGCGACCCGATCATCGAGGGCTACGACTCGTTCTTCACCACGGGCGAGGGCTACAGCCGAGAGGTCGAGCAGCCCCGCTTCGTCGGGACCGACGGGCAGGGCTCCCTCGGGTTCGACCCGGTGCGGAAGCTGAACGGCGAGGTCGTCTACAACGCCCGCGTGCTCGTCGTCTTCGACGACGCCATGGACCCGACGACCTTCGACAACGGGACCACGATCACCGTCCGGAACGACACCCTGACGGCCCTCCAGGGCTCCCCCGTGCTGGTCCCCGGGACCTTCGTCCCCGACCTCTGCGGCCGCACCTGGAAGTTCGTCCCGTCGTTCTCCTTCGGCGGGGCCGGCTACGACATCGCGGTGATGCTGACCACGGGCCTCAAGGACCTCGCCGGCAACCCCCTCGGCAACCCCCAGACCATCCGGTTCCGCACCGAGGTGAAGGCCGGCATCCCGACGACCCAGGTCATCACCGAGTCCTTCGACCTCCAGACGTTCATGGACGTCCAGAACACCTCGGCGGACTGGGGCGTGACCAACGCCGGCGTCCTCCAGGGCGGCGCGGTCACCTCCGAGGACGTCATCGTCGCGCTGCAGTCCTCGCAGTACCCCGGCGGCGTCCGCACGCGCGTCCGCGACCACCCGTTCTACGACGGCACCTCGCCGGCCCTCGGCCGGGTCGGCCACGAGCAGTGGGTCTACACCCAGGCGGAGCTCGGCGGCGCCGCGGCCGTCACGCAGCTCGGCTGGGGCCCCTCCAGCAACGCGCTGTTCGCCTCCAACCACCAGCGGGTGATCGTGACCCTCGGGCACACCCAGGGCGACTCGCTCTCGACCAACATGCCGAACAACTTCGACGTCGGCGTGCCGGTGAAGGTCTCCGACACCTCCTACGTCATCCCGCAGCGCGCCACGATCGACCCGCCGTGCAACACGGACGGCTGCGCGGTCGGGTACTGGCCCTTCGCGACCTTCTCGAACTTCTTCGAGTACAACGGCAAGAACAACGTCATCGTGGACGTCGACGCCACCATCGGCTCGAACTACCAGATCACGCGCGTCTTCTTCGGCCCCGTCGGCTTCCCCAGCCGGAACACCTTCGGCAACACGGGCGAGACCACGGGCTCGCTGCTCCAGCCCCTCGTGCAGGACATGAAGTTCACCAAGAAGCGCCGGACGACGATCGCCCAGTCGCTCTTCTACGACTCCGGCCAGAACAACCCCGACTTCTCCACGCCGATCCTCAGCCCGGTCGTGCAGACCGGCGGCACCGCCATCCAGGTGCTGTACGAGGGCGCCGAGGGAATCCTGTTCCCCATCCCCTCGAACCCGAACAACGTGATCCCCGACCCGACGACCTTCACGGGGTTCGTCACGAACCTCGACCAGCTGGACTCCAACCGTTTCATCCGGTTCCGGGTCGTGTTCACCGCCAACGTGACGAGCGGACAGGTGCCCGTGCTGAACAGCATCGCCATCCCCTACATCTTCCCCTAGGGTGACGGACCCCGGGGGGACCGAGAGCCGTCGGAGGCCGCGCGCCGAGCGGGTGCGCGCGGAGCGGACGGACGAGGACGGAGAGAGACCCATGAGGACGATCGACGGACGGCGGCGCGGAACCCGGTGGGGGGCGGCCCTCGCGGCGGTCCTCGCGGCGGGGACGCTGGCGGCCTGCGGCGGCGCGGGGGGCAGTTCCCCGAAGCCGGCCGACAGCGCCAACCTCTTCATGAA
>Ga0187893_10013597_pt1 | contig 11283 bp, 11 predicted proteins | sample MA1701074metaG_FD_139574 | JGI IMG/M metagenome (GOLD analysis project Ga0187893, IMG submission 139574) | White microbial mat communities from a basaltic lava cave in the Kipuka Kanohina Cave System on the Island of Hawaii, USA - MA170107-4 metaG ...
GGTGAGGCCCCAGAACAGGCGGCCGTTCCAGTGCGAGCCGGTGGCCGCCTTGGCAGCCTCGGTCAGCGACCCGTAGCGGACGCCGTCCAGCTCGTAGCCGTCGTCGAGGACGGTCAGGCGGAGTTGGCGGCCGCGGTAGTCACGGACGATCACGGTCCCGGGCACGGGCAGCCGCGGGTCGCGACGGGGCGGCGGCGGCACCGGCTCCTCGGCCACCACGGGCGCGACGTTGGCCACTGGAGGCGTGCGGGCGCGAACGTAGGCATCGGGTGCCAGCTCGGCGAGGCGCGTGCGTGCGGCGGCGGTGAGGCCGCCACGGGCGAGTTCCTGCGTGCGCCACGACAACCGTCGCCACAGGTAGTCCCGGTTGCGGGACCGGCATTCCTCCCCGTACAGCGCATGCCAGCGCTGCTGCAACTCGGCGACGGACATCGCGCGCAAGCGCTGGATCTCGGCGAGCATGCTCGTGCTGTTCACCACCCGGTCTCCTCGACAACAGGAGCGCTCGGGTCGCGCGGAGAGTCAAGGCTGCAATCCGGCTCGATGCGGGGAAAGCTGGCGCAATCGGGCGCCTTCTTAGCCAGTCGGAGGTAGCCGGTGGCCAGCAGCGAGGCCAGGTCGGTTAACACAGCCGAAGGTGTGGCGATGGTCGGCGTCACCGGGACGCCTCGGTATCGTCGCCGATCCATTCCGCGACCAGGTCGGGCCGCCCCGGCGGGTGGCAGCGGGCGCAGACGCGGACGCCGTAGATGGACAGCCAGAAGCGGCGACCGCGGCAGGCGAAGCAAGCCTCGCGCGCGGGCTGGGGCTTTCCGAGGAATGGCTGGGTGTCGTCCCCGATGCTCAGGATCGTGGCATCGAACGCGAGTTTGAGCTTGGCGATCCGCTCGATGTCCGCCCGGCCCTCGGCGTTCTCGGTCAGTCTGGTCAGGTTGGTCAGGTCCTGGGCGGTATAGACACGTCCCCGCGCAATGCCGGCGCGCACCAGCTCGGCGACATGCTCCGCGCGAGGCACCCACCAGAGGGTGACGTCGAGCCACGGGACCCGGAGTTCCATCGCCCAGCCCGCCTGCTCGAACTCCTCGAGCGACATGCCGAGCAGCCGAGATTCGAGAGTGAGGTGCTGCAGAACCTGGGGTTTTGCGGCCGAAAGCGCGGCGCGGTCCTGCTCGTTGACGACCCCGGGGCGCGCGACGACCTGCAGCCGATCGCCGGCCACGCGCAGCTCCGCCCCCCGTCGGCGGAGGTCAGCGACCAGGGTGCTGGCGGGGCCGCTCACAGCTCGGTGACCTCGAGGGCATCGCCATCCGCGCTATCGAGGCGGCTCTTTGTCTTCCCAGAAACCCGACCAACCCGACCAGAAGCAGCGGTCGGGGTGGGAATCCCCGGTTCTCGCGGCTCGGACTGGTCGGGTTGTTGGTCGGGTCGCGGTGCCGTACCCGACCAGGAACCCGACCAGGCGTCGGACAGCGATCCAGGCTCTTCTGCCTCGGGACTGGGTGGCTGGTCGGGTTGGTCGGGTTCTCGGCATGAGAGAGTCGCGGCGTGAAGATGAAGGACGTCGCGCCGCTTCCCGTCGAGGGAACGCCGCACCGTGAGCACCCCGCGGACAACCTCCCAGGACACGAGGTACCTGCGCTCGGCGAGGCGCTTGTGGAGCGTTCTAGCCGAGACGGCCAGGGCATCGCTCCCTTCTCGGGCCTGGCGCTGCGCCGCCGCGTAGGAGGCCTCGGGCTCGAGGTAGAGGTTGTCGCCGTCGATCCAGCCGATGCGGTCGCCGTAGGCGCGGCACGTCGCGGCGGTGTTTGTGACGTCCGTGCGCCAGCCCCATGGACCAGGAGGATCCGGCTGTCCGCCGTCCGCAGTAGCCACGTGCGCGTGACCGCTTGCAATGGCACCGGCGAGGAGTGCGAAGAAGCGACGTGTGGGCTCGTCCGCCTCGTGGTGCTGTTGCTGCGCCGCGGCGACCTCGCCAAGGGCGTCCAGGGCCTTCACCCACAGACCTTCCGACTCCTCCACCCTGATCGCGCCAACATCACGTGCGAACTCCAAGAAGTAGCGGAAGCCGAGCGCGAGGCTTGCGACGATGAAAGACGTGCGCCTGTGCTGGCCGGTGCGGAACATCTCGTCTCGGACCTCTCGCAGCTCTGCCGGTAGTCGCCGTTGGATCGCGTCGTACCGTTCGGCAAGCCACTGCAGGAAGCCGCTCGTAGCCTCGGCGTAGTCGCCGCGCGCAGCCCGTCGCTGGGCCGTGGTCAGCCGATGCCAATCGACATCACCCGGTGATACCTCGAGGACCAGCAACCGGGCGCGCAGTGAATGACCACGAGGGATGTCCTCTCCGGTCGAGAGAACGAGCCCTCGCGGTAGCTTGACGGGTCGCAACGTGGCATCGGGTCGCAGGCGTTGCCGGCCGGCGGCATTGCCCTGAGCCCTGAACAGCCGCTCGGCCTCGCGATGCTGCCTCTGAGCCTCTGCCTGGTTGCCTCTGGGCACGAAGTCGTCCACAACGAGCAGCGCATCCTTCGCGCCGAAGGCGATAACCTCGAGCGCGTTGCCCGTGCTGCTCCATGACCCCGGCAGGCTGTCCGCGTTCATCCCGGGGCCGAAATGCTGTTGGCACAGCGCGGCGACCGCAGTCTTGCCCTCGCCCGTCTGTCCCGACATGTGCACGGCGAAGTTCGACGGACCCAGGACAGAGCGATAGGTCGCGCCTAGCACGGGGACCATCAGCCGCGGCGGCGCCACGCGAAGGAGCCGAAGGCTGGCCCGAATCGTCTTGATCAGCGCACGAGCCTTGGGAGGCTCAGGTAGAACGTATCGTCCGAGCGCATCTGGAGGAGCGACCTCGATGTCCTTCGTCCCGCCTTCGGCGCCGATCGCGCCGCCGGCGTGGAGGTACACCCACCGTCCATCGAGGTCGCGCCAACCCAGGTGCGTGTAGACTGAACGACGCTGGATGTTGCGCGACAGCGACTGGATCGCGCAACGCGCATGGTCCTTGAGCGTCGATCCTGGGTACACGATGGCGGAGGCTCCCATCTGTTCCACAACCCACCCCATTCCGGGAAACTGCCGCGCGGGGACCTCGAACCGGCGCTCCACGTCTGCCAGCCGCGTGCTCATCTCGAAATGGAACGTTCGTTCTTGCCCGTCGTCGTGTGTGATCTCGCTGACGATCCGCGCATCGAAGTTGGTGAGTTGGACCGGAACGAAAGCGCCCTGGACCGGCTTCAGGTAGATCAGGCCCTGTGGACTCGACTGGTAGGTCTGGCTCGTGTCGAACTCTTGCTCGAGGCGTGGCAGCTCATCGAGAGACCGTGCCAGGAGCTGCTCGACCGTACCGCCCGAAGCGAAGAAGTCGTCGAGTCCGATCTTGCTCCCTCCATCGCCGGCCGGGAGGACAACGACCTTGACCGTGGCGCCACGGGACTTCAGGAAGTCACCGAGACGACGCAGCGCCGCGCGGACCTCGACCTTGGCAATCAGGTCGCTGTCGAAGCAGACGTGGACCTTGCGATCGTTGAGCGCGATTGCCTCCCAGTCGGGAAGGGCCGTCTTGCCTCCTTCGTCATTGGTCCCGCGCCAGTTCCAGACGCCGAGCAACGCGATGCAGCACAGACCGCGGCCGACCGCGGCGTCCGCTTTGCGCGCGCCCTCTGTGACGAACAGCGGTCGGCGCGGAACGCCAAGCCACTGCCGTGCTCCCGGCGGGATGTCAAGGACCATCCGCGTGCCGCGCGGCGTCTCGTACTTCACGACCTTGCCGTTGCTGATGCGTGGCTGATCTGGGCGAATCTGATAGGTTCCGATCTCGCCGTGTACGTTCCAGATCGGGACGAGCAAGCACGGCACAAGTCGCTGCCGCTTCGAGAACCCGAGGCGCTCGAGCTCTGCGCGGGTCGTAACCGACCCGTAGCCCCGAGCCTTCGCCACCTCGGGTGTGATGCCAGAGGCGGCGATCAGCTCCTGGTGCTGCGGGAGCAGGATGTCTAATTCGGCCATGACGCGTCCTTGCGATCGATGCGGCCCACAGAATCAGCCGATCGATGTCCTCGGCCCGGAAGCGGACGAGCGACTTGCGTTTCCCACGCCACAGGCAAACGGCAGGGATGCGACCGTCGGCCGCTGCGGCGTAGACCGTGGCGCCCCAGAGCACGAGCGAACTCGACGACACCTCCACCCGCGCCGCAGGGGTCGCAGAAGAACGTGTTCTTCACCGCGTTGACCCGGCAAGAAGGGCTGGCGTCGCCATGCCGGTGGTTCTTCGACCATGGACAACGAACCAGCGCCTCACCGTTCGGCGCGCCGCGCTCGACGAGTTCACGGCCGGCGGCACGGGCGACCTCGAGGATGAGGCCGGGGGCGAAGTCAGACACGACGACGACCTACGCCGCGGGGTCGTCACTGGAGGGCGTCGCTTCCCGCTGCTGGTCCAGCCACGTGTCAAGATCCGCGCGGTCATAACCAATCGCCCTGCCGCCCAGCTTCACGAACCTCGGACCCGTTCCCGAAAGCCGTTTCTTCTCAAGCGTGCTGGCAGAGAGGCCGACGTAGGCGGCCGCTTCTTCGGTCCTGAGAACTCTGCGTTCCACGATCAGTGCCTCTTCGCGCCGATTGGCGGCGCAAACTCGACCAATCGTGGTCGTCCTCCACCGCTCAATCCAGGGAAAGAACCCCCGGGGGTTTCTTCACCAAGTAGGCGGTAGTTCGATGGAGCGCCGGAGCCAGAAAGGTCCGAAAAGCCTTTGTTGTTGGTTGTTTCGGTTGCCTGGCGATGACCCGCGAAGCCCGGGACTATGGTGTGGTGACGAAGGAGGCGTGGACCCTTCTCAAGGGGGCCGCCCTGGCCCGACATTCACGGTCGAGAATCATCCCTAGGGCCAGGCTATTAGGCTGTCGGCCGATCGTCAGGAAACTGCGCCGCAAAAAGAAGGCGAGCGGGCGGCCGCTGGGGGTCGCACCGAGCACGCGTTGTGTTCGAGCAGGGTCTGCTGGTGCGTGGGATCGGTGATGAGCTGATGCCGATCGTAGCTGCGGCGGTGTCGCCCGACTTCGCGCGTGCCATTGAGGACGCGCGGCCCGGTCTCGGCGGCGGACGAGTGTCAGGGGACGGCCACGGTCTCCGGCGGAATCGAGTAGTCGTTGAGGTCGAAGCGGACGTAGATCGTCTTGCCCGACTGGATCGGCAGGGACGAGGTCGGTGTCGAAGGGATGCTCTGGGGCACTCGACGCGCCCCTTCTCGTTGCCGCGGGCAGGAGCGCGAGGGGCGCACGCCGAACTTCCTCATTCCGCCACGTCCATCCTGGAGTCCGGGGCAAAGCCCCGACCTTCGTTGCGGCCGTCAGGTAGGGAGTGGGAAAGGACTCGCCAGGCCATCTGCGACGCAGACCTCCACGATGGATCGCGCTGGGGTGATCCAATCGGAGATCCAGGAGTATGTCACCAGGGCCCTCCGTTGAGCCGGAAGGTCTACCCCTGCGAGCCCACAGTAAAGACCGACGACCAGATCCAGCGAGCGCCCCAGACGCGGCGGTAGTAGTGGGGATCGCGATCGAGGTTCCTCATCGCCTTCAGGTAGGAACGCTTGATGGCGTCGGCACCGACTTTCCCCTTGAACGATCCGTCTGCGACTTCTTGGTACGCATGCTCCAAGGTGCTCCCGGCGTCGCGTTCCGCGAGCACGAACGCGGCGCGGATGTAGTCCGTGCGTTCTTCCTGCAGCTTGCGGGTTGGGAGGGCATGTCGGCCACCGATCTTCGACCGCGGCCACTGTCCGCTGACGCCACGCGCGACGAGCGACTGCAAGTGCGACAACAGCCAACGCGGAACCTCGGCCACTTGCCACGCCGGGAGCTTCGGATCGGCAGACACGTCCTCGTATGACAATCCGACGCGTGTTCGGCGGTTCAACCAGCGGAGCGCTTCGCCAAGCGAGAATAAGTCTCCCGCCTGAATGTGCTTCTTCCGTTCGAGCAGCGCGCGGGTCACCAACGCCTCACCCTGTGCTGCTCCTTTAGCGCCGCTTGGAAAGTGCAGCCTTTCGGCTGACAGGTGATACAGCTCGTCGGCGGTCAGCTTCCGCCGCCTGACTCCTCTGGTTACCGATGTGCCGGCGACGCGACGCCGGCTTGGCCCCCGTCTTCTCACGTGATACCTCGACGGTTTCCGACAGCGAGGGGAAGGCAACCCGAGAGCACGAATGCAGCGTATCACATAGCACTGCGTATCTGCCAAAGCCACCATGACGTGGGCGCTTCTTCGGACACCTCGTCAATCGTCTATACTGCGGACGCGCTGACAGCCCGGATGTGAGCGAGCCCGCCCCTTTCCTGCGCAGGGGGAAGGCGGCGGGCTTTCTTGTTTGTGGGACGCCACGGCGTGATGACAAACAACGCAGAGCACACACCGCTGCTCAGGCTGAGGAAGCCATGCGGCTATCCCGGCTGCCCCGAGCTGAGCGCCGCGCGCCACTGCGCCTTGCACCGCCGTCGTGCGTCACGTCCGTCGGCGGCTGCGCTCGGCTACGGCCGGCGGTGGCAGCGATTGCGACTGCTCATGCTGTTTCGCGATCCGTACTGCGTGGCGTGTGGTGTCGCAGCGTCAGTCGATGTTGATCACATCGTGCCGAAGACGCGCGGTGGCAGCGATGATCCGTCGAACCTGCAAGGGCTGTGCAAGCGATGTCATTCGAGGAAGACGTGCAATGAGCAGCGAGGGGGATAGCCGGTCTGAAAGTGTGGAGCGTTTCGATGCAGAGCGCGCCCCCATACTTTGCGAGCGTCCGCGAAATTCCCTAGGGGGGGGTAGGACGGGAGCATGAGGGTTGAGCAGGTCCGGACGGCCCAGCTGGCGAGGATGGCGGCGCCGTGGAATCCGCGGCGCATCTCGGACCACGACCTCGCGGCGCTGGGCCGGTCGATGACGGAGTTCGGCGTGGTCGAGCCGATCGTCGTCAACACTCGGACCGGCCGCGTGGTCGGCGGCCATCAGCGGATCAGGGCCGCGGAGGTGCGCGGGATCGAGACGCTGCCGGTCGTGCACGTCGACCTGGACGAGACGCAGGAGCGGCAGTTGAACATCGCGCTGAACAGGATCAGCGGCGAGTTCGCGATGGAGGAGCTGGCGGCGCTGCTGAACGAGCTGCGCGTCGCCGACGCCGACCTGTCGCTGACCGGGTTCACCGCGGGCGAGCTGGCGGAGATCCTCGGCACGCTCGACCAGCCGGCGGACGGCCTGACCGACCCCGACCTGGTACCGGAGCCCCCGGACGAGCCGGCGACGCGGCGCGGCGACCTGATCGTCCTGGGCGACCACCGGCTGCTGTGCGGTGATGCCGGCAGCGCCGAGGACGTGGCGCGGCTGCTCGACGGCCAGGTCGTGCAGCTCGTGAACACCGACCCGCCGTACAACGTCAACGTCGAGCCGCGGTCGAACAACGCGATCGCGGCGAACCTGGCGGCCGGCGGGCGCGGCTCGAAGAAGGGCAACGTGCCGAGGGCGCAGCTGGAGCGCGCCCGGGGCAGGCGCGGCGTCACGCACCACCAGGGCCTGGACCTGGCGCGGCACCCCGGGAAGTCGAAGCCGACCGGCAAGCTGCGCGCGAAGGACCGGCCGCTCGCGGGCGACTTCGTCTCGGACGAGCAGTACGGCCGGCTGTTGCGGGCCTGGTTCGGGAACCTCGCGGCGGCACTGGAGCCGGGGCGCGGCTACTACCTGTGGGGCGGCTACTCCAACATCCGGAACTACCCCGCGGCGATCGAGGAGGCCGGCCTCTACTTCAGCCAGGCGATCATCTGGGACAAGCAGTGGCCGGTGCTGACGCGCAAGGACTTCATGGGAGCGCACGAGTGGTGCTTCTATGGGTGGAGGGAGGGCGCGGCGCACTACTTCGCCCCGGGCATCCACAACGCGACCGATCTGTGGCGGGTGAAGAAGGTCAACCCGACCGCGATGCAGCATTTGACCGAGAAGCCGGTGGAGCTGGCCGAGCTGGCGATGGGCTACTCGTCGCGGAAGGGCGAGCGCGTGCTGGACCTGTTCGGCGGGAGCGGCTCGACGCTGATCGCGGCGGAGCGCATGGGGCGGCGGGCGTACTTGATGGAGATCGACTGCGCGTACTGCGACGTGATCACGACTCGCTGGCAGCAGTTCACGGGCAAGCGCGCCGAGGGCTGGCGTGGCTGAGCATCCCCTAAGCTCCCCAAGCTTTCCCAAAAGCTTTCCAAAGCTTCCGTCAAGCTTCTCCAAGCTTTCCGTCCAAGCTTCTCCAAAGCTTCCGTCCAAGCTTTCCCAAGCTTTCCGGAGCTTTCGTCCAAAGCTTTCCAGAGGGGGGGGCACCTGATGCCGCGAGGTAGGAAGCCGAGGCCGACGCATCTCAAGGTGCTGGATGGCAATCCCGGGGGGCGCCGGCTCAACGATCGCGAGCCGCAGCCGACGCCGGAGCTTCTCGCATGCCCGGCCGACCTCGACGGCGAGGCGAAGCGCGAATGGGAGCGGATCGCGCCCGAGCTGCACCGCGCCGGCCTTCTGACCCGGCTCGACCGGGCGGGGCTTGCCTGCTACTGCCGGCAGTGGGCGCGCTGGGTCCAGGCCGAGGAGATGCTGCGCAGGCACGGCGCCGTCGTGCGCTCGCCCAACAACTACCCGATCCAGTCCCCGTACCTCGCGGTTGCGAACAAGGCGATGGCGATGCTGACCACGATGCTGTCGGAGTTCGGGATGACGCCGGCGGCCCGGACCAGGATCCGGGTGGACGAGGGCGGCCGGGCGGGCGACCTCGACGCGTTCCGCTACGAGCTGGCCGGCCGGGAGTGAGCCCGGACGAGCTCCAGGCCCTGGTCCTGGGCTACATCGAGCAGGTGCGGTCCGGCCGGCGCGTGGTCGGTCGGCTCGAGCGCCTGGCGGTCGAGCGCCACGCGGCGGACCTGGCGCGGCCGGACTACGGCACGGCGATCCGGTTCGACGAGGCGCGGGCGCTGCACATCCTGCGCTTCGCCACGCGCTACATCCGCCACACCAAGGGCGAGTGGGCCGGCCGGCCGTACCGCTTCGACCGGCAGTCGGCCTGGATGGCGTTCCTGCTCTGGGCGCTCTTCGGCTGGCAGGCCCGGCAGCTCGACGGGAAGTGGTACCGGCGCTTCCGCTCGGCCTACGTCTCGGTCGCGCGGAAGAACGGCAAGACGGTGCTGTCGGCGATCGTGGCGCTCTACATGCTGGCGTTCGACTGCGAGCCGGGGGCCGAGGTCTACTTCGCCGCGACCAAGCGCGACCAGGCCAAGATCGGCTGGCGGCAGGCCGCGGACTTCATCCGCCGCTCGCGCGACCGCGAGTTCCGTGGTCTGTTCCGGGTGATCCGCTCGACCTCGCACCTGAGCGTCGACGACGACGCGGTCTGCATCGCCCTGGGGCGGGACGCCGACACGCTGGACGGCCTGAACCCCCACCTGGGAGTGATCGACGAGCTGCACGCCCACCGCACCCGCGACACCTGGGACGTGATCGAGTCGGGGATGGCGGCCCGGCGGCAGCCGCTCATCCTGGGGATCACGACCGCCGGGGCGAGCGCGACGGGCCTGTGCTGGGACGCCGACCGGGACGCCCAGCGGATCCTCCAGGGGGTGCTCGAGGACGACACGCTGTTCGCCTTCATCGCCCGGCTCGACCCGGGAGACGACTGGGCCGACGAGTCGGTCTGGTGCAAGGCCAACCCCAACCTGGGCGTCTCGGTCCAGCTCGACAAGCTGCGGTCGGACTGCCGGAAGGCGAAGAACAACCCGGCCTACCTGGGGGAGTTCCGCCGCAAGCGCTGCAACGAGTGGGTCTCGGCCTCCACGGTGTGGCTGCCGGTCGAGGCCTGGAACGCCTGCGAGCGGCCGATCGGGCTCGACGACCTCGGGGGGCTCGAGCTGTTCGCGGCGGTCGATCTGGCGAAGTGGCACGACTTCGTCGCGCTGGTGGTGGTCGGGCGGCGGGGCGAGGAGTACCTGGTGTGGCCGTTCTTCTGGTTCCCCGAGGCGGGGATCGCCGAGCGGGTGAAGGAGACCCGGGTGCCGGTGGACGTCTGGCGCGACCGGGGGCTCGTCAGCGCGACCCCGGGGGAGATCACGGACCAGGACTACATCGTCGAGCGGCTGCAGCAGCTGCGGGCGACGCAGCGGGTGGCCGAGGTCCCGCTCGACCCGCGCGAGGCGTGGAAGCTCGCGACCGACCTGCAGAAGCTGGGGTTCAGCGTGACCGAGTCGAACCAGGGCTACTGGCTCTCGGGTGCGATGAAGGAGACGGAGCGGCTGGTGCGGGAGAAGAAGCTCGTCCACAACGGCGACCCGGTGCTGCGCTGGATGATCTCGAACGTGGTGGCGACGACGAACGAGCAGGGGCGGATCAAGCCGGACAAGAAGCGGTCGGGCGACTGCATCGACGGCGCGGTGGCGCTGATCATGGCGGTGGGCCGCGCCGTGGCCTACCAGCCGCGGGAGGTCCAGTTCTACTTCTCCGAGGGGTGACGAGACGGGGAAGGCGGGCCGGCAGCCGAAGAAAACCCCCGGCGGCAACGCGGCCCCGGGGGCGAAGGGCGGAACCTGCGTGGCCTTACGCCCGCGCTTCCCGCGCCTCCTTCAGGAGTCCCTTGAACCCGGCCTCGTCTTCGTTCGCGAACACGACCATCAGCTTGCGCGCGAACCGGCTCGCACCGGCCGGCCCGGTCGCCTCATGGAACTTGACCCGCTCGGCCTCGGCGACCCGGCAGGCGAACACCACCAGGTCCTCCTTGGGGGCCCGCTCCCGCTTCGGCTTCGCCGGCTTCTCCGCGCGGGCCTTCTTCGTCGCCGCCTTCGGCTTCGCGCCCTTCTTCGTCTCGGCCATCGCTTCCTCCCTCGCGGTCGGCGCGTCCGTCCCGATCCCGAGGACCATCCTCAAGGCGTCGGGCGGCGCGTCCTCCCGCATGTACTCGTTCCAGCAGTCGTCGCAGACGCCGCGGTCGAGATAGACGATCCCGACCTCGCCACGGCAGTTCGGCACTTCGCACCGCTCACGCACGGTCGTCCCACTCCGCAACGACCTTGTCCGTCGCCGGGTCGACGAGCCGCGTGTAGTACGGTTCCCCGCGGTCCCGCTTCGCCTTTTCGTGGGCGATCCAGAACGGGCCGAGCCCACCGGCCGCCGCGATCTGGGCGTCGAGCGCCCGGGCTTTCTCGACGAGCGTCATGGCTGCTCCCCTCGATCGCGGCCGCGCCGCGACTGCACGATCGTGAGCTGGAACTCCGACCCGTCGTCCATCGTGA
>Ga0187893_10013598_pt1 | contig 11282 bp, 9 predicted proteins | sample MA1701074metaG_FD_139574 | JGI IMG/M metagenome (GOLD analysis project Ga0187893, IMG submission 139574) | White microbial mat communities from a basaltic lava cave in the Kipuka Kanohina Cave System on the Island of Hawaii, USA - MA170107-4 metaG ...
CACTCGAACCGGTCGCCGCGCGAGAATGAAATCAAAGTATGACCTCTCCCCCGACCGGGACCGTCACATTCCTCTTTACCGACATCGAAGGATCGACCCGGCTCTGGGATGCGGATAGCGCGGCGATGGTCGAGGCGGTCTCTGTCCATGATGCGCTTATTCGAAGTGCAATCGAGGATCGCGGTGGGTATGTCTTCTCGACGGCCGGGGACTCGTTCGCCGCCGCCTTCCAGGTGCCGGGCGAGGCGCTGGCCGCCGCCGTCGACGCCCAGCTCGCGCTGAAACGGCAAGCGTGGGCGGGCGGCAACGCCCTCAGAGTGCGGATGGCACTCCATTCCGGCAACGCATCCGAGCGCGCAGGTGACTATTTCGGCTCCGCTCCCAATCGTTGCGCCCGGCTCCTGGCCCTCGCGTCGGGCGGTCAGCTGCTGTTGACCGAGGCCGCCCATGCCCTCGTCAAGGAAAATCTCCCAGACGGTGTCTCCTTCCTCGACCACGGAGTCCATCGGCTTCGTGACCTGTCCTCGACTGAGCGTGTCTTTGCCCTCGTTCATCCCGATCTCGACCCTGCCCACGAGCTGATCCGTTCTGTCGAATCCCGGCCCAACAATCTCCCGATCCAAGTGACGAGCTTCGTCGGTCGTGACCAGGAGTTGGAGGAGGCCATCAAGCTGCTGTCCGGCTCCCGGCTCCTCACGATCACCGGCGTCGGGGGTTCGGGGAAGACCCGACTCGCCCTCCAGGTGGCGACCTCGGTTTTCGACCGTTATCGAGACGGCATCTGGCTGGTCGAGCTCGCCCCGGTCGCCGAGCCGGAGGGAGTGGCCCGGGCGGTCGCGGCGGCTCTTGGGCTGCGCGAGCAGGCAGGACAGACGATCGAGGAGACGGTCACCGAGCACCTCCGCCCGTTACAAGCGCTGCTCATCCTGGACAACTGCGAACACCTCCTCGACACCGCGGCCCGTCTCGCACAGGGACTGCTGTCGACTGCTTCCCAGCTCACAATCCTCGCCACCAGTCGAGAGATGCTGGGCATAGCCGGGGAGGTGCCCTATCAGCTGCGCTCGATGTCGCTGCCTACCCGGGACGACCCCGTGGAGGCGATCAACCGCTTCGACGCAGTTCGTCTCTTCTGTGCCCGCGCCGAAGCGGTGCGGGCGGGATTCAGAGTCGGCAAGGAGAACTCGCAAGCGGTGGTGTCGCTTTGCCAGAGGCTCGACGGGATGCCGCTCGCCATTGAGCTGGCTGCGGCCCGGCTTCGCATTCTTTCTCCTGAGCAGATCGCCAGCCGCCTGGACGATCGCTTTCGCTTGCTGACCGGAGGCAGCCGTACCGCCCTTCCTCGCCAGCAAACCCTCGAAGCGGCCATCGATTGGAGTTATGACCTACTCGAAGACCGCGAGAAGACCCTTTTCGCCCGGCTCTCCGTGTTCCAAGGAGGCTTCACCCTCGAAGCCGCCGAGGCGGTCTGCGGCGCCGCCCCTATCGCCCGCGACGACGTCCTCGAGCTGCTCTCGCACGTGGTTGACAAGTCGCTCGTGATCGCAACGGTCACCCAAGACGGCGTTCGCTATCGAATGCTCGAGACGCTCCGCCAGTACGCCCGCGAGCGGTTGTCGGAGTCTCAGGAGGTGGAGTCCCTGCGCGAGGCGCATGCGCTGTACTTCCGCGGGCTCGCCGAGACCGCGCTCCCCAAACTCCGGGGACCCGAGGAGCGGCGCTGGCTCGATCTCCTCGAAGCCGAGCACGACAACCTCCGGCAAGTGCTGCGCTGGGCGATCGACAGCGAAAGGGCCGCTCTGGCGCAAGGGTTGGCCGGCACGCTGTACCGCTTCTGGATGATCGCCCATCACTCAGAGGAAGGCCGTGACTGGCTCGGGCAAGCCCTCGCGCTTGCGCCCGAAGAACGCAACGCTCACGCTCGCGCTCTCCTGGGCGCCGGGACCTTGGCTTCGACTCACGGTGCGTGGATGGCGGCCGAGCGCTCGCTCGAAGCCGCGGTGACAGGGCTGCGGGTCGAGAACGAGCGCGGGCTGTTGTCGGCGGCGATCCACAACCTCGGAGCGGTCAAGACCGCCTTGGGTGACTATGCCGCGGCCTCGGCGCTGCTCACCGAGGAGTTCGAGACCGCGGCGGCCGACCACGATCTCCAAAGCATGACCTTTGCCTCCCAACAGCTCGCCTTGCTCGCCCATGCCCGCGGCGACGATGCCGAAGCACGGCGGCTTTTCAGGCAGGCGATCGACTTCGCCCGGCAGGCGAAGTCGATCGAGCTTTTGGGGAACGCTCTGAGCACGCTGGCGATCGAATCCCTAGTGACGAGCGACCTTGCTTCCGCCCGAGCCGCCAGCGACGACCTCTACGCGCTGGGCAGCATCCCCAGCGCGCCGGACCGCCATCACGTCATAAGAGCGCTTGTCGATGGCCGGACGGGCGGTGACTCGGCAGAGCTTTTGCGGGTGATCAAGGAGTCTTGGGCCGGGGAGCTGCGTCAGCTGGCCGATTACCGGTCGATCTTTGTCGTCATGGTGGAGGTGTTCACCGAGATGGCAAGGCATGAGCTGGCCCTGGGATTTACCGCACGGGCGGCGACGCTCTTGGGCGGGTCCGAACAGCTCCTCAGGGACAGCAAGCGCCTGCCCCACCAGCAGGCGCACTTCGAGGAGCAGAAGGCGGCGGTGCAGGCGTCGATGCCGGCCGCAGAGTTCGACGCGGCCTTCCACAGGGGCCTGACCTTTCCCGTTGACGACCTTTTCGACTTCGCGATCAGTTGAAGCGAGGAATACGCTCCCAAGCTATGCACGACGATCTCCGGTCCGCAGTGGCGGCCAACTTTCCAAGCCTCAAGTCTCTGTTGGGAGAATTGATAAGTATCCCCTCGGTAAGCGCGGCGTCCTTTCCACCGGCGGAGGTGCGTCGTTCGGCCGAGTTCATCGCCGGAAAACTGCGCGAGATCGGCTGCGAGAACGTCCAACTGCTCGAACACGAAGGCGCTCATCCCGCCGTCTTTGGGGAGATGCCAGGGCCGGCCGGAGCGCCGACCGTGCTCCTTTACGCCCATCACGATGTCCAGCCGCCCGGACCGGCCGAGGAGTGGGAGACCCCACCGTTCGCGCCGGCCGAGCGCGACGGCCGTCTCTACGGCCGTGGCGCTTCAGACGACAAATCGGGGGTGATCATGCATCTCGGCACCCTCGCCGCGTTTTCGAGCGAGCCGCCCGTGGGGATCAAGATCTTCATCGAGGGAGAGGAGGAGGTGGGTTCGGCGCACCTGCCGCAGTTCCTCGAGAAGTACTTCGATCACCTTCGTTCCGATGTGATCGTCATCGCCGATGCGGGCATGTGGCGTGTGGGAGTGCCGAGCCTGGTGACATCGCTGCGCGGCATCACCGCCTGTGTCGTGGAGGTGCGCACCTTGGGCTCGGCGGTTCACTCGGGGCAATTCGGCGGCGTCTTCCCCGATGCGCTCACCGCTCTGTGCCGTCTGATCGCCACCCTGCACGACGAGGGCGGCAATGTCGCCGTTCCCGGGCTGACTGCCTACGAGGTCGACCCCCTCGATCTCACCGAAGAAGAGGTGCGCGAGCAGATGGCGACAGTCCCCGGCCTCAAAGCGCTCGGGGACGGGGAGTGGACCAGCCGCCTGTGGAGCAAGCCTGCGATCTCGGTGCTGGCGATCGACTGCCCGCGAGTCGAGCAGGCGATCAACCAGCTGGTGCCCGTGGCACGGGCCAAGATCTCGATGCGGCTCGCCCCGGGCCAGGACGGCGCCGCCGCCGAGGCTGCGCTGCATCGACACCTCGAAGCCAACGCGCCTTGGGGAGCGCAAGTGACGGTGGACTCCGACGGCCACGGCGACGCCTTCGCCCTCGCGGCCGATGGGCCGGCGCATACGGCCTTTCGTGGGGCGATGCGTGAGGTATGGGGTGTCGAGCCCGTCGACATGGGAGCGGGCGGCTCCATTCCCTTCGTGGCCGCCTTCGCCGAGAAGATGGCCGGGGCGCCGGTCATCCTCATTGGCGCCGGCGACCCCACCTCGGCGGTCCACGCCCCCAACGAAAGCCAAGACTTGGCCGATTTGGAGAAGTCGGTCCTCGCCCAAGCGATAGCCCTTCGCCTCCTCGCGTCTTGAGAGCGCGAACCTAGGGCTGACAGCGGTGTCCATCACCGCCGTGAGCCCACAGATAGGAGCACGTGTTTCATCTCGTCCTCTACCAACCGGAGATCGCGCCCAACACCGGGGCATGCATGCGGCTTGCCGCCAACACCGGCTGCACTCTGCACCTGATCGAGCCACTCGGGTTTGTCCTCGACGACGCCAAACTCCGCCGGGCCGGGATGGACTACCGAGAGCGAGCGGTGACTCACGTTCACCCCGACTTTGCTGCTTGGCGCAGCCAACACCGTGGGTCGATCTACGCCTTCTCCAACCGCGGCGAGCGGATCTACAGCGCCGTTGCCTACCAACCCGGCGACGCGCTGCTCTTTGGCCCCGAGTCTGTTGGTTTGCCGGATGAGGTGATGCACGACTCCGCGATCACGGCTCGGGTCCGCATCCCCATGCAGCCCGGCGTGCGGTCGTTGAATCTCGCCAACGCCGCGGCCGTCGCTGCCTACGAGGCGTGGCGCCAGCACGGCTTCGCCTAGAAGAGACGCATCTCCTGGGTCTCGGCTTCCCGCAATCCGCCGTAATCCACCTCGATGGCTTCGAAGCCGCGGGCGTGGGCAAGAATCCGCGCTTGGGGCGTGATCGCCTGGGCGACTAGCACGCCCCGGACCGTTCCCACCCTTCCATCGAGGGTGAGGCGCTCCAGATAGCGGGTGAGTTGCTCGACGCCGTCGATCTCGCCGCGGCGCTTCCCCTCTATCGCCACCATGACGCCGTCGCGGTCCAGGCACATCAGGTCGATCGGCCCGAGAGCGGTCGGGTACTCGCGCCGGACAAGTTGGAGACCAGCCTCGAGGACCCAGGGCTTTTCGGCCAGCAACGCCTGTAGGTGAGCCTCGACGCCGTCCTTGGTCAGCCCAGGGTCGTGCTCACCGGCAGGGAACCTAATGCAGGATTGGGCGGTATCCGCCCCACACAGCATTAGGTTTCCGATCGATGATTCCCGCAGCTCAGGCCATTGACGTGGTCAAGGTCTATGGCGAGGGAACAGCGGAGGTGCGGGCGCTCGATGGGATCACGCTCGACCTCGAACGCGGTCGGTTTACGGCGATCATGGGGCCGTCGGGGTCGGGGAAGTCGACCCTGCTCCACTGCCTGGCCGGCCTCGACGAATTGACGTCCGGCACGATTCGCGTCGGCGAGACCGACCTCGGCTCGCTCGACGACGACCAACTCACCCAGCTCCGGCGCGATCGCATCGGTTTCATCTTCCAGGCCTACAACCTCGTCCCGACTCTCAACGCCGAGGAGAACATCACGCTGCCGCTCTCCATCGCCGGACGCTCCCCGGATGCGGCATGGCTCGACCAGGTTGTCTCGACCCTGCACCTGGGCGACCGCCTCAACCACCGACCAAGCCAGCTCTCAGGTGGCCAGCAGCAACGCGTCGCCGCCGCCCGCGCCCTCATCACCCGACCCGATCTCGTCTTCGCCGACGAGCCCTCGGGCAATCTCGACTCACGCTCCGGCGGCGAGCTGCTCGCCTTCATGCGGGCAGCGGTCGACGAGTTCGGCCAGACGATCGTCATGGTCACCCACGATGCCAACGCGGCCGCGGCCGCCGACCGCATCGTGTTCCTGGCCGACGGCCGCGTGATCGACGAGATGAGGTCACCGACGGCCGACGCAGTCCTCGACCGGCTGAAGCATCTGGAAGCCTGATGTGGACGGCGGCCTGGAAGGGCTTGCTCGGCCACCGGCTGCGGTTTGGGCTCACTGCAGTGGCGATCGCCCTCGGGGTCGGCCTGGTGGCGGCCAGCTACATGTTCACCGACTCGCTGGGCCGGGCCTTCGAGGACCTCTTTTCGGCGAGCCTGTCGGGTTTCGACGTCCAGATTCGCGCCGAGGTCGACGAGGAGCTGGCCTTTGTCCAAGGCGCGCCGCTGCCCCAAAGCCTGATCGAGGAAGTAGAGGCCGTCCCCGGAGTGACCGCGGCCTCCGGCACCGTGTTCGGCTTCGTGCAGGCGTCGGCCGGTGCGCAGCCGCTCGGCAACGGCTCCGCACCGACCTTCGTCGTCAGCTGGCCAGACCTGGTCGACCCGTTCAGGGTGCAAAGCGGCGAGCGGCCCGATGGCCCCGGCGAGGCTGCGATCGACCCTGCGACTGCCCGCCGCGACGGGATCGAGCTCGGCGAGGCGATCGAGGCGATCGGCGTCAGCACTCGTCAGTCGCTGACGGTGGTCGGGACCGCAGCCATCGAGGGTTTCGAGTCATTCGGCGGCGCCATCTCGATCTACGTGCCGCTCGCAACCGCCCAAGCCCTGCTCGACCTGCCCGAACAGGTGCTGACGATCGAAGTCGAGTCGGACGAGTCCGTCGAGCGGACAATCGAACGACTAACCGGCCTCCTCCCGGAAGGGGTAGAGGCCGTGTCCGCCCAGAGCGCTGCCGAGGAGCAGCTCAGCACCTTCAAGGACGCCCTCGGTTTCCTCAACACGTTCCTGCTCGTGTTCGCCGGCGTGACCGTCTTCGTGGCCGCGTTCCTCATCCAGAACACGTTTCGGATCATCGTCGCTCAGCGCACTCATGAGCTCGCCACGCTGCGCCTGGTCGGTGCCTCCCGCCGCCAAGTCATGCGCCAGGTCCTCGTCGAGGCAGCCTTGGTCGGTGGCGTCGCCAGTCTGCTGGGGATTGGTTTCGGGGTCGTCTTGGCCCGTTTGATCCGACAACTTCTCTCGTTTGGGGGCAGCCTTCCGGCCACGCCCCTCACGCTGCAGCCGCGCACAGTCGGCGTTGCCTTGGCCACCGGTCTCGGGATCACCTTGCTGTCGGCACTGCTTCCCGCCCGGGCCGCCTCTCGCATTCCGCCGATCACCGCGTTGGCACGTGTGCAGGCCCCGGAAACCGCACGCTCACGCCGCCGGACCAGCGCGGCCGGGCTAGCCACCACCCTCGTCGGCATTGGCGTGCTGGTAACCGGGCTCGTCGGAACCGAGTTGCCGATTCCCGACGTGGCCCTGGTCGGCACCGGCGCCGGTTTGATTTTCATCGGGGTGGCCGTGGTGCTGAGCGGTGTCGCGCGGCCGCTCACGCGCTGGCTCGGCGCCCCCCTGCGCAGGCTCGGCGTGTCCGGTCGGCTTGCTGTCGACAATGCCGGGCGCATCCCCCGCCGGACGGCGGCCACCGCCTCGGCGCTGATGGTCGGGCTGGCTCTCGTCGGTCTCACCCTGGTTTTGGCCGATTCGCTCAAGACAACCGCAGACCGTCTCATCGGCGACCGCTTCGAAGCCGACATCGTCGTCTCCCCCGCCGGTTTGGGCGGCAGCCGGCTCTCCCCCCAGCTTGCGGCCGATCTCGCCCTCCTCGAGGAGGTCGCAGTGGTCGCACCCGTCAGGGACGGGCAAGTGCAGTTCGAGGGCGACACCCGCACGCTCATCGGTGGCCCGACCTCCGAGCTGGGCGGTCTCATCAACTTCACGCTGCTGGCCGGAGACCTGGCCGACGTCACCGGCAACCGGATCGGCATGCGCGACGGGCTCGCCGATGGTCGCCAGGTGGGCGACGACGTGACGATCGAGTTCGCCCGCACAGGTGCTCAGACCTTTGAGATCGCGGCGATCTTCGAGGCCCGAGGGCTCGGCGGCAGCCTGCTCGTCGACGCCCAGACGTTTGCAGCCAACTTCACCGAGCAACTCGACAGCCAAGTCTTCCTCGCCTTGGCGCCGGGCGTGGACCTCGCGACCGGCCGGCGAGCGGTGCAGGCCGTCGCCGCCGAGTACACCGGCTCCCAGGTCTTCGCTCAGGACGAGCTGGCAGGCGAGGCGGCCAGTCAGATAGACGGATTGGTGCGCCTGGTCTTCGGGTTGCTCGGAGTCGCGGTCGTGATCGCGGTGATCGGTATCACCAACACGCTCGGCCTCTCCGTGCTGGAGCGGACCCGCGAGATCGGCCTTCTTCGCGCCGTCGGCATGAGCCGCGGGCAGCTGCGGCGGGCGATCAGCCTCGAGTCGATTCTCATCGCCATCCTCGGCGGCATCCTCGGCATGGGTCTCGGGCTCACTTTCGCGTGGGCGGTGATCGAATCGCTCGAGGACGATTTTCTCCGGCTCTCGATCCCCTGGCTACAGGTGGGTCTGGCACTGCTCGGCGCCGCCCTAGCCGGCCTGCTGGCCGCGGCCATTCCGGCATGGCGAGCTGCGCGACGCAACATCCTCGGAGCCATTGCCTACGAATAGCTATCGACCGCTGTCAAGCTCACCGATAAACCCCATGGCATGATCGCCGCCGCCCTCTTCGTCTACGGCTTCTTGACCGTCTTCATGACGAGCAATGCGTTGCGGGGGCCCTCGCCACCGAACTCGAAGCTGCCGGCCCTGTGGTTGCCGGCCGTATTGGTGGCCGAGGCTCCCCTGTTTTGGTTCGCAGTCCGCTCCGTTATCGGGGGGACGGCCTTGTTGACGGGCGTGGGCGTGAACCCGGTAGGTCGAGCCGGGCTGTGGCTGATCGCCTTCTCGCTGCTCTTGCAGCCTCTCCTGGTCATCCGCGCCGAGCGCTCCGCTCGCGACCTCAGCTCCAACCGGGCCCGAGCCACTTGGTGGGAGATCCTCACGTCCTGGCCCTATCACTTGCCCGCTGAGATCGAGCGCCGCGAGGACATCGCCTATGGCGACTCGCTGACCCTCGACCTCTACCGCCCTCGGCAGCGACAGGGCCCGCTTCCCTGCCTCGTCTATCTCCACGGTGGAAGCTGGGGAGGAGGCGACCCCCGCCGCCAGTTCCGGCCGATCGTCCATCATCTCACCCGCCAGGGCTGGGTCGTCGCGGCTATCCGCTACCCGTTGTCGCCACAAGCCACCTTCCCGGACCACCTCGCAGGTCCGCTCCAGGCCCTCGATTGGATCGAGCAGAACGCGATCGAGTTCGACATCGATCCGGATCGTGTCGCCATCGCCGGCGGCTCCGCCGGGGCGCATCTCGCCAGCCTGGCCGCGCTCGGAGGCGACAAGCGGATTCGGGCGGCGATCGTCCTCTACGGCGTCTACGACTTCTTCAATCGCCACGGCCACCGCGCCGACTGGCCGGTCATCCCGTCCAAGGTGATGAAGACGACCTCGAGCCTCGACGCCGAGCTCTACCGCCGAGCGTCACCGGTCGACCAGGCTCATCCCGAGGCCCCACCGTTTCTGCTCATCCATGGCGACTACGACTCGTTGGTGCCCCTGGCGGAGACCAAGTTCTTCGCCTCCCAGTTGGCCGAGGCCGGAGTCGAAGTCGAGATGGTCGAGGTGCGTTGGGGACAGCACGCCTTTGACGTGCTCAATGGCCCCCGCAGCCGCGCCCTGGCCGTCGTGGTCGAGGGATTTCTCGAGCGGCACGCCGCCGACTGTTGAAGAGGTCGGGCTGACATGGCCCGGTCTCGCTCTGGCATGATGGGTCGATGAACCAGCCGATAAATCGCTTGGCGGTAGGGACCGAAAGAGGGGCATATCGGGTCGAACGGAAGAACGGTTCGTGGACGGTGACAAGCGGGCCCCGCTTCCCCGGGTGGAAAGTCTCCGCGCTCGCTCAGGCGCCCGACGGTAGCTATCTCGCGGGGCTCGGCTCTAACTGGTTCGGCGCCTCGGTCCATCGGAGCCCCGACTTCGAGACCTGGACCCAGGTCGAACAGGGGCCGTCCTGGCCCGAAGACAGCGGCCTCAAGATGAACCAGATCTGGACCTTTCACAACGCGGGCGATCGGGTCTACGCCGGGGTCGACGAGGCCGGGTTGTTCTTCTCCGACGACCAAGGCGTCACTTGGGAAGGAGTGGCCGCCCTCAACGACTATCCCGGACGGAAGGATTGGTTCCCCGGCTTCGGCGGACTCGCCGCCCATCGCATCCTCAGCGACCACGACCGCCTCTGGGTAGGGATCTCGGCGGTGGGGGTGTTCCGGTCCGACGACCGGGGAGAGAGCTTCGTCCGCGTCGACGAGGGTGTGATCCCGGTCGATCCGTCCGACCAGCCCGCCTGGTGTGTGCACAGCCTCGTCGCCGACGCCGAGGAATCGAACCGCATCTGGCGCCAGGATCACCGCGGCGTCTACCGGACCCGCGACGGAGGGGACAAGTGGGAGCAGATCGAGGAGGGCCTCCCCGCCTCCTTCGGGTTTGTGATCGGCCGCAACCAGAGCAACGGCACACTGTTCGTCGCGCCGATCACCGCCGACGAGAACCGCGTCCCGGTCGACGGCCGCTTCTCGGTCTACCGCTCCTTCGACGACGGCGACAGCTGGACGGAGGCCGGGGTGGGGTGGCCCGAGGGTGGCCAGTTCAACGGCGCCCTGCGCAACGCCATGGTGGTCGACAACCAGGGCGGGGTGGCGATCGGCACGACCGGCGGCTCGTTGTTCGTAACGAGCGACGACGGGGACCATTGGGAGCAGCTCCCCTTCTCGCTGCCTCGCATCCTCTGCGTGACCACTATCTGATGCCAAGAGCGACCGTCCGCCTCCCCCGCCTGCTCGAGCCGGCGGTCGGCAAGGTCCGCGAGGTGAAGGTGGTAGGAGACACGCTCCGCGCTGCGATCGACGACCTTCTCCGCCAGCATCCGACTCTCGGCGTCCACCTCTTCGACGAGCAGGGCGCGTTGCGACCGCATGTGCTCTGCTTCCACAACGGCGATCTCGATCGGGAGGTTTCGGACCGGTCTCTGGCCGACGGGGACGAGATCACCTTCCTGCAGGCAGTCTCCGGCGGGTGAGAGCGGCGGCGGTCGTCTGTGGCGCCGGTATCGCCGGAGTGGCCACTGCCTTTCATCTCGCGGTGGAGAGACGGCTTGCCGACGTCAAGCTGGTCGACCCCCGACCGCCGCTGACCCTCACTTCCGACAAGTCGACCGAGTGTTATCGCAACTGGTGGCCCAATGCTCCGATGGTCGGCCTGATGAACCGATCGATCGACCTGCTCGAGGAATACGCGCGGAGAAGCAGCGACGCGTTCCGCCTTACCCCCCAGGGCTACCTCTACGTCACCGCCGATCCCCGACGTCTCGACGAGATGCGACGCGAGGCAGGAGCCATCACCTCTCTCGGGGGAGGCCCTCATGACTTCTATCCCGATGGCGCCACCTTGCGCGAGCGTTTCCCCTTCCTCACCGAGCAGGCGATAGGAGGACTGCACGCCCGCCGGGCAGG
>Ga0187893_10013599_pt1 | contig 11281 bp, 16 predicted proteins | sample MA1701074metaG_FD_139574 | JGI IMG/M metagenome (GOLD analysis project Ga0187893, IMG submission 139574) | White microbial mat communities from a basaltic lava cave in the Kipuka Kanohina Cave System on the Island of Hawaii, USA - MA170107-4 metaG ...
ACGACCTCCAACGGCGTCCAGTCGGGCTGAGCGTTCACCCAGACCGCCGCTTTTGCGAGGCCGGCACCAAGCAGCGGCTTGTGAGTGGGCACGTCTGTCCCGCGAGCCGCGAACACCACGCGGCTGAACCCAATCTGTGTGATGACGAACGAGCACAAGAGGCAAGGCTCGCAGCTTGTGTAGAGCGTACAGCCGGTGAGCTGCTGCCAGGTGCCGAGGCGTCGCCAGGCGTCACGAATCGCGACGACCTCACCGTGGGCCGTCGGATCGAGGTCGGCACGCACGGTGTTGTGGCCCTCGCCGATCACCCGTCCGTCTCGATCCACCACGACCGCGCCGAAGGGCGTCTGGCCCTTGGAGACCGCCATTTCCGCCTGTCTCAGGGCGAGCTCCATGAAGTGCGCGTCCTGCTGCACTTGCGTCTGACGCGTCCCCGCCATCATTCACCCCAATCGTATAGGCCATTCAGGACACCTCGAGGCGGCAAAAACACGAGGCGTTGATCACGACATCCGCTCGAGCTTTGGCTCGATCGAGCCGGCGTTCCATAGCCACGGCCTCGGCGTGCTTGTGCTGCCGATGCAGGCATTCGGCATAGCCGTGAAGACTCCACACGTTGTCCGGGTGCTGCGAGGCGCGGCTGAGGGTAGTGTTTAGGCCAAGATCGTCCCGGTAAGCCTGCTCCGCCTCGGCAACGCGGCCCTGTTGGAGCAGCAGCGCGCCCAGGGCGTGCCGGGCGGGCTGCATCCACCCCCACGGCTCGTCGTATGGAAGGCCGTCGTCCAGGACCACGGCCTGCCGCAGGTGCGCGAAGGCGCGCTCGAGGTTGCCCTTGCGATACTCGAGTTCGCCGCTGAGCATCTCGGCGGCGACCGCCAGAATGTCGGTGCATTTGTTGTTGAAGATGTAGCGCGTCTCCGGCACCCGTGCCATCGCCCGACCGAACTCCGCCCGTTCGGCCTCCGCGTCTTGCGTCCGGCCGGTCGTGGCGCAGGCAATGGCCCTGCCATAGCGCTGCATCGCGGTCGTCACGCAGAACAGCTCCTGATCGGCCGGCAGGGCCTCGGTCAGGATCTCTACCCACTTCCCGAACCGGACATAGACGTGCATCTTCATCGACACGAAGCCCTCGAGCCAGTCAGCCATCGGGGGTGTCGCCACGCGCAGCAACTCTTCTGGGATCGTGGCGATCATCTGAGTGGCCGCTTCGAGAGCGGTCCGGTACTGCCCCAGAAACATGGCCGCGTAGAGCTTGAAGTGGTAGTTGTGGCAGCGGTACAAGGTGTAGAAATTGATCGGCCCCTCGCGCTCCAGATACTTGGCATCCGCCTCAATGGCCTTGCTGTTGGCGACGACCGCCTCGTCGTACTGACCGCACAACACGTCAATGTGTGAGGGCATATGGCGCAGGTGACCGGCATCGGGCACGAGATCGCGCAGCACGTCACCGGCCCGCAAGGCCCGCTCGGGGTACGGTGACATCTCCATGGTGTGGACATACATGTGCAGCAGGCCTGGATGTGGCTCGAGCCCGGCCCCCTCCACCTTGCTCATGGCTTTCTCGAGCACCTCGACCGCTTCGACGGTGCTAGCACCTTCGGCGGGCTGCCCGCTCCGAAGGTCCCAGAGTTTCCAGGGGGTTCGGTTGATCAGCGCCTCGGCGAAGAGGCTGCTGACATCCAGATCATCAGGAAAGGCAGCGTACACCTCGCGCATGGCGGCGGCATACTCGTCGTTCCAGGCACTGAACGCGTCGAGGCCAGGCGCCTCGGACGGGTAGCGACGCACCAAGGCCTTGATCAAGGCCTGCTCTACGGGTGAAGCGGAATCCGCGTATGCCAGCGCGTTCTTGATGGCTTCCCGGATGGTAGACAGAGCTTGCTGCAGCTCATCTTCCCTGAACGCTTCCCACGGCTTGTTATAGTTACAGCCGCTGGCGTAGGCGACCCCCCAGTAAGCCATGGCACAGCCCGGGTCGAACTCGGCGGCTTTGGCAAAGCAGCGAACGGACTCTTCGTGGTTGTAGCCATAGCACCAGATCAGGCCGTGGTCGAACCAGCGCTGCGCCTCTTGCGAAGAGGTCGTGACCGGGCGGCTGTACGTGCCCAGATCATAGTACCGATCTATCCCGACCTGCTCCCGCATCTACGTCTAGTTACCCGCTCAACGGTCGTGCATCTGACCGCCCAGCGGCGACTTCGTCGATTTCTACCTTTGTCAGTCGATCGCCTTGCTGGATCGCGTTCACGACATCCTGACCATCCACCACTCTCCCGAACACCGTGTGTCGACCATCCAGATGGGGCTGCGGGGCGTGGGTGATGAAGAACTGGCTCCCGTTCGTATTCGGCCCGGCGTTGGCCATCGAGATGACGCCGGTCTCGTGGCGGGAGGGGTTCCCCTTGGTCTCGTCCTCGAAGCGATACCCTGGCCCGCCGCGGCCCGTGCCCGTCGGATCGCCGCCCTGAATCATGAAGTCCGCGATCACGCGATGGAACGTGAGGCCATCGTAGAAGCCCTCGCGCGCGAGAAAGACGAAGTTGTTCACGGTCTTGGGCGCGTGTTGCGTGTGGAGCTCCACGGTGATCGCGCCCTTGTCAGTTTGCAGCCGGGCTGTGTACTTCTTGTTGGGATCGATCGCCATTGGCGGCGGAGAGGTCCATTGCTTCATGTCATGGGGCCTTCCCGATGGCAGACAGCCGACCCTTCTGATGTTTCTGCGTACGGAATCCGGTCACGGGGCGAGCCACTGCTGCATCTGCTGGACCGTGACATTGCCCCCGCTCAGGATCGTGGCGGTCAGCTGCCCCCTGAACCGCTCTCGGTGGGTCATCAACGCCGCCAGGCCGGCGGCGCCGGCGGGCTCGAGCACGAGACCGAACTCCTGGTGAGCCTGCCGCATCGCCGCGACCAGCGCGTGGTCGTCTACGAGGAGCATGTCGTCCACAAGGCCCACGAGATCTCCAAGCGCCTCCTGGAACGGCATCGTGACCGCGATCCCGTCGGCGATCGTCTCGGCGCGCCCCAGGTCCTGCACCTGCCCCGCCCGCCAGGAGCGCTCCATGGCCGGCGCCCCGCTGGCGCACACCCCGATCACCTGCGTGTTGGGTTGGTGCGCCTTGACCCACCGGGCCACACCGGCCAGCAGGGCCCCATCACCCAGCGGAACCAGGATCGCGTCGAACGGCTCCGGCCAGCGCAGCAGCTCCACCCCGATGGTGCCAGCGCCCTCGGAGATGGCAACGTCACGGCCGTCTTCTACCAGCTGCGCGCTGCTCTCCGCCGCGAAGGCCTTGGCCGCCAGATGCGCGGCATCGACATCTTCGCCGACGAGTCGGACGTCAGCCCCAAAGGCACGCATGCGCTCGACCTTCTGTGGATTGGCGTTGAGGCTGGCAAAGATGGTGATCGGCAGCCCGCGCTTCCGGGCGGCGAAGGCCATGCCCTGGCCAAAGTTGCCGGCCGTCGCGCACACCAGATGGGGCCGTCCGTCCAGCACCGCGACCAGATAGTCCGCGCCGCGCCCCTTGAAAGAGCGAATAGGATTGAGAATCTCGACCTTGACGACGAGGCGACAGCCGAGCTGCTGCTCCAGCGCCTCCGCCCGGTACTGGGGAGAGTCGAGAAACACCGGGTCAATGACGGTGGCGGCCTGCGCGATCCGCTCCAGGGAGAGCCTCCGAGTCTCGGTCACTAGTCCCTCAACTCCGCATGAAGCCGTTCAACTCCGGCGTGGTCAACGAACGGTCGAGATAGCCGAATGTGCCCTGTTCCTTGACCTCCCGGGCGGCTTCGACCAGGCCGCTCATCGCGGCGCGATACAGCGAGGTGGCGAGGCTGATCCGCCTGACGCCGGCCGCCTCGAGCTCGGCGACGGTGAAGGACCTGCCCTTGATGCCAACCATAAAGTTGAGCGGCTTCGACACTGCGGCACAGACCGCGCGCACGGATGCGAGGTCGGGCAGGCCCGGCGCGAGCAGTACGTCTGCGCCGGCTCTCTCGAATGCCTGCAAGCGCTTGATCGTGTCCTCCAGATCGGGGTTCCCGCGTATGAAGTTCTCCGCACGGGCGGTCAACGTAAAGGCGAACGGCAGCGCGCGCGCCGCTTGTGCGGCCGCCGCCACGCGCTCGGTCGCCTGCCCGATGTCGTAGAGCGGCTTGTCCCGCTCACCGGTCGCATCCTCAATCGAGCCGCCGACCAGCCCGATCTCCGCGGCAAGGCGGATCGTTTCGGCCACGACCGCCGGCGCGTCACCAAAGCCCTTCTCCAGATCGGCCGCTACGGGGACGTTGGTCGCCTCGACGATCGCCCGCGCCTGCGCCAGCGCCTCCTCACGCGTCACCTGACCGTCGCTGCGGCCGAGGACGCCGGCGGAGGCACCGCTCGACGTCGCCAGTGCCTGGAAGCCGAGCCCGGCGAGGATGCGCGCGGACCCCGCGTCCCAAGGGTTCGGAATCACGAATGCGCCCGGCCCCAGGTGCAGCGCTTTGAAACGTCTGGCCTTGTCGCTCTGGGCTGCGGTCATGAGCCGTCGCCGGTGAAACGGAACAGCCGTCGCCGCCCGCCCAGACCCTTGAGCTCATGCTCGCCGGCATCGGCAAAGGACAGGGCCGATCCCTCGAGAAGCGCGGCGGTGGAGTCCGAGAGGAGTACTTCACTCGGTCCTGCGAGCGCCGCGATCCGGGCGACCGCGTGGACGGCGACGCCCCGCACATCGTCTGTGCGGCGTTCGACTTCCCCGGAGTGTACCCCGGCCCGCACCTCGATCCCATCCTCTCGTGCGGCTCGGCAGATGGCGGCCGCACAACGGACGGCGCGCGCGGTCCCATCGAACAACGCCAGGATTCCGTCCCCAGTCGTCTTGATCTCGTACCCTCGAAAACGGTCCAGCTCCAGACGCACACGGTCGTAGTGCCGTGCGAGCAGTTCCTTCCATGCCGCGTCGCCCAGCCGGGTGGCCGTCGCCGTAGAGCCGATGATGTCGGTGAGCAACAGCGTCGCGAGAACCCGCTCTCCAGCCTCCGTCGCCCTAGCCCAGTCCCGAACACCCCGGAACTCGATCGACACGCAGGGCTCATCGCCGACCACCCACGCGTCATGACCCGGCAGGATGTCGAAGGCCTCGCCCGGCCCGATCACTCGTCGGGCGCCGTCGTCGGTCACGATCTGCATGTGTCCGGATGTGACGATCCCTTGGTGATGGTGTTGACAGCTCGATGTACCGACCACGGACTTCACGTCCTTGGACCAGCGCCAGCCGGGCTGGGCAGCGTAGCGGCCGACATACGTTTCGCCCAGCACCACGATCTGCCCAGAAAGGTTGGGCAATGACACAACCTCGTCGGGTTCGTCGAATCGTCTCGATTGGATCTGGCCCATGTCACATCCCTCAACTCCGCCTGACGCCGGCTGCCGCGAGCTCGGCGACCGTGAACAACCTGCCCTTGATGCCGACCATGAAGGTGACCGGCTTCGAGACGGCGGCGCAGGCCGCGCGCACGAAGGCGAGGTCAGGCAGGCCCGGGGCGAACAGCGCGTCGGCCCACGGCCTGCTCGAACGCCTGCACCGTTTGATGGTGTCACCCAGATCCGGGTTGCCTCGTATGAAGTTCTCCGCACGGGCGGTCAAGGTGAATGGGAAGGAAAGCGCCCTCGCCGCGTGCACCGCCGCCGCGACCCGCTCGGTCGTCTGCCCGATGTCACCACTGTTAATTCTCTCCTTGTCTGGGTGGGTCAGCGATAAGGCCGAATCACCCGCTGCTGCCCGCCCTTGCCGGTCAGCGTCACGCGGGTGCCGGTGCGTTTCGCGAGGATGTGTACACCGGGCTCCGTCGATTCGTTGAGGAGGAGCAGCCCTGAGCCCTCTTCTGAGGCGCCGAGCTTGAGCCCGAGATTGATGCCTACGAGCGCGACTACTAGTCGGCCGGTCCTCACGGGAGGCTTCTCCTTGAGAATACTTCAAGTGTCTCTCGCTGTGATGGGGGTTGCAGGACGTTACGAGCCGCAAAGTCTTGAGCTTGTGGATAGTTCGTGTCTCGAATGCGCTCAGCCGCCTTCGTGAGATCGTAGGGGGTATGCCGAAACTGAACGTTGGGTCCAAGTAACAGCCAATAGGCACCTGGTTCCCCATACGGCATTCCCACACTGCCAGCATTCATAACTCGAACCCGTCCGATCGTTCGGTCAAACTGCATGTGGGTATGACCGCAGATGACCACAGGCGCGTTGAGTCCTTCAAAGACTGGCAAGAGGCGTTCTTCAGGCGTAATAACGGTAAATACCTCTGTGTCGCTTCGCGGTGTGGCATGGCAGAACAGCACCTCGCCTAACCCGCAAATCTCGACACGGAGTGTTGTTGGCCATCGAGCTAACAACCGCTCGTGTTCAGGATGAAGCTGCGTCGCCACCCAGCGCACGACCTCTCGAAACCGTTCTGGGACGGTGCCTGTGTCCGTGCCTGCCATCTGTGCAAGCACTTCGCGGTCGCCATTGCCTTGGATAAACTGTACCGGCATCTCGAGGCCCAGCAAACACGCGAGTGTTTCACCTGGCATCGGGCCTGGAATCACATCGCCCCCGACCACGATATGGTCTACCTTTGCTTGACGAATATCCTGGAGTACAGCCTCAAGTGCGGGCAGGTTTCCATGAATATCGTAGATTGCAGCGACCCGCATGCCAGACCTACCAGGGTTCTCGCTCATCGCGCGGTTCTACTCCCTGGACTACCATCCTGCCGCTCGGGCGTCGCCGCAACCAGTGGAACTGGCTCCTGACATAGGGGTGTCAGGGCTCCCCTTTACCATGGAACCACGATCACGCAGAGGGGGGTGTCCCATGACGGTCAGGCAGGTCAGTTTCGTCGGACTCGTGGTGAGGGACGTCGCCAAGGCCACCGAGTTCTACACCGACAAGCTGGGGCTCAAGGCGATCCCAGAGCGGAGCCAGCCCGGCGTCTTCACGCCGTTTGCGCTGAACGGGGGCGCGATGTTTGGGGTGTTCGACGCCATCGAGGTGCCGAGCATCACGCAGCCCTACGAGGTCGCGTTCGAAGTGGACGACGTGGACGCGGCCTGTCGCAAGTGGAGGGCCGCCGGGGTGGAGATTGTGAGCGAGCCCCACGACATGCCGTTCGGCCGTACGTTCCACATCCGCACACCCGACGGTCACATCCTGCGGGCCTACAAGCCGCCCACAGGATAGGCCGCCGGCCTCGCCTCCACCGCGTCGCGCGGCGCGGTCGGGTCAGGGAGACGCTCGTGTCGAGCCGCGATGCGGCCGGCGGTCGCGTCGAGGTGCTGGCGCAGTTCCCGCGGCTCCAGCACCTCGAACGCATCGCCCCAGGACAGCAGCCACCCAGCAATGACGTCGAGCGCACGCGGCCGGTAGACCATCACGGCCTCACCGGCGCCTCCGGCGCGCTCCTCGGCGGTCTCGTGTGCCGAGTAACTGAAGTGCTGCCGTTCTGACACCCACCGCATGATCTCAGGGTTGAACTGCACGACGACGCGCGTGGTGTCGGGTTCGCGGTCGTGCGAGCGGAGAGAGCGAGGAGTGAACTGTTCGTCCAACACGGTGTAGCCGTCAACCCGGGTCAGTCGGAAGCCTCTGGGCGCCTGCCGCAACCGGCAGTAGGCGTCCAGGATCCAGCTCCGGTCGACCAGGACCAGCTCGACAGGCTCCACGTCCCGAGCCGTCACTTCGTTGCTTGTGTGCGCATGGTACCGGAGGCGGACCACGCGGCGGTCCAGGATCGCACGCTGCAGGTCCAGGAGCTTCCGGTCCTCCAGGTCGAGCTGCGTGGACGGATGGGTGTAGAAGCGTGTCACGGCCAGCAACGCCTCGACCTGGCGGAGCGTCTCTGAGGAAAGCACGGCCCTCACCTTCTCGAGCGCCGCCACCCCAGCATCGCGTGTGGGCCCACGCGAAGCCGCGCCTGTCATCATCCCGATAGACAGCGCCAGGGCCCTGGCCTCATCCGGCGAGAAGGCGATGGGCGGGAGATAGTAACCTTGCATGACCTGGTAGCCCTTGCCCGGCAGTGCCACGATGGGAACGCCCACTTCGGACAATGCCTGTATGTCGCGGTAGACGGTCCGCTCACTGATCTCGAAGCGTTTGGCGAAGTCGGCCGCGCGCACCTGACGGCGGCTCTGCAACAGCAGGAGATACCCGATCAGACGGTCGACGCGGTTCATAGGCTCACCTGCACCGAACGCCGCGCGCACTCCGCTGATTCCCGCCTTTCAGCCGGCCGACTTGTCAATCCAGCGCATACTTCGCCTTCCACCGTCCGGGGATCGGTAGTTTGAGTCCGTACAAGTACCGAATGAGCTGACCGTGGTGTGCCGCTTCATGCTCTAGGAGATCCGCGACAAAGCGGTTCTGGTCATCGTTGTGCGACTCCATCTCCCCGAGGGCAGCGAGAAGCGCGTCTGCCGAGGTGGAGAGCGCGCGCTGAACCGCAACCTTGTCTCGCGACCCCTCGGACGTCAGCGAGCAGGAGAAGCCCGACCATACTCCCGCGTGGATGGCGCGGCTAAAGCTCTCTCGGGCGCCCACCACGCACCAGAGTTGATGCCCGATGGAGTTGGAGGGAATGCCCGGCAACTTCATCGCCAGGGCGCCTTCGGGGAGTTCCGCGATCAGTTCGTCGTAGAGGTCTATGGATCTCTGAAAACTGGCTCTGACGACGTCTGGAAGCGCCATCAGCGGTCGCTCTCCCAAAACCCCTCCAACTCAACGCCCAGCCCATCCGCGAGCCGATTCACAAAGGCGTAATAACTCGTCACCTGGTTGATATCCAGTATCGCCTCATCACTGAATCCTACCTCTCGGAGGGCGACAACATCCCCTTTTACCATGCGCCACGGTTCCTGGGTTAGTTTCGCTGCGTATTCGAGCATCGCTTGATGCGCTTTGCTCAACCCTGCTTGGCGAAAGTCTCTCAACAATTGCTCAACCAGTGCCGCGTTTTTCGTCAACCGACGGAGTCCCGCTCCGTGATGCTTCATTCAGTACTTGCACCGATTCAACGCTGACACCACAACCGCAATCATCTCACGCTGCACTCGCGTAAGGTCTGAGCGACCGCGCATCAGGGTTTCATACAACTCGAAGTGGCCAGACAGAGAAGCAGGGTTGAGACTATGGATCTTCAGTATGTTGTCGACCCCACCCCAAGGCTCGACGAATCTGTTGTAGAGCTCCTTCAGTTCCCCTTGAGCCTCGCGTTCATCAATGACCTTGATCCAGGCCATGTGACACCTCCTTCAAATAGGCGGGAAGCAACCCTTGCGCGTTTGGGGGGTTCATTTCGCTGGTCTTCTCCGCGTCAACGGCGGGATCGTTCGTCCGCGAGCCGAATCCTCTACAAGCTGCTTCAGCCGCTTGAGCCGCGTTTCTTCCTGCTTGGCACTCACTACCCACCACCCCGCCGCCTTGCGATATGAGGGCGGCTGTGTCTGAAAGAACTCCCACGCGGCTTTATCCCGCCTGAGCTGTTTTTCGTAAGGCTCAGCAAGTTTGTCGCTCCGCTGCTCGTAGGAGTAGATCCCCGACCGGTTCTCTTGGCGCGCCTGAAAGGCTTTCAGGCCTGTCGGCTGCATTCGACCTTGCTTGATGAGCGCCCGGGCACGCTTGATGTTAACGGCACTCCAGATGCTGCCCAGCCTGCGCGGCGTAAAGCGAATGGTATAACTGAGGTCATCGACGCCCTTCCGGATCCCATCAATCCATCCAAAACACAGGGCTTCATCAACGGACTCGGACCAAGTAATACTCGGTTTACCGGAGCTCGTCTTGTAGTAGCCGACCCACAGTTCCTGGGCGGCGGTATGGTACTTCTTGAGCCACTTCCGAAAATCGGAGGGGGCTCGATAGAATTCGATTTTCATGCTCCGCGTTTAGCGCTGAAACACATGGTGCTCAGATATCGGAGGCCCTTGCGAATAACTCGAAATACGCGGGGTCGGCGAGCTTCAACCCGCGCGCTTCGCTCAGTGTAAACCAGCCAAGCTCCACGTGCTCCTCGTTCCTGACAACCGGCTCCGGCCCTGCCCGGCCCCGAACCAAGAAGACGTGATACTCGCAGGGACCATTCGCTTCAGGGTTGGGCTCCGGTGCAATCTCAAGGAGCGAGTATTCTGTAGGGATCGAACCAATCTCTTCTTCCACCTCCCGGAGGAGAGCTTCCTCCGGAGTCTCCTCGGGCTTCGCGTGCCCACCGATGAGATCCCAAACGCCGGGGTAAAGACGGTCCGCTGGGGATCGTCGTCCGAGAAGAAACCTGCCATCGCGGACGAATAACGCGCATGAGCAGCGCCGCAAGGGTTAATCCCTCGGCCGCACCCAGGTTTCGGACCAAGCCAGGCACGCACTCGACGACTGGCGGTCGCCGCGCGTCTGGAGCCACGGTTTGCCTCCTGCGAACAGGCCGTTTAGCGAAGCCTGCGCCGACCGCGCCGGGAAAAAGGTGGAGAAGACCCCGAGAGGACGGTTGTTGAAGCCGGGCGGGGCGTTGAGGACGAAGCCCTCCAGGAAGTCATACCAGGTGAGCAGGATCACCGCGTCGGCGGCTACGACTTGCTCGGTCGCCGCCGACCGCGGGTCACCGGAGCGATCGAACCGGGCGGCAGTCGCGGGTGCGCTCGTATCAGAGAACGGCGACTGGAGCACCGACTCGATCGTCGACTGGAGCCACCGGGTCACAGCGATATTGTCGGAGTAGATCCGAACGCGGCCGTCGGTGAGCTCGCTCCGGACGAACAGCGTGTGCCCCGGTCCAGCCGGGCACCAGAGCACACGCCAATGGCTGAAGAGATCCGAGGTCGTCGCGCCGCCGTCGTGGCTAAGTCGAACGAACGAGTTTTCTCCGGTCATGAGCAGCACGTTTGGGTCGACGGGCGATGTCATGAGCTCTCCGATTGGGGCTCAAATGTTCGGCAGTACGATGCAGCGGACCTGCCGAGCGGCACGTTCACGGACTCGTCACACCTCAACCCGCGTTGGCGACAGCCCGTCACAACCCCCTTAGCTCATCGTCAGGACAACCGGAGCGTGGTCGCTGGTTCCCACCCCAGTGAGCACCACGCAGTCCGACGCGCTGGCGGCGACTACTGGTGGGGCGAGTACGTAGTCCAGCCGCCAGCCAATGTTTTGGAGTTGACCCGGTTCCGTGGACACTCTAATGCTTTGGGGTAGGACGCCCCAGAGGAGGAGTCCACGATGCCCCGAACACGCCCACCCTATCCCCTGGAGTTTCGCCAGGAGGCCGTCCGC
>Ga0187893_10013601_pt1 | contig 11281 bp, 12 predicted proteins | sample MA1701074metaG_FD_139574 | JGI IMG/M metagenome (GOLD analysis project Ga0187893, IMG submission 139574) | White microbial mat communities from a basaltic lava cave in the Kipuka Kanohina Cave System on the Island of Hawaii, USA - MA170107-4 metaG ...
GGTATTTGATAGATATTGATAGTGGGCGGGCTATCGGAAACGGCGCCAATGCCACTTGATATATCATAGTCCATCAGCCGAAACGCAACAGGACATCAAATCAGTCGCTTTCCCACCAGAACTAAAATTGAATCATTGATAAGGTTAGCCAACAGTGCAAAAGCTCAATAGATGTATCATTGAAAATAAAGAGCGTGATGGACGGGTCATCCGTTTTCATCTTTGTTCTGGTAGTCGGCATTATGCTCGCATTTCTGTACCTCTCAGTGGCATATTCCGTAGGGGTCATTATTCCAACTGCCGATCTGTCACAAGACGATGCTATTCTTATTGTGGAAAACGACTTTAGAAGCAGACAAAACGAGTATGACAGAATTACTGGGATTATCGCGCATAAGGCTGACAGATATGTACCCATTGAGGAGTTCAAAGATCACAACATGAAATTGCCTTTGGTATATGTGCATCCGAACGGCACTCTGTTCGATGCAACAGCGAATGGATATGAAAATGTGGGTCAATGCAATAGTGGTCGTACAGCCTACTGCGGATTCCTTGACCCTTACTTCTTTGATTATAGAGGACGGCTGGTTTACGGAGTTGAAGTGTTACTCTGGGATGGGGACAATCCACCCGAGGCGGAATCTGGCCGAGGAATACCGTTTCTGTACATTGTTGATGCCGATAGCGGCAAGATAGTGGACTCGAGCTTCCTCAGAGCTGAATCCAAGGGACAAAGCCTTGAACGTTAAAGAGCATCAGTCGATTTCCACCATCATAGGATATCAACCGACTGTACGACAGAACTTCTTCTTCAGTTCTGTTGCATAGTCGGCTGATTTCCTATTGCGTTGCAAATCGACTGATTGCGCACTACCCCGTCAATCTTGCGGGTCGAAAATGTTCGAGCATTCTTGCATTCCCATCTTGCTCAAAATAACCTTCAATCAATGCTCTTGATTTCAAGTGGTGCAGCGCTATCCTGATGACATCAGGGTTGAAGGTACCGAGACCCTTCTGTATTTGCTGCCGAGTAAGACCCTGGTGGTCTTTAACGAAGAGAAAAACCATCTCCTCTATGCGCAGATGCTTTGAATCGTCCGATTCACTCACTCTTGTCCTCTGGCCTCTTGCAGCTAAGTAGCATGCTCTACCTCAAAAACTGTACTACCATCAGCTGTCCTGTCATCATTAGCAGAGAATCCGCTCAAAAGATGGTTGAAGCTATGCGGGTCTATTACAATACATGCAGGGAACATTCAAAGCTAAAGGTTACTCCAACAGAGGCCGCAGGACTGAAAATCGATCTAGGACAAGCCAAGATAGAATCTCTCATTCGCCTTGCCGCTAGGAACAATAGCAATAACGTATCGAACTAGACACACAATTGCTTTTGTCCAGAAGGAAGCAATCTCATCGTGAAGGTATACGGCTAACGCTGAACCGACTCGACCAAAGGCTAGTCTTAGTAGGTGGCATAGACCTAGGCTTTATGCCACAATAGCAGCATTCCTACAGATTTCAGTAAGCCTCGTTCCCTTCTTGCTGTCATCCATTATCCCGCTCGTAGAAGGACCCCTTGGCGGACTGTTTTTTATTATCGGTATGAATGTGATCTACTTCTTTTTCGCGTTGGGAATAGGCTATTTCCTTCTGGATTCGGAACCGCATTTTATTGGTGCGTCAGTGCTTGCGATACCTGCTGCTTTGATAATTGGCGGGTTGATGGCAAGCAACATCGGAGCCTCAATAGATTTTTGCACCTCTGGTCATCCCGCTTGTGACTCTCGGGTAAGGTTTACCATACCATTGATTGGATTTTTCGCCGCACAGTCATTTGTAGTCGCTGTGATATTGGTGGTATGGTGGCGTTTCGCAAAGTCTGATCAGCATCCTGACAAACCCTAGCCATCAGTCGATTTCCACCACCCTGCCAAATCAGCCGATTTCCCACCAGAACTTCTTCTTCAGTTCTTCTTCTTCAGTTCTGCTTCACAAAAGGGATTTCAATCGGCGCGCTTCATCGCTGGACTTTTCGCTTCAGGTAGGGAGCTTGGATGACTAAAGCTTCTATACTGCTTATATTGCCATCTATAGGAAGCTATTGCAGTACGAATGAAGTTTGGAATGAAAGCGGCGCTCATTATCTTCCCTATGGGGATAGTCGGTGGTTTTGTTATCGGCTTCATAATCTTTGGGCAAGGAAGCGTTCCAATAGAATATCTCGCGATAATAGCAATCATCATAGCCATAGCTACGTGGTTCGGTTCGGGTGTTGATTACTTGGGATTTCTCAAAGATTTGTTGAAGGAACAACAGGAAAAGCGCGACAAGAAAGAAGAGAAAATAGCAACTCATACCACACACATTATTAACGATCTTGAAGCTGAACGAATTATCAAGAATGTGAATGGCGAGGCTGAAACTAAATTGGAGTGGATAACAACTTTGCCATACTCAAGACATAAGAAGAAGGTGCTACAGCATCTATACACTGATCAACGAGATACATTTGATCTGCTCAATGATACTGTCGCAGCTGAAATTGATCATAATACAATGAGCGAGAAGCTAACATTGGAGCTTATCAAGGCCGTTAAAAACGCCGTAATTACCGATGTTGACAATTCAGAGAACAACTCCGACAAGATAATGAGATTTGCGATTGAGATTGGGTCTCATTTTAGGCATCACGTCGCAAGGGATACTTTGAAGGTATTTGAAACACAATCACAAGAGCAGCCCCCGCAATACTATGTCACTCTCGAGAGCGGTACCTTGATCCTGCACTACACACAAAAAGAACAAGCAGACAAAGCCGTTGAGGCGTTAAACTGGGTGGCAAGGGATGACAAGATAATAGAAACGGTAGTCAAGTGGAGAACACTTTCTAGCAAGAAGGACAAGTATCATTTTCAATGCGAAGCGCAACTCGAAGAATTATTTTCATCGATAAACTCGGAGGGCAAAACTCTATCCGGAGCCTGCGATAGTTGCAAAGATAACTACGATGAAAATGAACGTTCTGCGTTCAAAACCAGTTTTGCCGAAATCGAAAAGACTGGGATATACAAGGAATGGTTTAAGGAAACAGCCTAGTCATTTTTCGTGGTCAGAAAGATATTCTCCAATTACGACTCTTGCTGTCTCAGCAACCGTAGCCAACCTCTTTTGTTTCCTAATCTTGTCAAGGTCATCAAACATCTCGTTCGTCATTGCCACGGTTACCTTCCTCATTGCCATATCCTATAGACTACTACAGACTACAATAGCAATCTTTATTAACATATCGCTGGTATTACATGGTCATACATAGGTGGCAATAGATGTCTGGAAAACCTCATGAAATCAATGACATGACCGCTCGCGAAAAGCGTGGTTTAGAGATGGCAAAGGGAATAGGCAGACGTGATGAACCTGACGTCAGTATCCAACGACTGAACAAACTAACCTACAAAGTTAGGTCGCAATCCAATTCAAACACATGGTACACTGTAATCAAGCAATACGCCAGACAATTTGGCGAAAATATAAGGGATGGCAAGTGGACTTGCGACTGTCCAGACCACACTTTCAGGAACGTTCAATGCAAGCACATCCATGCCGTAATATTCAGCAAGCTACTCCGCAAGAAAGTCTATCAGGATACCTTTCCAACTCCGATCAATCAGAACATCATCGATGCGGCAACGAAAGTCGGCAAGATTGTCTGTCAGCGGTGCGGGAGCGAACGCTACCGGAAAAGTGGGTTCAGAAAGAACAAGGAAAATGACGACTTGCAGAGGTACAGATGTAACGACTGCGGCTATCGGTTTATCTTTAACCCTGCTTTTGAGCGATACAAAGCGCCGGCCAAGATAATTGCGTCAGCTATCGATCTGTACTTCAATGGAGTATCTTTGCGCAAGATAGAGAACCATGTCAAGCAATTCTACAATCTCGAGGTCAGCGATTCCAGCGTATGCAGATGGATCAGGCGATTCAACAAGATAGCACAACCCTACGTTGACAGCTTTGTTCCTTCTCAAGTCGGGGGCGTTTACCACGTAGATGAGATGCTAGTACACGTAAGGAACGAAGACAATGAAGAGCAAATGACTTTGGCAAATAAGGAAAATCACACCAACCGCAAGTTCGACAACCATTACAGCTGGCTATGGAACTTGATGGACAGCACTACGCGATTTTGGATATGCGCAAGGATCAGTCAAAAGCGCACGAGCAAGGACGCACAAGAAGTATTCGCAGAAATGAAGAATCGAGCTCCACTACCAAAAGCGATTGTGCACGATGGTCTGACGAGCTATGACGAAGCCTTCCAGCGTGAAGTGTACAAGCTGCAAAGCCCACGAATAATGAATATCAGAAGCATCGGCTCTAACGAAAAGGGATTGAATCCAAAGGTAGAGAGGCTAAACGGAACAGTAAGAGACAGAGAGACGGTAATGAGAGGGCTTGATACTCCTGAGTCTGCTCAAGAGCTGGTTAATGCCATGCGGATTCATTACAACTTTATCAGACCTAACCAAGCGATAGGAGGCCAGACGCCGGCGGAAGCGGCAGGAATCAACCTGAACTTAGCTGAAAAAAAGACAGAGAACTTGATGCGGCAGGCCGCTATTCACGCCAAGCAATCGGAGATAGAGCCTTTCGTAAAAGGGCTAGGCATAAGAGCTAACAAGGTGCAAATCGTGAACGAGAAAGATTGCACGAAGGTAAGGCCAAATGTATGGCTTGACCTGAAATCGTGGCGAGAAATCAACGACATACTTAGAGTGCAGGGCTTTAGTTGGCTATCAAACGGCAAGGATAGCTGCTGGATAAAGATCAGTGGGCAACAACAGTAAAGCTTAAACTGAAGTATTTCGTAGAGGCTGTAGAACAACACGACAACTTACCGGGCGATCAGGCCGCCCCACCCGCATAATGGTTCGACAATATGCGGGCTGCGTCTATCGTTGCCGTGTGGGATGTTCTCCGTTCTGAACATCAACCTAAAATTGCGACGCTGTTAGGATTTAAGGAGATAGCTGAAATTATCAAGCTGACATGAGAAAAAAAGAGTTAGAAGGCATTAGTCGCCGCTATTAGAGCGGCTTGTAATGCCTTCAGAGCCAACTTCTCGAAGTCGTCCTTTGCCAGCTTCTTTTCAAGCAGGTGGATCGTGGCGACTACCGCTATGTTTGCTATTATCCTGTATATTGTTTCCACCTAAGAAAATTGTAATTTTGGTCGGTTGCGACAACCCGATTGTGTATTTACCTGTACATGATCTTGGTTTTATGATACCTTGAAGTAATCTCCTCATGACCTCTAACGAACTGAGCGAGAAAGAACGCATGATGACTTATGACCAGATCATGATGAGTGCCCAGATAACAATTGGGGTAACTCTCATGGCGATCGGAGTATCGATAACGCTAACCAGAATAGGGATACTATTGACAGAAGACATGTTTTCATCTCTCGATTTTGGGCTATCGATTGCCAGCGCAGCCTACATCCTACCCGGTCTCATATTGCTATGGAAAGGTCTCGAAAAATGCAAGAAAAAGTACGGTGTACAGACAAAGAAGCTCCCGAAGAGGAGCAATAAGTCCCTGACTGAAGCGCCTAGAAAGAAGTCCCTATAATGAAGCAGAACTTCTTCTTCAGTAATCCTTTTATATCGCTAGCGATATTACTAGTGATATGTTAACTGAATGGATTAGCCGCGTTGGCAGTGCCATACCTAGGGGTTTTTCGAGACAGTACATCCTTGCGTTACTGCGTGAACAGCCCATGACAGGCAAGGAGATCATTGACAGAGCCACGTCGCAGAGCGGCGGAAAGTGGAAGCCGTCACCCGGCCTTATCTATCCTCTCCTAGGCAGGCTATTGAACGAAGGTCTTGTAGCTGACGCAAAAGACGGCAAGTACAGCATCACAAAGAAAGGAATCGAGATAACTTCAGATCTTGAATCCTTTGGCAATATCCTTCACAAGCAGCTGGATGTTATGGCGCGCGTAGGAAACGTCGGCAGATTCATGGCGATGGATGTCATCGACAGGATCTCAACCATCGGGTCTGCAATTAGCTCCAACCTTGACTCGATGACCCAGGAAGAGCGAAACAAATATCGGGACTTTCTCCATGGCGAGATGAAAAAGCTGGAAGACCAGGAGACAAAGAACAGGGAAGCCCAAAAAGAAAAGATCGATGTCCAATAGCAGCGGCTGCTGGAAAAAAAATTACGATAGATTAATGTAGCCTCCCGGTCCGATCCCGGATTTGTCTACTAGGTCTTTATTAGAGAAGTATTTATGGAACTTGTGAAATATTGTATAACCAGTGAAGTACAGAAGTAGAACGGATATTGCGGCTGCGATTCTAGAGATAGCCGTTGACGGCGCGATCAAGACCAAAATAATGTACAAGGCGTTCCTGTCCTTTCCGCAGCTAAAGGAGTACCTAGGGGTGTTAATGGCAAAGGGTCTGCTGGAATACATTCCGACTGATCACGAATATCGCACTACGGACAAGGGGAAGCAGTTCATGAGGCTTTACAAAGACGTTGGCCACATGATATTTCCAAACTCTAGCAAGAAAAAGTGATCAGAGCCAGGACCAAAAGGCAAGGCCACGGATGCTGCACTGTTTTTTTATGATCGCTTTTGCTTTCGCGGCAGCTTCTGTTTCTGCCACTCCGCTTTTTAGGTACTGCAGCAAGAGTTCTTCGTAAAGCTTTTTTGCGCGCTCCTCCGTGAATTCCTTGTATTTTCTGCCCGAGCCTTGAACATCTGGACCGTCAAGTCCTTTCATGTCAAGGTATTCCTGCCTGCACGCAGGGCAGGAATCGTCGAAAAAGTCAGTGTGAACGGCGCATTTCAACCTACATCACTGGATCCTCCTTGATTGCGAGGCTGCCGTTGGCATTGACTTCTATTCCCATTATGGCAAGAACTGGTCGCGCAGAATCCATACCTTCCCTTTCGATAATGTTTCGCGCCATCTTTAGCCGGTATGGCCGGGCCCAGTGCTGTCCGATCTTGTACTTGCCGCGCATGTCTGTCGGCACGACCTTGATAACCGCGACTTCGTGAACTGACGGCATGTCCGGATCCAGCGCCTCGTACCTGCCTTCCTTTTGGTATTTCTCCATGAGCGCGTTGAGCGCAAGGGCCTTTTCCATGTTGTCTTGCACGATGCTGGCGCTTCCCTTGATTACCACGCTGATGTAAAGCGTGTCTGCCTGGGAGGCATCGGTCGGGTGAAAATAATACGATGGGAGAAAGCATACATGCTGCTCGACTTCAAAGCCGACGCGCTGGTTATTCCGGATATTGTCGAGCTTTTCTCCAAATGGGTGGGAATGCATGTACACAGAATGATTCGCGTAGACAAAGTTCATCGGGATTACCTGGGGATACCCGTTGCTGTCTATCGAGGCAATCCTTCCCACGGGCTGGCTGTTGAGAAAATCGATCATCTTTTCCTTTGATCGGATCTCGTATTTCTTGACCAGCTGCATTTCATGGTGGATAGCATCATACTGCCGTTAAAACGTACTCATTAAGGTTATACGCCACTTGATGCAAGATATGGTCTGTTGAATAGGCGCACCATTCACTATGCCAAGATAATCTGCATCGCTGCGCTGGCAGCATCTGCAGGCTATGCGTTTGTAAGGTTATTCGTGCTGTCGCAGCGCGCGGACATTTCTATACTGCTGGTAAATGTGGTTTTGTTTACCGTCATTGCAGGTGTCCTAATCTATGTGCTAAAGAAGGAAAGAGATCTGCAGCAAGAAAAGCTCTTCAGGGATTGATTTTATTAGCCGCCTCAGCAATTCTATGATATGCAAGACGAATCTATACGATACAGGATTAACCAGATGACTGACACGGGCTCGAGCGTTACTGTAGCCTTGAGCGAGGACGTCGAGCTAGAGCCGGTCTCCCAGCAGCAGATGATGCTTGAGGCAATTGACAGGGCAGTCAGCGACAAAGAAGTCAAGGAGCAGATAAGGCCGATTCTCGAAGCGATACTTCGCTCCCAGCCCCAGACCATCGTCAGGAGCTACTCGCAGACAGTGATACAGATAACGATGCCAAGAAAGAGATATGAGAAAATGGGCAGTCCCCGCGTAGGCGAAAAGCTCTATATCGACATCAAGAAGGCGTCTGGGTAACCCCTAGCTGTTTCGCAAGTTCGTCCTGCGACTTTATTGGCAGCGAGCACGTAAAGTTCCTGCAGACAAACGCCGTCCCTTCGTCGCCGGCTCGCCCCCTAAAGTAAGGGTACTCCTGCAGCGACCGGATCTCGTCAGTGGTAATGATTGCGTTTATGCCGTCAGGCAAAAAGCGCCGGTTGAGCCATTTTGCAATGCCAGAATCCACATCTCCTATTACAATCACTTCGACTGGTTTTTTCACATAGAGGTAGATGGCCATCAGCATCTGTCCGAACCCAAACGGGTTTTCAGCAGCGGGCCGGGCGCCGGCTTTCATGATGCTCCCGGCCTTTTGCAGATATTCCTTGTTCTGGGTATAGTGGTACAGGCGCAGAAGGTTTCCGGCCGCTACAGAGTTTCCGCTTGGAATCGCAAGGTCGTAAAAGCTCTTTGTCCTGACGATCAGTTTTTCGTGGTCGTCTGAAGTAAAGAACAGGTTGCCTTCTTTTTCGTCCCAGAAATGCTGGAGCATAGAGTCAGTGTATTTTATGGCCTTGCGCAGGTGATCTGCCTTTGAATCCACAGAGAACAGGTCCAGCAGACCCGATATGTAAAACGCGTAATCGTCCAAGTAGGCGTTGAGCTTTGATTGCCCGTCCTTGAACGCGCGGTAAAGCCTTCCCTCTTTGGACACGAGCCTGCTTTCAATGAAATTTACCGCTGTTCTTGCTGCCTCCAGGTATTTCGGGTCGCCGGTAACTGCAAAGCCTTTCGCAAAGCCAGAAATCATCAGGCCGTTCCATGATGTGAGCACCTTCTCGTCTCTTCCGGGCCTGACCCTCTTGTCCCGCTCGGCAAATAGTTTTCCTGATGCGTCAGAGATTGTCTTCTCGATCTGCTCCTGCGTCTTGCCCTGCCTTTGCGCAATATTCTTTGTTGGCACCCGGACGTTAAGGATGTTCTTTCCTTCAAAGTTGCCCCCTTCGGTAACGCCATAGCGTTCGCAAAAAACGTCTGTCGCGACCGGGTCGAGCAGGATTTCTGAAATTTCCTTCTTGCGCCAGAGGTAGAATTTTCCTTCTTCTCCTTCAGAATCTGCGTCCTGCGCAGAATAAAACCCGCCATCTGGATGAGTCATTTCCCTCATCACAAAGTCCAGCGTCTTTCTGACGACTTCCAGATACCTCTCTTCCCGCGTCACCTGGTACAGTTCCGAGTACAGCTGTGTGAGAAGGGCGTTGTCATAGAGCATCTTTTCAAAGTGAGGCACGAGCCACTTTTGGTCAGTCGCGTACCTTGCGAATCCGCCGCCCAGCTGGTCATGGATGCCCCCGGCTGACATCTTGTCTGCAGTAAACGCGACAAAGTCTGCGAACTTTTTCATGCCTGAAATATCATAGTACCGCAGTAGAAAGAGCAGGTTAGAGGGGTTTGGGAACTTGGGAGCCTGGCCAAAGCCGCCATAAATCTGATCGCCCATCTGCAACAAACCAACTGCGGCTTCATCTAGGATTGACCGCTCAAGGGCAGAATCCTGCAATTGCGTGCCCGATGACATTGCGATGTCCCTGGCCGTCTGCGCAAGGGCCTGCATGAATTCGCCGCTTGCCGCCTCGATCTCGCTCTTTTTGCTCCTGTATGCCTCGGAAAGCTGAAGGAGAATGGTTCCAAAGCCGGGGATGCCGTAACGCCCTTCCTTTGGAAAATAAGTCCCCGCGTAGAACGGCTTTTGCTGCGGAGTCAGAAATACAGACAGCGGCCATCCGCCGGTTCCTGTCGACAGCTGGCATACTTTCTGATAGATGTCGTCGATGTCTGGCCTTTCTTCCCTGTCAACCTTGATGCTGACAAAATTATCGTTCATGGCCTTTGCGATTTCATTGTCTTCAAAAGACTCGTGCGCCATCACATGGCACCAGTGGCAGGCGCTATAGCCCACACTCAGGAAAATCGGCTTGTCTTCCCTTATTGCCTTTTGAAGAGCATCTTCTCCCCAAGGATGCCAGTCGACGGGGTTGTAGGCGTGCTGCAGGAGGTAGGGACTCGTTTCCTTCAACAGCCTGTTGGGTTTCTTGACATCGTCCTCGCCTTCTCGCATCGAACTTTTCTTGCAGCGAGATGCTATATAGATTATACTTACCGCGATCACAGAATTTAATCCGGAAAGAATGGTGTCAGCCAACAGAATTTTTTCGCGCACCGGCTAGCGCAGCCGGTCATCGCAAATGATGAATCGCAAAGAAAATTCTTGATCACTTCCATCAACGCGCGTACGGAAAATTGTGTCAGAGAACTTATTAGCTTGCCAGGAAAAGAATACCTAACACTAAAAGACAACGCGCTGCATTGGTTGGATTGAGTGTTGCCAGAGAATTTACGCACAAAAGCGTAAAGGTTTATATCAGTGGTTTGCAAAGCAAATGAACGAACGTAACGTTTGAGGCGGCGTCGGTGATGATGTTTGGTCTTGGCGCCATTTTGTGATTCACTGACCTCCAGTTGCGCTCATAGAATGGAGATCCGACGTCAAAATTGGATCTGACATAGGTCACACGAACACCCTAATACGACCCGCACAATAACAGGTTGTCCGGCCGTACTCTTTAATTAAAAAATGGATTGACTCCGGTTGATCCTGCCGGACCCGACTGCTATCAGAGTGGGACTAAGCCATGCGAGTCAACGCCGCAAGGCGTGGCATACGGCTCAGTAACACGTAGTCAACATGCCCAGGGGACGTGGATAACCTCGGGAAACTGAGGATAAACCGCGATAGGCCAAGATTTCTGGAATGGATCATGGCTGAAATCTACATGGCCCCTGGATTGGACTGCGGCCGATCAGGCTGTTGGTGAGGTAATGGCCCACCAAACCTATAACCGGTACGGGCTTTGAGAGAAGGAGCCCGGAGATGGGCACTGAGACAAGGGCCCAGGCCCTATGGGGCGCAGCAGGCGCGAAAACTCTGCAATAGGCGAAAGCTTGACAGGGTTACTTTGAGTGATGTCCGTTAAGGGCATCTTTTGGTACCTCTAAAAATGGTGCAGAATAAGGGGTGGGCAAGTCTGGTGTCAGCCGCCGCGGTAATACCAGCACCCCGAGTGGTCGGGACGATTATTGGGCCTAAA
>Ga0187893_10013602_pt1 | contig 11281 bp, 11 predicted proteins | sample MA1701074metaG_FD_139574 | JGI IMG/M metagenome (GOLD analysis project Ga0187893, IMG submission 139574) | White microbial mat communities from a basaltic lava cave in the Kipuka Kanohina Cave System on the Island of Hawaii, USA - MA170107-4 metaG ...
CGCGGGCGTCGGCACCGCCCAGGCGGCGGTGCGCAGGGAGAGCCAGCGCGACGCGGGGGGAAGCTCCGCGACAAGCTCGGTGACTCGCCGCGACCGGTCGGTCCACTGCCGCACGTGCCCGCGGAGCCCGGCGGTCGCGATCTCGCGGATGACCCTGCGCTTGACGGGCGCGCGGCGCGACGTGCGCACCGGGATGCCGTCGCGGTCGAGCCCGCGGATGAACGCCCAGTGCACCGCGTAGACGATGGCGACGAGGACCGCGAGGATGACGCCAAGCGCCGCCAGGCATTCGAGGTTCGTCACGCGCAGGTATTCTCGCCCGTCGCGCAATATTGACCGCGCACTTTCGTGCGCCCAGAGTGCAACCGACATGAAGCGCCAAATCGGCCCGAGTCGCTGGGGGTGACGGCAGTGTGCTACGAGGAGGCGGAGGCGGCGGTGGCGCTGGCGGAGAACCTGCTGCGGGAGATGGGCGCCCCGCCGGAGCGCCTGGCGGACGAGGCGGAGCGGATCCGCGCGGCGCTGGCGGTGCCGCGGTGGCGTCCGCTTCTGGGACCGGCGGACGGGGCGGGCGTCGAGGGACCATAATCGCGGAGGCGGCGACCGCCGGCCTCCGTCGAATCTGCGAAGGGAACGACCGGCTTCGGCTCCAGCCTTTCGTGGAGGCGGTCCTGCGGATCGAGGTGACGGACGCCACGTGGGCGTTCTTCCGCGAGAACTACCCGCGGCTGTACGCGCTCGTCTGGAGCTGGTGCCGCGGGCCGCACCACGAGGTCGAGGAGCTCGTGCAGGACGCGCTGCTGCACGCGTGGCGCGACCGTGCGTCGTTCCGCGGCGACGACCGCTTCGCGTGGATCTCCGGCATCGCCCACCATCGCCTGCTGGAGCGCCGGCGCGGCGACGAGCGACGCGACCGCGCCCTGCGATCGCTCGCCTCCGCGGACGACTCTCCGACGCGCCCCGAAGACGCGGCCGCGCGGAGCGAACGCAACGCCGCGCTGTGGCGGGCTCTCGAGCGCATCGGGCCGGAGTACGCCGACGCGCTCCTGGAACACTACGGGAACGGAAGGAGCGCGCGCGAGATCGCCGGCGAGCGGGGGGAGAGCGAGAAGGCGGTCGAATCGCGGTTGCACCGGGCGCGCGAGGCCCTGAGACGGGAACTGGGAGGAGCGTGGAATGAGCATCGATGAGGACGACGCCGACGTGCGCCGCCTGATGGAGGGCGCGCGACGGCAGCTCGAGGATTCGTACGAGGAGTTCCGGAGTCGCCTGGAGGCGCCGGTGGAATCACCGCCCGCGCCGGCGGCCCGCTTTCAATGGGGGAGGATCACCATGGCCGCCACGCTGCTCGTTTGCGCCACCGTCGTAGCCACGATCGTCATGCCTCGCGCCACGGTCACCCAGGCGCCCGCGGCGCAGGACGACGCGAAGATCGACGCCCTCATCCAGCAGCTCTCGGACGACCGTCCCGAGGTGCGCGAGGAGGCGACGAGGAAGCTCGTCGCGCTCGGCGACGCGGCCGTCGAGCGCCTGCGTGCGCTGCTCGACGACAAGGACCCGGAGGTGGCCGCGCGGGCGCGTCGCATCATCGACGAGATCCATAAGGCGCTCGTGGAGCTGCCGGAGGGGACGAAGCGCCGGCTCTGGCGCGTCGAGGCGGAGATCGCACGCCTTCGAGCCGCGAAGAAGGCGGCCGAGGCGGACGCGCTGGCGGCGAAGCTGCGCACGGTGAAGCGGGAGGTCGTGGCCGGGGCCTGGCCCGCGGGGGATCCCGAGGTGCACATGGTCGGCCTCTACGAGCCGCGTCGCGACGACGAGCAGGCGGTGGACGTGCACGTGACGTTCACGGGAGCGCCGATCGTCCTCATCGTGAGCGCGTACGAGCAGGTGTTCTGGCGCGTGAAGATCGACAAGGGCGCGCAGGTCGTCAAGGTGATCGTCGGCGGCTACCACCATCAGAGCGTGGAGGGGGTGCCGAAGGACGTGCCCGTCGAGACGTTCGTGCACGAGGACGGCTCTCCGGTGTACTTCTACGCGTACTCGCAGAAGGACCGCGACGGCGAAGGCAGCTGGTACGAGGCGGAGCATCGCATCAGGAAGCTGACGCGGTCGGCGCCGTGGACGTTCCAGGGCGCGTACCGGTACACCGGGACGGAGTTCGTCGTCGGGGCGGGGGCGGACGGGTGGTCGGCGCAGCGGCGGGCGGCGTACGTCGAGCGCTTCTGCGAGCAGGCGCTGGCGTCCGCGCGCGAGCACCTGATGTCGGAGCTGTCGCGCCAGAGCTTCTGGGCGGTGGCGGGCGACGACGACGGGAACGAGGTGGGGGAGTTCACGGTGGAAGGCCGCAAGTCGTCGGTCGAGGTGCGGGAGCGGCTCGCGCAGGTGGTGCTCGACGGCAAGGGGCGGCTGTGGGGCGCGGCCGGGTCGTCGCTCCTGAGGATCGACCGCGAGACGGGTGCGTGCACGGAGGTGAAGCAGGAGCGGCGGGCGGACCTGCCGCGGATGAGCGGGGCGGCGGGGGTGGCGTGGGATTCGAAGCGCGGCCGCCTGCTGGTGACGTCGCGGGACACGCTCTACGCGGTGGACCCGGAGACGAACGAGTGGAAGGTGTTGTCGAGGCTCGGGCGGATGGAGCAGTCGTCCGCGCTGGCGTACGCGGCGGACGAGGACGTGACGTACGCGGTGGTGACGTCGCTGATGGCCCGCCACTCGGTGTCGGCGCTGGCGAAGCTGGACGCGGAAGGTGCGACGACGGGCTCGCTGACGCTGAGCGAGCCGATTCCGGTTGGCGAGTCGCATTTGTGGGGCGGCTTCCAACTGGTGTGTCTGGAGGGCAAGCGTCTGGTGCTGATTGTGCCGCCGGGACGGGACGGGAACGGCGAGCGGCTGGGCGGGGCGCGCACGTACGTGATCGACCGGACGACCGGGGAGATCCTGCTGGAGCGGTAGGCGACGTCGCGATCGATCGGTCGCATGCGCGACGTGAGCGTCGGCAATACAATCGGGTGCGTTGCGCCACTTCTCGAAGGACGGCTACTCCCGGCAGGGCTACACGCTCGAGTTCCTGCGCCGCGGCGCACCCCCGCCGCGCTACGCGCACGCCATCGGCGGCAAGCACTCGATCCCGGGCGCCACGTGCCCGTGGTGCAGCCGCCCGCTCCTCCTGCTCGCCACGCTCGACACGCGCGATCCCCGGCTCGGACTCGAGCTCAAATGGGACGACGACACTGACTTCGCGCTCGGGTCCGCGCGCGTCCCCGTGGATCACGTGCGCCGTCGCGAGCTTCCGCTCTTCTACTGCTGGTATTGCGCTCCCGCAAGCATGTGCTACCGGATCACGTCCGGCGGCGGAGTGGACGTCCTCGACCACGACGTCAGCATGGGACCTCCCGAGTTCGTCGAGCGCCCCGACTATCCGCTCTTCTTCCCGCGCCGACCGGTGCGGCTCGTTCGCATCCCCGACGACGTGCGCGCCGCCCTCCGGCGGCACCGCGTGGGAAAGCTATCCGACGCCGACGAGCGGCGATACAGCCGCTTCCTGTGGCCCCGCCACCAGGTGGGAGGCGTGCCGTACTTCGCCCAGGGCGGGATGGGTACGGGCACGGGCTGCACGCTCTGCACGACCGGCGACTCCGGCACGCTCGCGGCGATCGCTGACGACAGCGGCACGAAGGGCGGGTTCGTGGGATCGTCGTCCGTACAGGTGCTCTTCCGGTACTGCATCCCGTGCCAGGTGGTGAACGGCGCGAACGAGTGCGGATAGGGAGGCAACTTCCAACTTCCGAAATCACCGCGCCGCGGCGCGCAGGAGCCGGACCACGCCCGGCCGGCGCGCGTCCGCGGGCTTGCGGATCTTCACGTGGCGCACGTACGCGCCCTTGCCCTCGAGGAGCGACTCCGGGTCGGGGAGCGACGTCGCGCGGAAGAAACCGAACTCCACGCAGTCGGGCCGCGAGTAGACGAACGCGACGGGCGCGTCGGCCGCGAGCCATACGCCGTTGCCCCACTTGACGGCCTCCACGAGGCGCGGCGACGTCGCCTTCGCCATCTTCCGCAGCGCGCGGATGATCGCCTGGTTGGCGGGCGACTGGCCGGCGGCGTAGTCGTCGAACGTCGCGTACTTCTTCATCTTCATGGCGCTGCGGGCCTCACCAGAACTTCCACCACGGGCGCGCGGCGGGCGACGCCTTCGACGCCGCGGCCGCGGCCGACGGATCCACCAGCGCGCGGCACGACTCCAGGCCCTGCGCGAGCTCCGCGGCGCCCGGATAGCGCTGCTCCGGGCGTTTGTTCATCGCCTTCAGGATCACGCTCTCGAGCCGCTCCGGGAGTCGCGGGTTGAGGTCGCGCGGCGGCGTCGGCGGCACCTCCGCGATCTTGCGGAAGACCTCCTCGGGCGAAGCGCCGGGGAACGGGATCGAACGCGTGAAGACGTAGTACGCCGTCGCGCCGAACGAGAAGACGTCGGAGGCCGGCCCCACGTGCGCGCCGTCGCCCGAGGCCTGCTCCGGCGACATGTACACCGGCGTCCCCGCGATCGCGCCGGTGGTCGTCATGAACTGCGAGCCCGTGTCGAAGCGGCGCGCCAGCCCGAAGTCCATCAGGAACGGCTCGCCGAGCGTGTCGATCATCACGTTCTCCGGCTTGACGTCGCGGTGTACGATGCCGAGCGCGTGCGCGTGCGCGAGCGCGTGCGCCACCTTCACCAGGATGTCCAGCCGGCGCCCGAGGTCCGCCATGTAGTCGCGCAGCAGCGTCCCCGGCACGTACGCCATCGCGATGTACGGCTGCTCCCCGACGACGCCGACCTCGAACGTGCGCACGATGTTCGGATGCGAGAGCTCCAGCACCAGGCGGCTCTCGCGCTTGAAGCGCTCGACGTCCTCCGGCAGGCCGCGCTTGAGGAGTTTCAGCGCGACCTTGCGCTGCGCGAGCGGGTCGACCGCCAGGACGACGCGCCCGAACGCGCCCTCGGCGATGTCGTTCAGCACGAAGTAGCGGCCGAACGGGCGGCCGTCGGCCAGGTCGACGTTCGGCCGGAGCAGCGCGGGCGCGCGGAGCTCGTCCTGGGAGATGAACTTCTTCGCGAAGAACGCGCGGACGAGCTTGTCGTCGACCACGCAGGTATTGTGTCCGGATTTCAGATCGCGGATTCCGGATTTCGGACGTTCTGCGGAAGGCCGAAAACCCTCCTTCGCCGTCCCGACGATCACGGAGACGGCTGCGAAGGCTGCGGAGGGTCGAACCGTCTTCGCGTTTCGGAACGCGAAGCCGGTTCAACAGGAACCGGCCTCGCGCTCACTGCAGGTGCGGCAAGACTCCTCGGCCCGGCCACGCCGGACCGTCGTTCGCTATCAACCACCGCCCGGCGGACACGGGAACGGACTGCCGCTCCCGCTCCCGCCGCCGGAGCCCGGCGTCGGCACCGGCGTGGGCTGCGACGCCGGAGGCGGCGTCCACTGGCTCGGCGGCACCCAGCCCATTCCCGCGCCCGGCGTCGGCACCGCGCCGCGGTTCACCTCGCGCTGGTACTCCTTCGTCCCCTTGCCCGTCGACGTCCACTCCGCCTTCTCGCGGATGAAGGGCAGGCGCGTGCGCAGGTCGTTCTCGGCGCTCGACGCCCACGCGGCGTCGCTGCCGCGCAGGTCGAAGCCGTCGAGGAAGCTGCACGCGCGCACCGGGTTGGTGAACCCCTTGGTGAAGACCCAGCGCACGTAGTCGTCCGCGTCGGCGGGCATCGCGCAGCGGCCGTTGCGCACGGGGCACTTCGGGCGGTGCTTCGTGTAGTCGTACGTCCACCCGCCCGCGCCCATCGTCGGCAGGCAGCTGCGGCGGATGTGCTGGCAGCGGTAGCCTTCCTTCCAGCGCGACGGCGGCTTCACCTTGTAGTGCTCGAGGATGATGTCGCAGTCGGGCAGGCCCTTGTAGTACGGGTCGGGCAGCCGCGGCGTCTCCTCCTTCTGCTTCGCGGCCGGCTGCGGCTTGGGGTCGGCGGGCCTGTCGCCCGCCTGCGTGGCGCCGACGCCCTGGCCCTGCTTCACGGGCTGCGGGGGCGGGGTGGCGACGACGATGATCACCTTCGTGCCGGCGACCGCCTCACCGACGGCGTCGCGCGTGCCGTCGACGAAGTCGTTCGTCGCGACGGTGACGATCACGCGGTACGTGGTGCCGACGCCGAAGAGCGTGACGCTCTTGATGCCGGGGAGCTTCGCGACGAGCTCCGCGCACTGCTTGCGCGACTCCTCCGCCTTCTTCCGCGCCTCGGCCTCGTCGTCGCCGAGGTTCAGGGCCATCGACGTTGCGAGCAGGAGCGTGATCATCGCGTCTCCTTAGAATTCCCAGATGCCGCGCGCGTTGCGCTTGAACCCGAGCGTCGCGCGGGCCGCCGCGTGGTCGGGGTCGGTCTGCAGCAGCTTGAGCGCGATCCAGTCCGCCTCGCGCCCGAGATGGTTCTGCCGGCACCACGCCATGAGCTCCGCCAGGAGCACGAGGTCGCTTCCGCACTGGCGCAGGCGCGCGGGGAACTGCGGCCCGGGCCCGGCGCCGCGCTCGACCTTCGCGATCTCCGAGCGCGGGAACGTGCGGCTGCCGCGCACCTTCGAGGCGACGAACTCGATCGTGACGGAGTCGTCCGTCTCGTCGAGCACCGTGCCCACGCGCCGCGTGCCGTCCGCGAAGCGGATGATGTCGCGCTGCGACGGACGCGCGATGTCCTGCGCGGCGTGCTTGAGCGCGTGCGAGATCGCGTTCGCCTCGAGGCGCCACCAGTAGTAGACGTACTCGCAGATGCGGTTGACGTACGCCTCGTCCTCGGAGTTCGCGGGCCCCTGCAGGAGGATCTTCTGCACGCGCTCGAAGTCCTCGATCGCGATCATCGAGACGTAGTAGTCGGGCGCCTCCTTCAGCATCTGCTCGACCCTCTTCGCGAGCGGAGACGCGGCCGGCGCGGCGGGCGTGGTTTCGACGGGGGCGGCGGTCTCCGCCGTCGCGGCGGGGAGGATGCTCGCCTGAGGACGCGCGTCGCAGACCGACGCGCGCACGTCGGAAGGGAACTCGCCGAACGCGAGCGTGAGCTGGCGGCGCACGCCCTGGCGCTCGATCGTGAGCGCGACGGTCGCGCCCGGCGTGAGCGTCTCGATGAGCGCGCGGATCGCGACGGCGGCCTGCTCGGCCTTCATCGTCCCGAGCTCGATCCCCTTGAGGACGACGATGCGGTCGAGCGGCAGGAGGTGGTCGGGGAGCGTGACCGCGACGCCTTCCTCGCGCAGGGACGCGACGTCGTTCTCGGCGAACTCGCGGAGCACGCGCATGCGCGTGAGGAGGAGATCGTGGCGCGGCGCGTCGCCCGCGAAGCGCGCGTGCTCGGCGGCGAGGCCGGCGGCGTTGATCGAGCGGATCATGCCTTCGACGTGCGTGAAGCGCGGCGGCTCGAGGATCGGGAGCTGGCGCGGGGATTCCGCGCGGTGCGCCGCCGGGAGGGCGACCGGCGTCGCGGAGTGCGGCGTCGCGGCGACGGGACCGGACGGCGCCTGCACGACGGTGACGACGCGGGCCTCGCGTCTCTCGCCGCCGCTGAAGATGAAGAAGCAGAGGACGACGACGAGCACGAGCGTGAGCGCGACGGCGACGCCGAGGAACGCGGCGTCGAGGCTCCTGCGCTCGGGGACTTCCTCGACGGAGACGGGGTCGTGCACGACGTCGCGCCCGCACATCGGACAGGACAGCTGCTTCTCGAGCTGCGAGCGCGGGACGAACACCGTCCAGCCGCAGGGACACTTGAGCGCCGCTCTGGCCATCGCTTCTCCCCGAACGACTATACTATGGTAGACCGGGCGGGCCGGTTTCGGACGTCGGCGGTCACAAACAGCTGAAAGTCAGGCGGTTGCGTCTCATGCGCAGATTGGGCGTCGGATTCGCGCTGCACGCGGACCTGGACTATCTGGAGCTCGCGCGGTCGATCCTGGAGGACGACGCCGACTTTTTCGAAGTGAATCCGGAGACGCTCTGGCGGATGCGCGGGGGTCGGCTGGAGCGGAACGACTATCGGCCGCTGTTCCTGGAGATGAAGCGGCGGTCGCGCAAGCCGTTCGTCGCGCACGGGCTGGCGTTCTCGATCGGCTCGCCGCTGGCGCGGGACCGCGCGCGGACGTCGGCCTGGCTGGAGCGGCTGCGCGACGACCACGCGACGTTCGGGTTCGAGTACCTGACGGAGCACCTCGGGTGGGTGACGGCGGAGGGGCTGCACGCGGTGCTGCCGCTTCCGCTTCCGCCGACGCAGTCGGCGGTGGCGGCGGTCGCGGCGCGGATGCGGCTGCTGGCGAGGGTGGTTCCGGCGGTCGGGTTCGAGAACAACGTGACGTATTTCGCGCTCGGGGACGTCGCGCGTGAGCCGGACTTTTTCAACGCGATCTGTCGCGCGGCGCCGTGCGGGATGCTGCTGGATCTTCACAACGTCCACACGCAGTGCCGGAACGCGGGCGTGGACGCGCGGGAGTACGTGGACCGGATCGACGCGTCGAACGTGATCGAGATTCACCTGAGCGGCGGGAGCGAGAGCGAGGCGGGCTGGCTGAAGTCGGGCCGCGTGTATCGGCTGGACTCGCACGACGGGCCGGTGCCGGAGGAGGCGTGGTCGCTGCTGGAGCGGGTGCTCCCGCGCTGTCGGAGCCTGCGCGGGATCGTGGTGGAGCGGTTGAACGGGACGTTCGCGGCGGGCGACGTGCCGGCGCTGTCGGCGGAGGTGAAGCGGGCGAAGGAGCTGTTGCGGAAGCGCGTCGTCCGTCGGTCGAAGTCGCCGGCGCCGCCGCGTCTCGAGAAGGGCGAGCCGCTCGCGTCGGAGCAGAAGTCGATGATCCGCGCGCTGACGAGCGACGAGCCGTCGAAGCGGTTGAAGCACGCGGACGTGGACGGCGTGTCGCTGACCGGGCTGCTGGTGCGCAAGCTGCGGTTCGAGCGGATCTGTCGCGGGGACGAGACGGCGGAGGCGTGGTTCGAGCGCGACCCGCGCGGGTTCACGGAGGCGTTCAAGCGCTACAACCGCGAGGTGCCGCCGCGGGACTATTTCCCGCGGCAGGAGGCGGAGACGTTCCGGAGGTGGTGCGAAGAGAGAGGGGTCCACCGCCAAGAGCACGAGCCAACCGCCAAGGCGCCAAGACGCCAAGAGTAGACGCGACCAGGGTCGGATCGCTGACCGATGCTGGGTTGACTGATGGATTTTCTCGTCCGCCCGGGCAACGTCGTGCTGCTTTCGCGCGAGGGACACGTTCTGGCATTCCTCGCACAATGAGGGAACCTCGCGCCCGCGGGTGACGTCTATGTCGTTATGAACCGCAGAGACTTCATCCTCGGAGCGGCGGCCACGCCGCTCGTTTTCGGATTGACCGACCTGTTCGCGCAGGACGCGCCCGCGAAGCCCAAGTGGCTCGACGAGGCGTTCAAGCGCATGAAAGAGACGGCCCGCCCGGGGCTCGTGCTCGTCGCGCCCGCCGCGGCCGCCGAGCGGCGCACGTTCGGGCAGGAGATGCTCGAACTGATCGAGTCGAAGGATCTGGAGACTCGCGAGCTCTTCGTCGAGGCGGTCGTCATCTGCCTCGCGCCCGAGATCGCCGCCAGGCACATCGACGCGAGTGCCAACCGCGTGATGCTCGACGCCGACGGCAAGGTCGTCGCGGGCGACACGGTCGCGATCGACGAGGCCTTCGTCGCGTCGTGCCGCGATTTCCTCCACGGGAAGGACGGCGGGCGGCTGCGCGCGACGGTGAAGGTCGTGCGGGAAGGACTCAAGGACGCGGCGAAGGTCGAGGCGGCGATCGAGAAGGTGGACACCGACGGCGACGAGCCGGCGGAGGCCGTGGCGGAGCTGAAGGCGGTCGCCGACCGCGTCGCGCCGTGGCTGGTGCTTGCGCGGCTCGAGGCGGTGCACAAGGAGGGGCGCGAGCGGCTGCGCGGCGTGATCGCGTCCATCAAGGGGCGCGACCTGCCGTACGGCGCCGTGATGCCGAAGTTCATGTCCGCCTGCGGCCACTGGAGCGAGGTCGAGGATCCGGACAAGGTGCAGCCCGGGCCCGCGTGCGGGATGGCGAAGGCGGGGCGCGGCAGCCGCAAGTTCATCAAGTTCCTGACGGAGTGATCATGGATCGACGCACGTTTCTCCTGGGCGCGCCGATGGTGTTCGGGCTGCGCGAGTTGCTGCTGGGCCAGGATGCCCCCAGGAAGCCCGCGTGGTTCGACGAGGCGCTCGCGCGCATGAAGGAGACGGGCCGCGACGGCGTGGTGATCGTCGGCGAGGGGCGCGCCCTGGGTGAGGCGCTCCTGGCGCTCACGGAGTCGAAGGACGGAGACGTGCGCGAGCTCTTCGTCGAGGCGGTCGTCGTCTGCATGACGCCGGCGCTCGCGAAGAAGCACTTCGACACGGAGAAGACGCGGCTGCTCCTCGACGCGGCGGGGAAGGTGGAGTCGAAGGACGACGCGACCGTCGAGACGTACGACGACGCGAAGAAATTCGTCGAGTCGTACCGCGCGCTCTTGCACGGCAGGGACGGGGCGCGCCTCCGCGCGGCGGCGAAGCGCGTCGCCGACGCGAAGCTCGACGAGGCGATCGACAGGCTCGACTCGGACGGCGCGACGGACGAGCGGGCGATGGCGGCGGTGCGGGCGAAGGCGGCGGGCGCGGTGCCGCGGCTCGTGCTCGCGCGCATGGAGGCGGTGCACAAGGAGGGACGCGAGCGCCTGCGCTCGATCATCGACGGCCTGCGGGCGCGCGCGCTTCCGTACGGGTCGGTGCTGCCGAAGTTCGGGTCGAGTTGCGGCGAGTGGGTCGAGGCGGAGGAACAGGTGGTAAAATGCGGCATGGCGGAAACGCCGGAGCGCAGCCGCAAGTTTCTCAAGTTTCTCACGGAGTGACCATGGACCGTCGCACGTTCCTGCAGGGGATGGCCGCATCGCCGCTCATCCTCGGATTGCCCGAGCTCTTCGCTCAGCCTCCTTCGCCGACAGCCGGTGGTCGGAGAGTGCTCGCGGGCTTCGGAGGCCAGGAGGATGAAAAGCGTCCCGCGTGGCTCACGGCCGCGCTCAAGCGCATGAAGGAGACGCGCCGGTGCGCGCTCGTGATCGTGGCGCCGGCCGAGGAGGAGGCGCGCGTCGCGCTCGGCGAGCGGCTGCTCGCGCTCGTCGAGAGCAGGGACGCGTCGCTCAAGGCGCTCGCGGCGGAATGCGTGGTGGTCTGCCTGCGTCGCGACCTCGCGGCGAGGACGTTCGGCGAGATCGACGCGAAGGAGAACGC
>Ga0187893_10013603_pt1 | contig 11278 bp, 11 predicted proteins | sample MA1701074metaG_FD_139574 | JGI IMG/M metagenome (GOLD analysis project Ga0187893, IMG submission 139574) | White microbial mat communities from a basaltic lava cave in the Kipuka Kanohina Cave System on the Island of Hawaii, USA - MA170107-4 metaG ...
CAGGCTCTTCTCCATTTCAGCCAGCTTCCACTCTCGAGCCGACAACCGGACCTGTGGGGTGCGAGATCCCGGCAGGTCAAATTGGATCTCCCCTGCAAACGGCGTTTCTTGCACGCTGGCCCGATCAATTGCCATCCTGACCGCACCTCCGCGAACCACGACTCCCGCCCTCTCCACTTCGATGATGCCAGCAACACCCTCCGCTGTCAGCTTCGCCTCCAGCAACTTTCCGTCCACCGACCATGTCCCTGGCCCCTCTCGCCCTCGTTGAAACCGGATCGCTCCCGACCAGAAGCCGTCCTGGCACCGTTCCAGCACCGGAGGAACGGATTCTCCTCCGAGATTCGACCAGACCTTCCGCAATTCTCCGATCCGCATCCGCGCCGTCTGGAGCCGCAAGTCCTTTGCACCTGACTCAGCTTCGAGAATCGCCTCCACCACCGCCGTTTCTCCCCGGCCCGTTTGGACGGTGGAAGACGTGAGGCGAAATGCCGTCGGCTGCACAATCAGCAGACCCTTATCAAACGCAACTTCCGTGCCGGCTCCGCCCACAAGCTTGGCATCCTGGATTTCGAGGGCGCCTTGCATGCCCGCGCTGGAGATTCCCATGGCGCCGGTAATCTTTCCTTCCACCGCCAGCGCTTTCGGAACGACGGCTGCGCCCAATTCGGCGGCCATGGCCCGAATGCTAGCCAAAGGAACTCCTTTGCACGCCACGATCGCAGCCCACTTCGGCCTCTCGAACAAACCTGTCGCGCGAATCCGCGCCGACATTGGAGATCCACCCGCTGGGTCCGAAGCGATCTCGAAGGCTTGTCCTTTCAAATCCAGTTTCCCTTTGTAGTCCACCGCCCAGCCCGACTGCCTCCCAAACGCCCACGAGAACCGCTCGAACTCGTCCAACTGTACCCGGCCCGACACCTCGATCCTCGATAAGGGACCCGACAAACGCATCTGGGTCCGGGCAAAGCCGCCGAAGCCGATGGTCCGGCCCGCCAGCAGTGTCACAATCTCCGATACCGCGGTCCGCTCCACCTGCAAGCCCAATTGAATTTCGGGCTCGGATCGTCCCTCAGACGCCAGCAGTAGCATGCCACGGCCGCTCATCCGCCCGAACCCCCGCTGCGCCCGATCCGTACGCGCTGGCTCGCCCTCCACACGAATGCCGAACCTCTGCCCGTCCTCAGCATCCGCTTCGATCGATAAATCCGTGTCCGCCAGATAGAACACCGACTTTACGTCGCCGGTCTTGAAATTCAGTCGGCCCGCGGAGACTTCGATGGAAGGCAAGGCCGAGCCCCGCCCCGCCGGCCCCAGCGCATCCTGTAAGAACGCCTGGGCATTCCAACCACCGGTCTCCGGCTTGCTCAGATTCACGCTCGGCTCCATGAGCCGGATCGACGCTGCTTGCAATTTCCCCTGTAACAACGACAGAACAGAAACGCCGATCTGCAACTCACTCACGTACGCGAAGGGCTCCACTCCAAACGCCGGAGCTTCGTGAATGACCACTTGCTCGAGCGAGAATCCGGGCCGGGGCAATACCTGCAACTGCACACGTCCCTTGATCTCCACGGTGCGCCGCAGCTCCTGTTGCAGCTCCTGTTGAATGGAGTCCCTGTAACGGCCGGCATCCCAAAACCGCGCCGCGACAACGGCCGTGAGGAGCAATGCGACAAGGCTCAAAACGATCCTGCGGATCCATTTGGCCATTGTCTTATCCTCTCCCCACAAGCCGTGCGTAGTCTTCCGGCGTGTCCACATCAGTCACAACGCCCGGGTCATCGACATCCACGTACAGTGTCCGCTCCCGGTGCTTGTGCACAACTTCCCTCGCTTCGGCGTTGGCTGGAAGCGCGAGGAACTCAGCCGCCAGCTTCTTGTCTGCGCAAACAGGATGGCCTCGGCGTCCTCTGTACCGGGGGATCACGAACAACGAATCGTTGCCCCGGGCTGTGAATCTCTCCGCGAGAGTGCGGATGGTCTCTTCACGAACCGATGGAAAATCAACAGGCAGAAACAGAAAGTCACTCGAGGCGGGCATCACGCCCAGGGCACATTGCAGCGATGACAACTGCCCCCGGTCCGGATCTGGATTCTCAACAAAAGTAACTTCTTGTCCACGCTTTGCGGCGGCGCGAATCTCACCCGCATGCCTCCCCGCCACGACTACGACCGGCTCGCAGTAGCTCCCGAGAACTCCGATGAGCCGATCCAGGAATGTCTCTCCCTCATAAGCCAGCAGCGCCTTGGGAGTCCCCATGCGGCTCGATGCTCCTCCCGACAGAACGATTCCTGCTAGCGCCAGCCGCTTCACTTCAAGACAGCCCGCAGAGCTGGGTTCTGATAAATCGACTTCGACACGGACCGCCACTCGGAAACCGCGCTCCGTCGCACCGCGATCATCTCGGCGACCACGGATACCGCGATCTCTTCTGGAGAAATCGCTCCGATTTCAAGCCCCATCGGCGCATACAGCCGCTCGAACGCATCGCGCGGCGCTCCTTCATTCACCAACTCCTTCATCACGCTCAGCACCTTGCGCTTGCTTCCGATCATCGAGATGTATCGCGCCGGAGTGTCGAGAGCCAGTTTCAACACTCGCATGTCGTCGCGATGGCCGCGCGTCACAATGATCAGATAACTTGAACTGTTGATTTCGAGCTGCCCGAACAGCGCCTCGTATTCACCGGCATGAACCTCGTCCGCCTCCGGGAACCGCTCGCGATTGGCGAACTGCTCGCGATCATCCACCACCACCGTCGCGAACCCGGCCAGCGTGGCTACTTTCGACAGACTCTTGGAGACGTGCCCCGCGCCAAAAATGATCGCGCGCGGCTGCGGGATCACAGGCTCGACGAACACGTTCAGTTGACCACCGCAGATCAGGCCGTTATCATAGGCCGCATCCTGCCCCAGGGAAAAGGTCATGTGCTTTGGCTGTTCGGTTTCGATCACTTCTCGCGCAGCATTCCAGACTTCGGCCTCAACGCACCCGCCGCCGACGGTCCCGATCATCGAGCCGTCCTCGCGCACCAGGAGCTTGGCGCTTTCGTAGCTGGGGATCGATCCGTTCACCTGAACGATCGTTGCTACTGCGCACTTCTGCCCCTTGCGGCGCAATGCCACAATCTCATCGTAAATGTCCATTCGATAGGATTATAGCGGCTCGGAAGCCAGTGATACCATCGGAGTTGAGCGTTGCCCCCTGCCCGAATCTCGGAATCGACCGAGTGTCGCTCGCGGACGTGGCGCGGACGCTCGTGCTGTTTGGCAACCCCCCTAGTGGTGCGGCGCTGGCCGATATCATCACGCGGGTGAAAGACCCCGAGTCCCTGAAAGCCTTTGAAAACGCGCTAGCCGAAAGCTACGAGGCGGCTACCGACCCCAAAAAGCGCACCGCGCTGGGCCTTGTTGCCAGCAGCTACGCCGAAAGCCATAAGGAAGGGCTGCACCATCCGGCTTTTTTGACGCGATCGCTGCTAACCCGAATTACAAGCTGCCCGACCTAAGCAGCCTCGGCACGCAGGACCTCTACGACAAGAAGGGACGCCATGTGCAGGTCGCGCGGTTCTAAAACACGGGTCCGCCAACACGGAACGCGATGGCGTGATTCGTCGGATCAAACACCCAATTGCTGGACCCGTTTTCCATCCTCCCGGCGCATCGCCACGGTCAGCGGCGACGCTGTCACTTGCACGCGGAGCCTTCCGATCCGGAATTCACGTTCGCCAGAGAGTTCACGCGCTTGCCACAGGTTCGTGCTAGTGAAGGGCACGACCACGGTGGATGGAGTCACAGGAACTGGTTTCTCAGTGGCGTCAATGGGCGAGAGTTGAACCCGCACCGTTCGTTCGCTGACACTGCTGATTGAAATCTCTGCCGGTTGACCGCCGAAATTAATGACTGCTGCCGTGCAGACCTGGTTCCAGGCCAGCAGCACGCCACAACTGACCGCACATGCACAGCAGCGCGCGTTCACGGTTTTAATCGCCAGTCAACGTGGCCATCGTAGGCCATCGTTTCATTCACGAGGGCGAAGAAGTCCGGATCGTAGTCCTTCAACGCCTCGCGCGTGTTGATCGGATGCGCAGCATCGTTCGGCGAAGCGTCCTGGCCGAGCGCGTCGAAATAGGCGAGCACGCCTTCAGTCCAGTAGGCCACGCGGCCGTGGACGGCAGCGGTGCCTTTCCATTTTCCTGCGCTCGTGGATTTCTCAAAAAGCTCCTTCAGCTTCTCATCGAACCGCACATCGAGCCGCTTCACGCGCAGTTCATACTGTTGCACGGCGCCACGGCGATTCTCCCAGTTTGGATCGACAGGGCGCGAGCCGGTCACGCGATAAAGTGCGTCGGCAAACACGCGAATGACCTGATTGTCGCCCACATTGGGATCGCGCGGGTTCGCTGTGACATTCTCTTCACCAACGACCAGCAGTTTGGTTTCCGGCGAGTAGTAGAGCACGCGAGAGAGCGCATCGAAACCTTTCACTTCTTTGAAGGCTTTGTATTCGGGCAAATCCGAAAGCTTCTCCGCGCGACCGAGCACGACGAGCTTTACGTTGTCCGCCATGAGCGCTTTCAAAATATCGTGCCGATAGGCGAACATCTTCCGAATGGTGTCGTTTGCCTTCAGCAGGGCGGCGTCGCTCGCGCCGCGGCCAATGACGGTGAACTCGCGAGCCCACGTGAATTTGGTGTACCACGGGTCGATTTTGAATTTCGCCGGCGGCGTTTCGATCTTGGGCAGCTTCTGCAACCACGAGTAGCGCCAGTCCTGCTCGGCGCTCAGGTTGAAAGTGCTGCGGACCAGTTCGTAGCTCTCCGGATCGTAGGCCTTCAATTGCTCGCGGGTTCCAATTGGGCCGTGGTTCCAGTTGTTGACGCGATTGCAGTCGAAGTAGCTCTGGCATATCTCCGCCCAGAATTCCCCCGCGTTTCCCGCAGCGTAGGAAAGTTTCCAGAGGCCCTTGTCGATCGCGTTGCGATAAACCTTGTTCTTCCGCTCGCTCCACGTCGGGTCAATAGAACGCAGCGTCGAATCGATCGTGTGGCAGAACTCGTGCACGCCGATGCTCTCGTCGTCGTAGCGATCGAGCGTGAGGCTCAAGACGTTCTCCTCGCCGAAGCTCGTGGGCCGCCCGCCTGTTCCACGCACGCGCTCGTTCTGGAAAGTGGGATTCGGATGGTTCCGATACTCCGGCATGTCCGTGTAGACCTGATCGCGTCCCATCACGATGAGATACATCCTGTTCTTCACCAACGCCTCAACAACATCCGACCTGCCCGCGAGCATCCGCGTCACGATTTCGTAAGTGCGCTGCAACGCCAGGTCGTCCACAACGTCAGCCGCAACGACCGGCATCCCTTTCACGTCGATGTATTTCTTGTAGAAGCCGCGTGCGACCTCGCGATCGCGTTGCGAGACCATTTCGAAGAACGAATCGGGCGGCGTGGTAACGGACGGCAGGTCGGCAGCGGAGCAGATGAGCGCAGCCGCGAGTAATCCGCAGAGAGCCAGTCTTAATTCCATCTCGGCTCCTTTCCGTGCAAGGAGCGCACAAAGAAATCCTGCAGCCGGCGCTTGCCATAGGAACTGCCGGCGACGATCGCTATCAGACAGTCGAAGGTAAAACTCCGGAGATCACTGTGCAGCAGGCGCGCAAGCTTCTTGCCTCCATCACCACTTCAACGCTGGTCGGTCTCCGCGATCGTGCCATCGTCGCCATTCTTATATGTACGGCCGCCCGCGCCGGCGCCGTGGCCGTTCTTCGCCGAGGCAATTTCTATCACGCCGGCGAACAATGGATGCTTCACTTTGAGGAGAAGGGTGGCAAGTCGCGCGAGATTCCAGTCCGGCACGATCTGGAGCAGATTCTTTTTGAATACATGGATGCGGCGAGCATCCGGCAGGCACCGAAAGACGCTCCCCTCTTCCGGACGGCGATCCGCAAGACAGGACAGCTCACAACGAACGGCATGAACGTCCTTGACGTCCACAAGATGATCAAGCGCCGTCTCCGAGATGCTTCCCTCCCCTCTCGCCTGTCCCCGCACTCGTTTCGGGTAACGACGATCACCGATTTACTCGAGCAAGGCATCCCTCTCGAGGATGTTCAACGCCTGGCTGGCCACGCCAACCCGCGCACCACTCGCCTCTACGATCGCCGTCAGAAAAAGATCACCCGCAACATCGTGGAGCGGATCTCGATTTAAAGGATGCTGCCCACAGACCATTTCGAGTCTAAGGCTGAATTGACCCCCTTATTCTGCTTTTCTGTCGCTCGAGTCACCTCCGAGCTTTTCGGGTGCGGTTGATCTCCTTTTGCAACTACAAGAATCTAAGCAAGTTGCATTGGGAGAGACCTCCGTCACCACATTATCGATACTGTAGATCTTCGGCTTCGCATTGCCTCTGTCTAACAAAGACCTCACTCTGTGCAGATCCAGAATTCCGGTGACAGCCAGCAACGTTACTCCTGTGATAATGGTCAGAGCCAACAGTAGGTACGCCTTCACCAATTTCGTTAGAAACTCAATCCGCTCTATTGTGTTGGTTCAGTGTGAAATGGAAAGCGGGCGCTCTCCGGTAGTGAGTATAGCGCGAGCCTCGGTGTGCCGAGTGGCGCGGCCAAACGCAACGGCGACTGGCACGAGGAAGCGGCGGACGAAAACTGCAACTGGTTTCAAAAGGAGGTCAGGTTGGATCACAACAGGTGCACCTGTTGCGCCAGACGCCAGAATCATTGCGCTCCGTCCAGGCGGCATGCTGGCATGACGGCAGATACTCATAATCGAAGCGAAAGACTAACTGGCTAAGAAAGAAGCATCTTGAATCCAGGTGCGCGGCGCGTTCAACCGGATCACGTGCCGGGCCTCGGGTCCGGTTCAGATGCCCTTCTGGAGGCTGGCTCGCGGGCTGGGCTGGTTCAACTTCCGAGTAGCTGTTCAACCGTCCACAATCAGTAAACATTAACGACCAGGCGCGATCCTATCGGCCGCGGGTTTACAGTTGGAGGCCAACGCGCCGGAGAAGTTCACGGCAGCGGGGATCCGAACGAAGGCTATCGAAGTACGGCCACGTCAACATGTGAATCGACGCCTTGTCTTCGCGATACGCCCTTTCCAACCACTGAAAGGCAGCCTCCTGATCGCCCAATCCCACATGAATGAGAGCAATGTTTGCGGCCGCAACGTACTTCTTGCTCGACGGCGCAGTCAACTCCTGGAGAATGGCGCGCGCGCGAGCTCGATCGCCCATCAGCGCATGAGCGTGACCCAGCGCCGCCCGAAAGATGGGTGCGTCGGAAATACTTACGGCTTCGGTCAGTTTGGCAAACGCCTCCGAAAGCTCCCCCCTTTGCTCATGAGCCAGGGCTTGAAACCACATCGCGTTGGGATGAGGCCCGAGGTCGAGCGCTCTCTGGCATGCCTGTATCGCTTCGCCATACCTGCGGCTCCTGTAAAGAATCATGCCGAACGCCGTGTTGCTGATCATCGAGACCGGATCGAGTTCGCGCGCTCTGTTGGCTTCCGCGATGGCTTCGTCGTGCCGCCCCATTCTGGACAAACATTCGGCGTACCACGTGTGCGCGAGCGAATAACTCGGGTTCAGCTCGAGAGCTCTCCTGTAAGCCGCCTCAGCGCCCGCCCAGTCGGAATCATTCTTCTTAATTTCCGCCAGCACAGTATGGGCTTCGGCGAGCGATTCGTCCAACTCAAGGGCCTTGCCGGCAGCTGCGCGAGCGTACGCGAACGCTTCTGACGGCGGCCGGAAACGGAAGATTCCCATGAAGACGTGTGCTCTCGCGATTCCTGCATAAGCTCGCGCGTAGGCGGGATCGAGTCGAATCGCTTCGGTGAAGTGCTCGATGGCTTGGGACAGGCGCGGCTCCGTAGGTCGGTCGAACAAGAACGTCCCGCTCAGAAACGCCTCAAATGCTTGAGGATTGACGCGCCGGGAGCGCGCGAACACTGCTTGCTCCGCCGGCGCTAGCCTCACACTGATCTGCCCGGCAATAGCCTGGGCAACTTCTCCTTGCAGAATCAGAACGTCACTGAGATCACGCTCGTATTTTTCGGACCAAAGATGGATGTCATTGCGCGCGTCGATGAGCTGGGCCGTGACTCTCACCTTGTTTCCGGCGCGAAGAGCTGTGCCCTCTACGATAGCATCAGCCCCCAGCTGGTGCGCTATCGCCGGCAACGATTTGCGGGCTCCTTTGAACTGCATCGACGAGGTCCGCGAGATCACACGCACGCCCGAGCCGATCCTGGCGAGTTCGCCGATCAATTCTTCGGTCATCCCGGCGGCGAAATACTCCTGGGCCGCATCGCCGGATAGGTTCTCGAATGGCAGCACCGCGATGGACCAAATGCGCTGCTGTGACCGCCCCGTTAAGAGCCTCTCGCGAATGCCGCCCGCGTTGAGGCCCAGAACGAGAGCGGCCGCGATTCCAACCGACGCCGTGAGCGCGAGCAACCAAGGCCGCCGCCAGGACGCCCACCGTGGCTCCGAGCCCTGGCCCGGGAACGGAACGAACCCGGTACCGCTGCGTTCAACAGGCGCAATGAAGCGGTATCCGCGTTGGGGCAGGGTCTCTATAAAACGCGGGCTTTCAGCGGAGTCGCCCAAAGCGTCTCGGAGCTTGTTGATCGCTTTGTTCAGCCCGCGGTCGAAGTCAACGAAGGTGTCGGTGGGCCATAGCCGCTTTTGGAGTTCCTCCCGCGTTACAACCTCGCCAGGGCGCTCCAGCAAGATCGCCAAGGCCTGAAACGGTTGCTCCTGCAACTTGATCTTGACGCCCTGCCGGCGCAGTTCACCGGATCGCAGGTCGGCTTCGAATACTCCAAAACGGATTCCCAGCGCCGGCGGTTCGACCTTCATCTGCGCGCCCACTCAGTCGTTTCCATTATCATACCCGGAACCCTCGGTGCAACCGTGAGCGAGGAACCGGCGTCCGGAATTAGCTGATTGCCAAGGACTTTCAGAGGAACACACGGACCATCCAGAAGGAACCTGCGGGGTATCGCCTTCACCGCCCGCGGGGGGCAGACTCGACCCAGACCTGAAAGGAGGTCGACATGATCAGAAAGCGAGGTTTCAGGATGTCGGAAGCGGTGCGCTTCGCGATGGTGACAGGACTGCTCGCGGGTGGCTTGGCTAACGCCCAGTCGGACGACGAGGGTGTTTGCTCGAATCGAACTCTTAAGGGCTACTACGGGTTCACGGCCGAGGGCCAGATCCTGCTCGGACCGGTCACTGGTCCGCTACGAGCGGTCGGGCTGACCCGGTTCGATGGCAGGGGCGGCTTGACCCGCGTGGAGTTTGCGACTGTCAACGGCGTCCCGGTGTCGCCCGAGTGGAGACCTGCGACAGGCACGTATCTGGTGAACGCGGACTGCACGGGATCGATAGAGATCTTGCCTGGCGCCGGCCCCGTCCGAAAGCTGCGCATGGTTATAGTAAGACACGGAAAGGAGATCCACGCTGTGGAGGAAACCAACGTCATTTCGAGCGTCGGGATCAAGCGCGAATAGGCCGTTAACCTGGATAGCACCGGTCGAGAGAGCGAGCGGGTTCTTGATGGCGATGGGGACCCGGCGCGTCCCTCGGCTCGCGAGGGACGATTTCCGCACCGTTGTGTTAACGCGCTACTCGAAAATTGGCTGGGTCCCGATGCAGTATACTCGCGAATCGACCGCCGTAGCGTTTACGTTCAGATCAGGGGGCGTGTAGCTACACGGAAATTAAGTCTCTGTGCCCGCACGCCCAACACAGCGCGCTCTGCGCGTCAAGCGGCTTGCTCGCGACGAATCTGCCGTTGCCTCCGCGCCGCCTCCAACTTCCAATCCCGCTCCGCGTGGATCTCTTGCTGACGCCCGGCGAGCCTGTCCTTCGGAGCTATGTAGCCGATGGCACTGTTCAGCCGGACGTTATTGTAATGCTCGACGTAGGCCTCCACCAGACGCCGCGCATCATCCAGCGACAGCGGCGTTCCCGGCCGGATGCACTCTCCTTTTAGCGATTTGTGCCAACGTTCGATTTTTCCGTTCGATTGGGGATAGTAGGGCGAAGTTCTGACGTGGGTCATGCCCGAGATCCGAATGAATTCCTTGAAGTTTTTGGCAATGAACTGCGGCCCGTTGTCGGAGATGATCCGGGGCCGCGCTTCCGGGTGAAGTTCCTTGGCGCGCTCCAAGATGATCTCGATGTCCGCCTCGGTCATCGACTCCCGCAGATCCCAGTTCACGATGTAGCGACTGCAGCCGTCCAGAATGCTGCACAGGTAGTAGAACGTCCCGCTGATGTTGATGTAGGACACGTCGATATGCCAGTGTTGATGCACTGCCAGCGGCTGCTCAAAGCCCGTGCCCTTCTTCGACGGCTTGCCGTTCCACTTCGACAGCAGTCCTGCTTGCCCCAACACCCGCCAGACGCTGGAAGGACTCACTGCCACGATGTCTGCGTCCAGCATCCTGAACGTCAGCCGGCGGTAGCCCTCCAGCGGGTTCTTTAGATGAAAGCCGATGATGGCCTGCTTCTCCCAATCCTCCAGCCAGAAGTCGCGGGGGACCCAGCCGTTGTGCTCGTTCACCTTGCCGTAGCGTTCCCGCCAGTCGTAGAACTTGCTGGCAGTGATGTCGAGCCAACCGATGAACCGTCCGGCGCCGATCTCGGTCTTCTCCGACCAGCGCCGGACGAAGTCCACGATCTGATCCCGCGTATCGTGCGGAACCCAGGTCCCGGTCAGAGTTCCCCAATGTCTTTCTTTAGCGCGACGTGCTCCGCCATCAGCTCGGCCAAAACCTCGTCCTTCGTCTGGATCTTCTTCTGCAGGTATGCTATCCGCTCCTGGTCAGCGGAATGGTTGGTTGGCCGTTTCTGCGCGAAGGCAGCAGCCCCGTTCTCGAAGAACTCCTTCTGCCAGCGGTAGAAGACCGTCGGCTGGAGTCCCACTTCATCGCACAGCTTTGAGATGGGCTCCTTCTCCAGCAAGTGCCGCCTCAGGATGGCAACCTTCTTTTCCGCCGCGTATTGCTTCCGTTGCTTCTTCATGCGTTCTCTCCATTAGCTTAATGCGGGAACGCCTTCTCCATTTCCAACTGAACCGGAACAGAACCTACCTCCGTGCACGCTCAGAACGCCAAAGATCACTAGTCTCCTGTCGCAGCTAATTCTTTACAACGGCGAACCTTGTCGAGGATGACATCGGCCGTGGCCCTCCAGACGAACGGGATTGGCTCCCCATTCCAACTGGCGAGCCATGTGTAGATGG
>Ga0187893_10013607_pt1 | contig 11276 bp, 12 predicted proteins | sample MA1701074metaG_FD_139574 | JGI IMG/M metagenome (GOLD analysis project Ga0187893, IMG submission 139574) | White microbial mat communities from a basaltic lava cave in the Kipuka Kanohina Cave System on the Island of Hawaii, USA - MA170107-4 metaG ...
CGCTGGCTCGAGCGCGGCCTCGCGCAGCCCGGCGGCAAGCTGCCGCTGTTCGACGAATGGGGTCAGCGCGTGTCGGAGCGCACGATCCGCGTCTGCATCGACCAGGGCTGGGCGGAGCCGTGGTTCACCAATCCGCTGAAGCCGGACTGGCTGGTCTGCAAGCTGACGGATGCCGGCCGCGATCTGGTTGAGAAGCACTGAGCGTCGATGCCGGCCATCGTCCCCGGCTCGGTAATGTGAAAGACCCCATAACCTCTCACGCAGTCCTGACGCCTCCAACCAGGCATGAACGCTGGGGCATCGTCGGCACAAAGTTGCTGGCGATAGCCACGGCGCCAGTAGCGGTGACTGCCATATCCTTCGCAAGCGGTTCGGTGCTGAATGCAACAGTTCCCTCGGAGCACGGGGCCGGCGCAATTTTAGGCGCGTGGATGATTGCGTCTTTGATCGCCATACCCTTTGCCTGGTTGTTTACGCCCGTCATGGTCTTCGGCTTCTTTCGAGGTCGCATGGACCTTTTCCCGCATCAGATCGGTATCGCGTTCTTTTTTGGCGTTGTTCCAGCCTGGCTTTTGATGGGGCTGTCAGCCAATGGTCCCGTCCCTTGGATTGCACTCAGTGCAGTTGGCGTCGCGTTTTCTATCGCCTTCATGATCTGGTGGCTTTATCGGTTGTTCGAGTGCGCCCGTATCGCACTGGTCGCGAAGCACTGACGCAGCTCGCATGCGTCGTTCGCAAAATCCAAACAAACGATCGGCGCACGCGTGCGCAGCCACGTCTGTCGCCGCGTTGACTTCCATTCGTTGCGGAAAAAATGGTCGGAGCGGCGGGATTTGAACCCACGGCCCCCACACCCCCAGTGTGGTGCGCTACCAGGCTGCGCTACGCTCCGATCGTTCGACCGCCCGCATCGAGGCGGGGCGGCCGGGGATTGCGGCCTATATAGCGGCGGCCCGGTGCGGGGCGCAACACGGCGCCCCGGTAGCCTCTGAAGCCCAACCGAACGGAACGATCAGTCGTCGAGGAAGCGCGCCAGCCGGTCGCGCAGCGCGGCCAGCTCGTCGATGACGTCCTCGAGCTGGTTGTCGGCCGCGACCTGCTCCGGCGACGGTGCCGGCACGGAGCGCGCAGCCGCCGGCGCCTCCGCAGCGGGCGCCGATGCATCGGCCTCGCCCTCGCCGTCCTCGCGCGGCCGCACGCCGCCCTCGCGGAACAGCTTCTGCACGCCGCGGATCGTGTAGCCGTCCTCGTAGAGCAGCGAGCGGATCTCGCTCAGCAGCGCGACATCCTCGGGCCGGTAATAGCGCCGGCCGCCGCCGCGCTTGAGCGGCTTGACCTGCAGGAACTTGGTCTCCCAGAAACGCAGCACATGCTGGGGCACGCCCAGCTCCTCCGCGACCTCGCTGATGGTCCGGAAGGCCCCGGCCGACTTGCCGCGGCGCTCCGACGGCGCCCTGGTGCCACCCGGCCGGCTATCGTCGGTCGGGCGGGTCTTGGCGGGCTCCGCAGGGCTCATGCGTCGTCTCCGGCGTGGGCGGTCGACCCGTCGCGCGCGACGCCGCGGTTGACCCGATCCTTCAGGACATGGGAGGCGCGGAACACCAGTACGCGGCGCGGCTTGATCGGAACTTCTTCGCCGGTCTTGGGATTGCGGCCGACGCGCTCGCCCTTTTCGCGTACGATGAAGCTGCCGAAAGACGAGATCTTGACCGTTTCGCCCTTGGCAAGCGTATCCGAAATCTCGTTGAGGACGGCCTCCACGAGATCGGCGGATTCGTTGCGTGAGAGGCCGACCTCTTTGAACACGGCCTCGCTCAACTGCGCCCGCGTGACGGTCCTCTGCGCCATTGCCCCCCCAATATGGCAGTTACAAGACGCTAACCGCTCGGAGTAAACCAGTCAATTCCAGAAGCTTCGCTGCCGGCCTTCAAGTTTTCTTTGCGGCACAGGGGTTACCAGCGCAGCAGAGCAGAGCCCCAGGTGAAGCCGCCACCCATCGCTTCCATCAGGACGAGCTGCCCCGTCTTCAGGCGGCCGTCGCGGCTGGCCTCGGCGAGCGCAAGCGGGATCGACGCCGCGGACGTGTTCGCATGGCGGTCGATGGTCACGACGACCTTTTCGTCCGGCAGACCGAGTCGCTGCGCCATCGCGTCGATGATTCGTCGATTCGCCTGGTGCGGCACCAGCCAGTCGACGTCCGAGCCCTTCAGATCGTTCGCCGCGAGCGCGGCATCGACAGCTTCCGCGAGTCGCACCACCGCATGGCGAAACACTTCCCTGCCCTGCATGCGCAGGTAGCCGGCCTTGCCGGTGGTCGACGGACCGCCATCGACATAGAGCGCATCGTGATGACGTCCGTCGCTGTAAAGATGCGTCGAGAGCACGCCGCGATCGTCGGGCGCGCCCTTGCCCTCCTGGGCTTCGAGCAACACCGCCCCGGCCCCGTCGCCGAACAGCACGCAGGTACCGCGGTCGCTCCAGTCGAGGATGCGCGAGAAGGTTTCCGCACCGATCACCAGGGCCCGCTCCGACTGCCCGGCCTTGATAAAATTGTCAGCGACCGCAAGGGCATAGACGAACCCGGTGCAGACCGCCTGGACGTCGAAGGCGATGCCGCCCGCGATCCCGAGTTCGGCCTGGACCCGGGCCGCGGTCGCCGGAAAGGTCTCGTCGGGCGTGGCGGTCGCCAGCACGATCAGATCAACGGAACTCGCCGGCACGCCGGCCGCTTCGAGCGCCTTCGCCGCCGCCTTGGTCGCGAGATGCGAGGTGAATTCGCCGTCGGCCGCGATGTGGCGCTGGCGGATGCCGGTTCGCTGCGCGATCCAGTCGTCGGACGTGTCGAGGCGCGTCGCGAGCTCGGCATTGGTGACGATGCGGTCGGGCAGATAGGCGCCGCACCCGAGAACGACCGACCGGCGGGTCATCCCAGGTTGGCGACCTGTGCGCCGGCCGGTGCCGGTGACGGCGCCAGGGTTGCGAAATCCTCGCGGATCTTTTCGATCGCGCCATGCAGGATCATGTCGACCGCAACGCCGATCGCATTGGCGAAGCCGATCGCATCGGTGCCGCCGTGACTCTTCACGGTGATGCCGTTGAGACCGAGAAAGATCGCGCCGTTGTAGCGGCGCGGATCGGTGCGCAGCCTGAGCGCATTGAGCGCGGGCCGGGCCATCAGATAGCCGATCTTGGCGAGCAGCGAGCTCTTGAACGTCGCGCGCAGGAATTCGCTGTAGAGCCGCGCCGTGCCTTCGATGGCCTTGAGCGCGACGTTGCCGGTGAACCCGTCGGCGACCACCACGTCGACCGTGCCCTTGGCGATATCGTCGCCCTCGATGAATCCGTGATAGGTGCCGGGCAGCTTGATGTCGCGCAGGATGCCGTTGGCTTCCCGCAGCGCCTCGTGGCCTTTCATGTCTTCCGAACCGACATTGAGCAGCCCGATGGTCGGCTTGACCGTGCCGAGCACGGTGCGGGCGAACACTTCGCCCATGACCGCGAACTGCACCAGGTTCTCGGCATCGCACTGCACGTTGGCGCCGAGGTCCAGCATCACGCTCTCTCCGCGCATGGTCGGGAAGAACGAGGCGATCGCCGGCCGGCTGATGCCGGGCAGCGTCTTCAGCACGAACTTGGCCATCGCCATCAGCGCGCCGGTATTGCCCGCCGATACGACCGCGGCGGCGCGGCCGTCATGCACGGAGTTGATGGCCAGTCGCATGCTCGATTGCCGTCCGGTCCGGAGCGCAACCGACGGCTTGTCCTCGCCGCCGACGACCTGGTCGGTATGGACGACGCTGCTGACCTTGGCGAGCTTGGGCAGGCGCGTCAGCAGCGGCTGCACCTTGCTTTCGTCGCCGAAGAACACGAACTGCGCGTCCGGAAAGCGGCTGCGCGCCAGGTTGGCGCCGCGCACCACCATCTCGGGTGCATGATCGCCGCCCATGGCGTCGAGAGCGATGGTAAGGGCTTCGCTCATCGCCGGGCCCGTGCGACCTCCGCGTGTGTACCGTTCAGGCGGCCGGGCTTTCGGCGATTACCGCGCGCCCGTCATAATGCCCGCACGCCTTGCAGACGTGATGCGGCCGCTTCATCTCGCCGCAATTGCTGCATTCGACATGGGCATTCGCCGACAAGCCATGGTGCGAGCGGCGCATGCCGCGGCGCGATACGGTCTGCTTCTTCTTCGGAACTGCCATTTTTCCATTCCCGCGGCGGGGTTGTGCCGCCCTTAGTAGCCAAACCAGGGTTTCCCGGCAAGGCGCCCGGCCGATGCCGGCAAGCCGGAACCATCACTTGCGACGACCCAGGGACGACAACCCCTCGAAGGGCCGGTTTCCGCTTTCCGTCAGGGCTTCGTCGGACCGGTACTCGTCCGGCACCGCAGCCCCCGGGGCGCGGGGATAGGGATCGATCCGTACCGCAAACTGCTGCACGGCCGCTTCGCCGATGTCGATCGTGCCGCCTCCGTACAGCTCGATCTCCTCGTCGTCTTCCCAATCGTCCGGCGCCTCGAGCTGCGCCGGGTCGTCGGTGAAAACGGTCTCGAACCGGTCGTCGATACGGCCCGCGACCGGCACCAGCGACACCACGCAACGCTGCCGATACGCCGCCTCGATCCGACCCGACACCAGCACGCGCCGCCCCGGTTCGCGCCGGATAACGAGATCCGCTTCGAACCGTTCGAGCGACAGCAGCCCGAAGCGGCGAGCGAGCGCCGCGCGTTCGGCCGCCGACGCCTCGATGCGTCGTTCGACCGGACCGGTACCGAGTGCCTCGACCTCGATCAGGCGGGAAAACTCGGCGCCCGGAACATCAGGCGCTTGGCTCATCCTTGCCGTTCCTGTCGGAAATGAGGCGGGCCACCATAGGGACCGGCCCGGAACCGGTCAACGGCCGAGCGGCGGAGGGGCCGGAAAGCCGGCCTGCCCGGCTTCGAGGGCGGAATCCGGCCGGTTTTCGAGCGTTTGGGCGGCGTCGCGCAGGTATTCCGCCATCGCGGCCAGGACCGACGGGGGCGGCTCTGTCGTCCCATAAAGGTTGCGTCGGAGGGCATCGGCCAGGGGCGCCGTGCCCGCCAGCCCGGCCTCGTAGGCGGCCATTCGGCCGTAGAACCCCTTGGCCATGGTCTTGACCCGGCGACCGACCCCGAGATCGCCCGCCCCCATCTCGCGCAGCGACGCATCCATGTCGGCGAACATCACGTCGAACAGCGCCTGCCCCAGCGTTCCGCCCGCCGGCAGCGACCGGACACGCCGTATCAGAAGAAATCCGTGCAGTGCGACCAGTTCGAAACGGCCATCGATCGTGTCGGGAATGCCCAGATGCCGATAGAAATCGGGATGGCGCGCCTGGCCAACCGCGATCTCGTAGAGGGCGCGGGCCGGCGCCTCCCATTCGTTCCGACCGAACAGACGCCTGAGGATCATATTGTGTCCGGCCCCGGATCGGTTCCGACGGATTTGTCGGCTCGCCGGGCGCGACTATAATGGCCCCATGACGACGCGCACGACGAAATCCGCGGCCGGCCGCGAAATCGCCGGACGAACCCTGCGCCTGGCCCTTGCAGGCGGGCTATGTCTGCTGGCGGCCGCCTGCGCCGGCACCGAGGAACTGCGCGGGAACGAGCCCGACCCCGAGAAGGTGCTGGCGGTCAACCCCGGCATCGATACGCGTCAACAAGTCGCACAGCTGCTGGGTACCCCGTCGACCACCGGCACCTTCGATCCGAACACCTGGTACTACATCAGCCGGCGGACCTGGCAGTACGCCTTCTTCGAGCCCGAGACCGTCGACCAGGAAGTGCTGGTCGTGAAGTTCGACGACGGCGGCATGGTGTCGGACATGTACATCTACGGCGTCGAGAACGGCGTCGTGATCGAACCGGTCGAGCGCGAAACGCCGACCTACGGTCAGGAACTCACGATCCTGCAACAGCTCCTCGGCAACTTCGGCCGCTTCAATACGTCCGATGGCGGCGGCCTGCTCGGCGGCCCGTAACAGCGCCCGCGCAATCGCGCAGAGAAACAAAGGGCCCCGAACGACGTTCGGGGTCTTTCTTCGTCTGGACCGACGCCGTTATCCGCGCGCGAGAATCGCGAGCAGCAGCAGCGCCACGATGTTGATGATCTTGATCATCGGATTGACCGCCGGCCCGGCCGTGTCCTTATAGGGATCGCCGACCGTATCGCCCGTCACCGCGGCCTTGTGGGCGTCCGAGCCCTTGCCGCCATGATGGCCGTCCTCGATGTACTTCTTGGCGTTGTCCCATGCGCCGCCGCCCGAGGTCATCTGGATGGCAACGAACAGGCCGGTGACGATCGTGCCCAGCAGCATCGCACCCAGCGCCGTGAACGCTTCCGCCTGGTCGGCGATCAGCCAGATCACGACATAGAGCACGACCGGCGCGAGCACCGGCAGCAGCGACGGAACGATCATCTCCTTGATCGCCGACTTGGTCAGAAGGTCGACAGCTCGGCCGTAGTCCGGCTTGCCGGTGCCTTCCATGATGCCCTTGATCTCCCTGAACTGGCGCCGGACTTCGATCACGACCGAGCCGGCGGCACGGCCGACCGCCATCATGCCAAGCGCGCCGAACAGGAACGGCAGCAGGCCGCCGACGAAAAGCCCGATCACGACGAACGGATCCTGCAGCCGGAAATCAACGGCAAGATCGGGGAAGTAATGCCGCAGATCCTGCGTGTAGGCGGCGAACAGGACCAGCGCGGCAAGGCCGGCCGAACCGATCGCATAGCCCTTGGTAACCGCCTTCGTCGTGTTGCCGACGGCATCGAGCGCGTCGGTGGTCTTGCGCACATCGGCCGGCAGGTCCGCCATCTCGGCGATGCCGCCCGCATTGTCCGTGACCGGACCGTAGGCGTCGAGCGCGACCACCATGCCGGCGAGTGCCAGCATGGTCGTGGCCGCAACCGAAATTCCGAACAGGCCGGCAAACACATAGGCAAGGAAGATGCCGGCGCAGATCACGATCACCGGCAGCGCGGTCGATTCCATCGACACCGCGAGGCCCTGGATGATGTTGGTGGCATGGCCCGTGGTCGAGGCCTGTGCAACGCTCTTCACCGGACGATACGCGGTCGAGGTGTAGTATTCGGTGATCCAGACCAGCAGGCCCGTGACGCCGAGGCCGACCAGCGCGCAATAGAACAGGCGTGCGCCGGTGACGGTAATGTCGCCGAGGACGAACTCGGTGCTGAAACCGAGCAGCCATTCGACGACGAGCGCGATCAACACGGCCGAAACCGCCGCCGCCACGATCAGGCCCTTGTAGAGCGCGCCCATGATGCTGTTGCTCGAGCCGAGGCGCACGAAGAACGTTCCGACGACCGAAGCCGCGATGCAGACGCCGCCGATCACCAGCGGGAACAGCATCAGCAGTTCCTGCTGCGCGGGCACCGCCGAGAAGATGGCGCCGAGCAGCATGGTGGCGACCACCGTGACCGCGTAGGTCTCGAACAGGTCGGCCGCCATGCCGGCGCAGTCGCCGACATTGTCGCCCACGTTGTCCGCGATCACGGCCGGGTTGCGGGGATCGTCCTCGGGGATGCCGGCTTCGATCTTGCCGACCAGGTCGGCACCGACATCGGCGCCCTTGGTGAAGATGCCGCCGCCGAGACGCGCGAAGATCGAGATCAGCGAGGCGCCGAACGAGAGCGCCACCAGCGCTTCGAGGATCGCGCGCTGGTCGAAGCCCATGCCTTTCAGCACGAAGTAGTAGACGGAGACGCCGAGCAGGCCGAGCCCGACCACCAGCATGCCGGTAATGGCACCCGCCTTGAACGCGATGCCGAGCGCCGGCTTCAGGCCCTGGCGCGCGGCCTCCGCGGTGCGCAGGTTCGACCGCACCGAGACGTTCATTCCGATATAGCCGGCCGTGCCCGACAGGATGGCGCCGATCGCGTAGCCGATCGCGACCTGCAGGCCGAGGGTGAAGCCGAGGATCACGCCGATGACCACGCCGACGACCGCGATCGTGGTGTACTGCCGGTTCAGGTAGGCGCGGGCGCCTTCCTGGACCGCCGCTGCGATCTGCCGCATTCGGTCGGTTCCGGTGCCGGCCGCCATGACGGCGCGGGTGGCGTAGGCGCCGTAGAGCAGCGCGAGCGCGCCACAGGCAATGACCAGCCAGTAAGCTACAGACATGACCCTCTTCCCATCCTGAGAGAGGCCGCGGGGCCCGGGAGCCGATTCGTGCCCCGGCGGGCGGATACGGCCGTTTGAAAAGCGCCGGGACGATAGGGGAAGCCCCCCGGCAAGGCAAGAAACCGTTGCCGGAATGCGACGGTTTTATGCCGCCGCCAGCGTGCGCCGGCGGTGCGCCTTGAGCCAGAGCAGGCCGCCAAGGATTCCCAGGGACGGCAGCACCCCGCCGAGATTGACCGCCGCCCAGCCCAACAGCTCGTAGAGCATGCCGGCGCCCAGCGAGGCCATCGCCACGACGCCGAAGACCGTGAAGTCGTTGAAACCCTGGGCCTTGGCCCGCTCGGCCGGCCGGTAGGTCTCGGTCAGCAGGGCCGAGGCGCCGACGAAGAGGAAGTTCCAGCCGACGCCCAGCAGGAAGTTGGCCAGCCAGAAATTCATGATCTCGGTGCCGAGCAGATTGGCGACGATGCAACCGACGAACAGCAGCACGCCCATCAGCATGACGTTAAGCACGCCGAGGCGGCCGATCAGCCAGCCGGTAACGAAGGAGGGGGCGAACATGCCGATCGCATGCCACTGGATGACGAACGCGGCGTCGTTGAAATCGTGCCGGTGCCCGACCATCGCGATGGGCGTTGCGGTCATGACCATGATCATCACGCTGAACGCCGCCATCGCACCGAACAGCGCAATGAGATAGGTCGGCTGGCGTACGATCTCCAGCAGCGGACGTCCGCCGGCGGCTCGATCTTCCTTGCTCAGCGGCGGGATGCGCAGCATCTGCAATTGCAGCGCCGAGATTCCGTTGAGCACCATGATCGCCACGAAGCAGCCGGCATAAACATAAGGATCGAGCAGGTGCACCGACCATTTCGCCACTTCCGCGCCGGCAATCGCGGCAACCACACCGCCGCCGAGCACGAGCGAGATCGCTTTGGCGCGGAAACTGTCATCGGCCGCCTCGGCCGCCGCGAAGCGATAAAGCTGGGCGACGCCGTTCGCCACGCCGACCAGCGCATTGCCGAGCGCGAACAGCCAGAAATCGCCGAGCCAGACCGCGAGCGTCATCACGGCACCGGCCAGAATGCCGATCAACGCACCGATCGTGAAACCGAACCGCCGCCCCATGCGCTGCATGATCATCGAAGCCGGGATCGAGGCGATCATCGTGCCCACGAACTGCAAACTGAACGGCAACGTCGCGAGCGCCTTGTCTTCGGCCAGCGCCTGGCCGACCAGCGCCGAGGTCACGACCAGCACCGACACCGCCGTCATGTTGAAGGCGAGCGATGTCGTCAGAACGAGGACGTTGCGGCGCGCGGTTGTAAGGAGGGCCATGGCGGGCCGGAGGATGCGTCGGCCCTCGCGCCGAGGCAAGGCGCCGGTTCCGCGCGTGGCGCAACCCACGCCTGCGCCCTATGCTCGCCGCCTGAGGCACTGACCATTAAAGTGCCTAATGGCTTGGCGATTCCGACAACGTGGCCTTAGCGCACGCAGCTCCGGTCGGACCGTCAATGCAGCTTGTGTTTAGCCTGCCGCCTCGCATGCGCTTCCGCGCGACGGCGCGATGCGCGGTTGCCTTCCGGAACGGCTGGTCGAACCGGCAGTGCATCCTCGTCGCCGGCTGACGGAGTCCAGCCCTGCGGCCATCCACCGCCGGAGCCCGACGACACGAGCTGCATATCGCCAGCCGCAGGCGCGGATGCGCCCGACGACCGGCCCATCGCCTGCGCCGCCATCGTAACGGGCGCCATGTCGCGCAGGCTGGCATGGGCGTAAATCTGATCCAAGGTCAGCCCGCTCCGCTTCAGCACGTACGTCTCGGGTCGCGGCACGGGTGCCTGCATCAGCATCGGCTGCGAAGGCCCGCCGCGATGGCCTACCCGCCCGTCCGGCAGCAGCGCGAACCCCTCGCGCGTCATGCAGTCCAACAGCGTCGTGGCTGTGCCATCGTCCCCGATCAGCCAGGTGCCGGCGCGAACTCTGGCGGGGCGCGAACCGATGGAACCGTTCTCCGGCCAGATCTCGGCGACCTCGACGAAACGATCCTCCGGCAAGCCGACCGGGAAGTTGGTTGCGGCCCGCAGCACCGTGCCCTCGGCATTCACCACTGTGCCGTCCTCGACCAGGATATCGATCAAGCGCCTGAACACGCCCCTGCCGCTGCCGTCCGTTTCGCCAGTGAGGAACACGTGGCCCGGCGTTACTTTCGTGCCGTGAAAATCGAGCAGGAGTTGCCCGTGGTTGACCATCGTGCGCGTGACCTGCGACGGCACCAGTTTCCCACCGCCGCCGTTCGCATTCGCGTCGAACGACATCACCCACTCGCCGACTTTCACCCGCTCGATCGGTTTCTCGGTTCCGTCCGCCATCCGGACCGGCGTACCGACGGCGAAGCACATGGCATTGGCATCCAAAGGTCCCGGCGATTCCTCATCCACATCTTGCTCCAAGCTTTCGTCGTGTGTGCTTGCGTAGGCCTCCCTAGCCTGCGCCCAGTCCTCCGGAGTCAATTTTCCGTCCGCCGACAATAAGCCTCGTTCATAGAAAAATTTAACCGCGTTCTCATTGTCGATATGCAGATGTGAAATACCTCCCGACCCAATTCTTGGACGGTATTCTGAGGGGTGAGGGCCTGCATCTGCTTTTCGATAGTACTCAATCATGTTGGCTTCGATGACTTCTCGCCCGCGGTTGTAGTATGTGATCGTCAGCGCATCTTGCTGGTCCTGGGTTAGGCTGTTCCATTCCTTTGGCGCATTCGTTTGAAAGAATTCTTGCGCCTCCCGAATCATAAGAGATGCAAACTTGACCGATGCCAAGCTGTCTGGATTGCTTAAATCGTTCGCCAGAAGTTGGTAGTCGTTCCGATATTTTTGCAGACCCAGTACATCGGCAGCGTAACCCATGGGGCCGACCTGCGGTAAATCTTGTAGATACCCCGAGAGCAGATTGACTGCCGTTCGCAACTGAATCCGCGCAGGACCAAATGAGCTGGCCCCCGAAAATGGGACCGGTTGACTAATTGGAACGATGGCCGTTCCGTCATGTCAGACGGAGCGGAGAAATGACGAAAAGAACGAGACGGAAGATCGATGCGGCACTGAAAGCGA
>Ga0187893_10013608_pt1 | contig 11276 bp, 6 predicted proteins | sample MA1701074metaG_FD_139574 | JGI IMG/M metagenome (GOLD analysis project Ga0187893, IMG submission 139574) | White microbial mat communities from a basaltic lava cave in the Kipuka Kanohina Cave System on the Island of Hawaii, USA - MA170107-4 metaG ...
ATCTTTTGAAAGTTTGTCGTATCGCATCCAGAGATCTTTATTTTTTTTCTTTTTAAATCCGGTCTGAATCCATTTGTGAAGCCAACCCTTTTCCACGGCTTCCACCACATATTTGGAATCAGAAAAAATTTCAACTGTCAGATTTCTTTTCTTCAGCGCTTCCAGCCCGGCAATTACACTCATCAGTTCCATGCGGTTATTCGTAGTCCTGCGGAATCCCTTAGAAATTTCTTTCCGGTGTTTTCCTGAAATCAAAATGGTTCCGTATCCGCCCGGTCCGGGATTGCCCGATGAGGCGCCATCTGTATAAATCTGGACTGATGAAGACATGCTGCAAATTTCTAATTAGTATTAAGTATCAAGAATCAAGTCCTGACGATTCTGTCTGGATGCTGATGGTAACATCAGCATATCAAGTAGCAAGCAACAGGTCAGGATGCTGACTTAAATACCTGCTTTTAATGAATTGAGATTAAGCTTCGGCAGATATGCAACAAACCTAATTGATTTTTATAAATGAATAATTCAAATTGTGATTCAATTTTTTTTCATGCAATAAATAATACCGCAATTTTTTTCAACTTTTTATTTTTTTCAAAATTCTGAATGTAAGTAAATTATTGAAGTTATGCACATTTTTTTTGTCTGTTGTTTAAAAATAATTGTGATAAACCACAACTATCCCTTTTCAATTTCTTAAACTTTGTAACCGAAAAAAAATTTTGTATTCAATATTTAATCTTAATTAATTAATAAATAAAGGAGGAAAAATGAAATCAACAGAAGTGATTAACGGATTGATGACTGCCATCGAAAATCAGCAATGGGAACAAGCCGATCGTTACATCGGTGATGAGTTTACATTTAGCGGTGCTATTCCCAAGCCGGTAGGAAAAAAAGAATGGCTCAGTTTGCACAAAGCGCTTGAAACGGGGGTGCCTGATTTTAAGTTCAATCTGCATGATGTGAAGGAAGAGGACGGAAAAGTAAAAGCTAAAGTGAGAATTACCGGCACGCACAGCCGCGATATTCCCGGACCGATTCCGGGAATAACCATGCAGAACAAAATTCTTGCATCCGGAAAAAAAGTAAATATGCCGGTTGAAGAATGTGAGTTCGAGGTAAAAAACGATAAGTTGACCCGGTTGTATGTAAAGCCGGTTGCAGGCGGAGGAGTTCCAGGATTTATGGAGCAAATCGGTCAGAAACTCCCTTCCTTGTAATCAGCAAGTCATACTTCAATAAAAGCTTCCTCCAGCGGGGAAGCTTTTTTTTGCATACTTATATATCTGTTTCTGAAAAATTTTAACGGGTTGAATTAGTTCATGTGAACCATCGGAGCTGATGCGCAGATTTCACTCTGAATATACATAATATTTAAACCCGGCTGAAAAATCCGGGTTTAACTTTTTTTCGATTCTTTCCAAAGCCCGAGAAAAAGAATCAGAGAAATTAAAAATGCAACAATGCTTGTCCACAATGGCAGTTCATATTCGTTTATCATTACTTTCCAGTGTGTGATCAGCCGCAATAAATGGAGCAGCGAAATAATTCCAAGGAGAATGGCTGCAATTCTTGTGAATGGGTTCATGATGAATTCTTCAACAGGTTATTTACCGTAAAGATGCGGTTATTTTTTTGTTATGTGCAATCAATTCTTTCAAAAACTAAAAGCAACAATTATTTTCAGGAAAGACGATTGGGGAATATTTTCGCTGCAGCTTCAGTGGCAGAATGTACATGCAGCTTTTCATAAATCCTTTTAATATGTGATCGGACAGTTTCCAGGGCAATACCGCACTTATCGGCAATCATTTTATAACTGTGACCACTTACGAGCAGTTGCAGTACTTCCTGTTCGCGCGGGGAAAGCTTATCCACTTCTTCGCTGCGAGCAGGAGTGCGCGGAAAAAGGGCAAGAACTTTCCGTGCAATAGAGGAAGTCATTGGCGCTCCACCGGAGATTACATCTTCGATGGCTTCAATAATCTTATCAGGAGATGTTTTTTTTAAAAGGTATCCCGAAGCGCCCGCGCAAATGGCATCAAAAATCTTATCGTTGTCATCAAATACTGTGAGCATGATTACATGTACACCGGGTGCTGTGTTCCGGATGATCCGCAATCCTTCCAGTCCGTTTGTGCCGGGCATTTCAATATCCATAAGCACCACATCGGGGTTTAATGTGCGCATCTGCCGCTCCGCATGAGTGCAGTTTTCAAAAGCCCCCTTTAGCTTTGTGCGGGGGGACGAATTGATCAGCTCGGAAATGCTTTGCCTGAGGAAGTAATTGTCTTCGTAAAGAACTACACCGATTGCCATTGGAATTTTTTTGTGAAAATATTTTTTAACGTGTAAAACGCAATAACATTTTTATGGTACAACAGGAACAATAAGCGAAAGCTGGGTTCCGTTGCCGGAAGAAGACAGTAGGTTAAACTGAGCTTTCATAGACTGAGCGCGGGCTTTCATGTTTTTCAAGCCATTGCCGGGAAATACACCGGACGGATCAAATCCTTTTCCGTTGTCATTCACGTTCAATAATATTTTGCGATGCCGTACCGAAATGGAAATAGCGGCACGGGAAGCGCCTGAATATTTCGCCAGATTATTAACAGCTTCTTTAAAAATCAGAAAAAAATCCTTGCGCTTTTCGGGCGGGAACATGATGCCCGCTGCTGAATCAACCGACTCAAATGTAAATTCTATTCCGGCTGCGTCCAGTATTTCAGATGCATATTCCCTCATACGGGCGAGCACATTTTCAAAACGGTCGTTATCGGGATTAACCGACCAGACAATATCAGTCATCAGCTCCATTGCCTGCGTTGAAGCGCTGCTGATGGTGTGCAGCAATTTTGAAGAATCCTGAACCTGCTTTTTATCTGCAGCAGCCATACGGCTCATCATGGAAATGCTGCTAAGGGTAGAACCGATATCATCATGCAAATCACGCGCTATGCGCTGCCGGATCCGCTGCAGCCGGATGAGCTGGCTTATTCGCATCCGGTACCAGCCATAAAGGATTGCTGCCACTACGATAAAACAAAGCACATAGAACCACCACGTTTTCCAATAAGGAGGAGCAATGACCAGCGAAATTGATGTTCCTGTTTCATTCCATATTCCGTCATTGTTGGCAGCTTTAACTCTGAATAAATATTTTCCACCGTCAAGATTGGTGTAGGTGGCAAGGTTCCGGCTTCCTCCGTAAATCCATTCCCGGTCAAATCCTTCCATTTTATATGCATAACGGTTCAAACCAGCATTTGTGAAATTAAGCGCTGCAAATTCAATGGTAATTACATTTTGTTTGTATGTAAGATGTATCGGTTCAATTTTGGTTTCGCTACGGATAAATGGATAATCCTGATCAAGAACTTTAACAGAAGTTATGACCACAGGGGGAATGAAATTATTCATCCTCATTTTATCGGGATGACAATAAGTGATCATACCGGTGCTTCCGAACAGCATAGTTCCGTCCGTGCAGCAGTAAACGGCTCCGCTGATTCGGTTCACCGGCAATCCGTGTGACGTGAAATAACTTTTAAAAGTTTTTGTCAGTAAATTAAATTCTGCAACCCCGCTGTTGGTTGCAAACCACAGATGCTTCTGCCTGTCCTGCGTAATGGAAAACACATTGCTGCTGGGCAGCCCATCCCGTGTTCCGTAAACTTTCAAAATGCTGAATGAATCATTGCTGATATCCATCACTGCCAGCCCGTTTTCGGATGCAATCCATAGCCGGCTGTCATTTTCGAGATGCAGATCATAGATGCCGTTATCGGGAATGGATTGAGGGTTACTTCTGTCATGTAAAAAATACATCATTTTACCTGATTGGGGAGTCAACCGGCATAATCCGCGGTTCTGAGTCCCGATCCAGATGTTGCCATGTGGATCTTCAAGCGTGCAGAATATTCTGTTGTCAGGAAGGGTGTTTTCTTTCTTTTCATTTTCCTTGTATTCCTTCAGATCACCGGATAATTCATCATACATCCAAAGACCCTGGGAAGAAGACGAAAACCAATATCTGTTTTTGCGATCCTGAAAAATCTTATTGATATAGACCGGAGGAGTTGACGAATTAAATTTCTGCAGAAAAAATTTCTTTTTCACCACATCAAACTTTGAAACACCGGAGTGGCTTCCTATCCAAAGCGAACCCCGGTGATCATAATAAGCGCAATAAACATTATTATCGGGCAATGAATATGGATTATTATTCCGGTGATTGTAAAGAATGAATTGGTTAGAAACACGATTGTAATGATACAATCCAATACCTGAAACCGGCACCCAAATCCACTGATGAGCCGAATCAGACAAATCCTCTGTAAACATCCGCGGAAGCATATAAACCGAAAAATCATTTTTGCTGATGGGAATAGGAACCGACTGAAACTGCTGCGACAGATCATCATATTTATCCATTCCGGTGGAAGTACCGATCCAGACAATGCCGGTGCGGTCGGTGAAAATATCATTGATAAAATCATCGCTAGGGCCAGACGGGTCCGAGGGGTCATGGTGGAAGTGCCGGGTAAACTGCTGCGTTATTTCATCCCACCAGGCCAGCCCGTTTCCATAAGTACCCACCCACCAGCGGGAACCCATCCCCCCTCCGGAAATTCCTGTAACAATATGCTTGCGCGGATCGCCTTCGGATGTATCTGCCAATGGCAGACAAATTATTTTATGACCGCGCATTAATACTTTTTGCATTCCGGCATACCAGGTGCCGATCAATACCGTATCCTTACGGAAGGACACGATCGGATGAACATTTACCGATAATTTTTTTTCGATGGAAAAAGGGGAGCTTACTACTGCCGAGCGAAAAGTTTTATCAGATGGATTAAATGCAAATATGCGGCTGTTGCTTGCTCCTATCCATATTATGTTTTCCGGAGCGGCATATACGTATGAGATTTTTATTTCATCACTTCCCGGCACAGGATATGAAGTGCTTTTGCTTTTATTATTCCAATGATGAATATGTGTTTTGGTGGCAAACCAAACGGAACTATCAGATGCACAGCTTATAGAAAGTACACGTGTTCTGTCAATTTTTTCCAAACTGAAATTCACTTCCACCTGATGAAATTTTCCATCAGCGTGACTGTAATAACAAAGCCCCCCGTTGGTCGCTGCCCAGATATTTCCTGAATGGTCCACGCAAATTTGATTTACAATATTGTTCGGAAGCGATGAGGAATCACCGGGAATATTCCGGAAGGCAGTGAAATTTTTTCCGTCAAACCGGTTTAATCCATCGGTAGTCGCCAGCCACAAAAAGCCGATGGAATCCTGAACAATGCTTCGTACCTGCGATGACAGTCCCTCCTTTTCAGAAAAATGCTCAAAAGAAATTTTCCCTTCTTGTGAATATACCGATGCAAAAGGGATAATCGTCCACAAAAAAACAACATGGCAGAATTTGATGTCTCGCATAGCCCTCCGGTTCAGCCAAAACGAAAAAAGTGAAATTGAGCTTAATGCAAATCCGGCATTGATCGAACCGTCCATGCAATCATGATTTTTATCACTGCATTTGCCTTATTTGTTTAATGCGCTCTCGGATCAGTGAAAAATCCACCGGCTTGGTAATGAAATCATGTGCGCCAAGTTTCATGGCGCTCTGGTAATTGTTTTCATCACCATAGGCGGTAACCATCATTACGCGCAAATCTGGAAAATCGGTGCGGATGATTTTCAATAATTCAAGTCCCGACATTCCCGGCATATTAATATCACTTAATACCAGAACCAGATCAAACGGATTGAGGGTTTTCAAAAATCCGATGGCATCTTTGCCGTTTAATGCAAACTGGAAACTCAGATCACTGGATTTTATTTCCTTGCGGAATTTCTGAAGAAAAAGCAATTCAACGTCAGGTTCATCATCAACAACTAAAATTTTCATCATGATTTTGGGGTTTATTCAGGTGAATGATTACAAAGTTAATTTTTCCCTGCATGTAGTGAAAATTTTATTTGAAGAAGTTTGACCAAAAATAATCACCGTTCCGGGCGGGAAAACAGATACCCTCTGATGATGTTACGTCATTCCCGTAACTTTTGAAATGGCAGGAAAAATTATTTGTTACCGGGTGAAAAAATTAATTATAGGTGTTTTGGTTTTGTAGCTGAATTCCCAATGGTTTTAAACCATGCCACACTTTCAGGGTTAAGCAGCTCATTTTTTTTGACTTTTAAATATCATTTCATCACTTCGTGATTCAGGACAATGACTAAGGCATGAATTTATTTTATTTTTTGCAATCATTTATTCACATCATTTTAAGCGTAATTCCTGGTTAATAATTCCGTTCAACTTTCAAAAAGTTAATACGTACACCATTTACTTTTGCTTTTTAAGATTACTTCCGGCTTGAAAAAATTTAAGTGGTATAACCTTTTTCTTGTTGCATCATTGATGCTTATCGGTGCTGCCATGATTTTTCACCATCATCTGGTGCGCGTTCATTCCAATTATGAAAAGCTAAGAATCAGGGCCGAAGATAACCTGCAAAACGAAGAAGCACGCATTAATTCCTTTCTCGATAAGATTGAAAAAAATTTCAGCATATCAAAAGAATTTACCCTGGCGCATCTGAGGTATCTCAACTCACTTACAGAAAGCATTCACGGCTTCACCCTGTTTGTTTTTTACCGCGATTCGCTTTACTACTGGAGTGATAACAGCGTTTATTTCAATCTTCGGGACCTGGCCGCCACCAGTAATCAACAAAGCATCCGTATGGGAAACGGATTTTTTGAATTATTCCAACGATCTGCTGGTGATAAAAAGCTTGTAGCGCTTCTTAAGATTAAAAGCGAATTTCCTATCGAGAATCAATACCTGCAGAATACGTTCAACGAACGGCTCGGTTTAAACCGGCAGGTGAAAATGTCGCCCGTTACGAGCGAGCGGATTTTTCCGGTACACAGCAGCCGCGGGAATGTACTTTTCTCGCTATCCTTTGCCCCTTTGAATGACTATTCCGGATTAATTGAGGGGGAACAGACCATCGGCATTTTATATCTCACCGGAATAGCGCTGTTCATGGTATTTGCATTTATTCTTACCTACCGCCTTCTTCACACAAAGCCCCTGATCGGATTGCTGGTGATTATTGGTATAACTGCGCTGCGTATCTGGGGAATTATGTACCGCATTCCGGAAGCCATGTATGCGCTTCCTCTGTTCAGCCCGAAGTATTATGCCAGCTCTTTTATGCTTTATTCGCTGGGCGATCTGCTGCTCAGCTCGGTGGTATTCTGCTATATCATTACATCGCTCTATACTTATTATGAATCTAAAAGCGCATCGGGTACATCGGTGCGATCGAAAATCGGAACATCCGTCCGGGTAATTTTTATTTGGCTGTTCACCTTCTTGTTCTCCGTGCTGATCAATTACCTGCTGAGCAGTCTGATCATTAATTCTAAAATATCATTCAACATCAATAATATTTTTGAACTGACCGGTTTCAGCATTATCGGTTTTCTGATCATTGGTTTTTTGCTGTTTTCATTTTATCTTGTTTGCGATGGCGGCATTCGCTTTATCCTTCGCACCAGGCTGCGGCTTTTTGAATTGTCCATTTTATTTTTGATCACACAGGGCATTTTTCTGCTGCTCTTAATAAACCTTCGCGACTCCTTATTATTTAAAAATTACGGCATCAGCGCTTTCCTGCTTGCCAATCTGCTGATACTGTTCATCGGATTTGTGCGCAAACAGGCCGGAAGGGTGTTTTCATTTTCACGGACCATACTTTTCATTCTCGGATTTTCATTCTACGCAGCACAAACCATTTTTGATTTTAACACAAGGCGCACACGCGAAAGTATGAAAGCGGTGGCGCAGAAGTTGGAAAATGCGCAGGATGCCATTGCGGAATATCTTTTTGAAGAGGTGGTAACGGATGTTCGAAAGGATCATTTCATCCGCTCTTTTTTTACCGGACCCTTTGATTCTTTACTTGCTGCAGGACCCGATCATGATTTGCTTTTCAGGAGAATGATGGAAAGTTATTTCAACGGGTATTGGAATAAATTTGAAATTCAGATTCGCGCATTTAATGCTCAGGGGGAGCAGATACGGGCAGGTGGCATGCCGGGACACCCTCTTGAATACTACGATCGCCTGATCGAAAGTTCGGGCAAGCCGACCTACAGTCCGGGCTTTTACCTGGTGAACAGCGAAAGCGGAATGATTTCCTACATCGGCAAAATAAATATTCCCTCGCCTGTTTTGCCCGACAGCATCATCGGAACCATGATCACGGAGCTTAATTCCAAATTGTTAAATGAAGATTCCGGATACCCTGACCTCCTGCTCGGAAGCAAGCTCAACACGAACCGCGATTTTTATAACTATTCGTATGCCCGCTACAAAAATCATGAGCTGATTAATCAATTCGGACGCTATGCATATAATCTGATTCCAACATATTATGATACCTACATAAATCTTTCGTCAGATGAGCAGTATGTCCGTTTTGGCGCCAACGAGCATTTATTTTACAGGCCTTCCAAGGACACGCTGATTATTGTAAGTATCGAGCCGCAGGGTGCATTGGAAATGGTAACGCTTTTTTCATACCTATTTTCATTTTTCTGTCTTGTATTTATTCTCATTTATGTTATTTATAAATTAATACAGACCCGGTTCCGTCCCCAGCTCAATTTTAAAAACAGGGTGCAGTTTATGGTCATAACCATTGTAGTGCTTTCCATGCTGATTATCGGAGCAAGTACCGTGGCTTACATTGTAAACAACTATTCAAAAACACAGGGCATCAAGCTGAGGGAGCGGCTCAATTCAATGCTTGCCGCCATTAATCGCGACATACCGGATATTGGGGTTGCATCATCAGGAATGAATACGGAATTAACCTCCAGGTTCAATCATTTGTATTCAACCGTAAATGTGGATTTTAATATTTACAGCGAATCAGGTCGGCTGCTTTATTCCACACAACCCAAACTGTTCGAACATGAGGTGGTAGCCCCCCTTATGCACAGCATTGTGCTGCGCGAGTTCAGGTTTTCGGGAATCTCGACCACAATCAATTTTGAGGAAATCGGTTCGCTGGGATTTTTAACCGGCTACGCTGCCATCCGCAACCGCAATAATGCGATTACAGGATATCTCAATCTGCCGTACTTCGCACGTGCAAGCGAGCTGAAACGCGAAATATCCTCTTTCCTTGTAGCGCTTATAAATATTTATGTATTACTGTTTGCCATTTCGGTAGTCCTCACGTTTATTGTTTCCACCCGCATTACCAATCCGCTTAAAATAATTCAGGAGCGGATGAGCCGGGTAAAGCTTGGAAAGAGAAACCAGCCGATTACCTGGAAGAATAAAGATGAGATAGGCGCATTGATAGATGAATATAACCGGATGATTGAAGAGCTTGCCGACAGTGCGCAACGGCTTGCAAAGTCGGAACGCGAAACCGCCTGGCGTGAAATGGCAAAGCAGGTTGCCCATGAAATTAAAAACCCCCTCACACCGATGAAGCTCAGCGTGCAGCACCTGCAGCGTGCATGGAAGGACAAACCGGGGGACATGGAAGACATCATGCAGCGATTTTCCAATACGCTGATCGAACAGATTGATGCTCTGTCCAATATTGCAACTGAGTTTTCAAACTTTGCGAAAATGCCGGGAGCAACTTTTGCTCCGGTAAATATTTCAGCCATCCTTAAAAGCAGTGTGAACTTATACCGCGAAAACGAGCACATCGTGCTGAAGCAATACGACTTTACCAATGGTGATATTGATGTTTATGCCGATAAGGATCAGTTGCTGCGTGTGTTTTCAAATCTGTTGAAGAATGCCGTGCAGGCAGTACCCGCTGAACGCCAGGGACAGATTCTGGTAAAAATTACACACGATGAAAATCACTGTATGATATCCATTTCGGATAATGGGCTGGGAATTCCGGAAGATAAAATACCGAAAATATTTACTCCGAATTTCACAACCAAAACCGGGGGGACCGGACTTGGCCTGGCAATGGTCAAAAACATCATCGAAAACAGCAATGGAACTATCCGCTTTGAAACGGAAGCGGGAAAAGGAACAACCTTTTATGTGTCGTTCCCGGTATATAAAGGAATTTAATTTTTGATCATAGCTGTTTCGCTGAAAAAGAAAATCAATTTTATCGGATTCTGTTCATCAGCTCATTTCACTACTACGATTTGTTGTGATGCCACTCTTTTCTTCCCTGTGAAAAGCACAGCATGATAAATTCCGGCCGGAATATTTTTTACATCCCATATACATTCTGATTTTGCGGACGTAAGCTTTTGATTAAACACTTCATTTCCGCGGCTGTCAGTAATCCTGAAATAATGAGTCCGGCTTTCGGGCAGGGTGAGCTTGAATTGAAAACTGTCGCTTGAAGGATTAGGCATCACCTGAATTCCGTAGCGGACATCATCAATTATTCCCGGTTCGGATGTGCTTACGGCATAATCATAATATCCATAGACATACTCACCAATTTTCAGAGTATCCACCGTAAAAGTGCCCCTCTTGTCTATGGTAGCTCCGATATTGAGCGTATAACCATTCACCACCTGCCAGTCTTCATGAGTCCCCGCGCGATACAAAATCACCATGCTGTCTTCTACGCCTGTCAACAGCGAGTTGTCAAGAAATCCGTTGGAAGTGGAAACGGAGGCATCATAACTGAAGATTCCTTTTGCATGAAATCCGGCACTGAAGATTCCATCGGATTTATAATAATGATAATCGGAAAGCCGTATGCCGGGATTGGATTGCTTGAATCCGTCCGGAGTCACGTAATTATGTTCAATGCGCACATAATTGGTATCGCTTCCGGCATTGATTACATCCAGCGTTACACCGGTTTCGTTCATCACAAGATTTGATCCTGTAGTTGTAATCGCCCGCTCATAATCTACTATGGCATCACTGATTTTGCTGTTACGATCGAGAGCAACCCATGAATAAACTCCGATGAGAGGAATGTGAAACATCTGAGTGGCTGAATCAACGGTTATCTTAACGGTGGTATCGTACGATCCATCGGAAAAAGTAATTTCCACAGGCATTTCATAAATATGTCCGCTGTTGCCACGGCTTCGCTGCCTTGTATAAACAAAATAATGATCGAGCCCCCCCGGAACATAAACAACTGAATCAATCGAAAAATGGCACCAGCCGGGGGTAAAAATCCAGTCGTCAAAAAAGCGGTTCATATTAATTCCTGATCCTGCGCTCA
>Ga0187893_10013609_pt1 | contig 11275 bp, 12 predicted proteins | sample MA1701074metaG_FD_139574 | JGI IMG/M metagenome (GOLD analysis project Ga0187893, IMG submission 139574) | White microbial mat communities from a basaltic lava cave in the Kipuka Kanohina Cave System on the Island of Hawaii, USA - MA170107-4 metaG ...
AGCCCGTTGGCGGAACTCGGCCGGCCGACGGTCCCATTTTCGTCTCGTCTCTTCGGACATCTTCTTCTCCATTCGCTGAAGAGTGTCCAAATTCCAATTGTCTCAATTTAGGGGCGCAGTCCAGAAAGCGACAAATCTCGACACAGAATGTGGCAAGATCCTACCGACGAGCGGCACTGTCCATATACACCGGCAGCCTCGATCTCGGTAGCTGGAACTATCGCTTTCTCCGCGCCCGATGCCGCGCTTTTCTGAACTGGGCGTATAGCATGACCTCTTCCAAATCCGCATCGTCGAGGTCGGCCGTCGCGCTGAGAAGGTCGTTGGTCCGTGACTTAGGTTCTGCCTTCGGAAAAAACACCGTGATCGGCACGCCAAAGAACTGGGCCAGCTTCTCCAGATCAGAAATCGACGGCTTGTAGGTAGCAGTTTCCCAACGAGAGATCGTGTTGGCGGTGGTCTGTACAGCCTGCGCCAAGTCCTCCTGGCTGATCCCCCTGCCTCGTAGTGTGGTCCTGAGTTCCCGGATCTGCTTACCGACCTGTTCGTAGATGTCAGGCATGGTTGTCGTGTGTGTTTTGCTTCCTTTTGTAGGATATCACTATCCTTTTGGTGTTGACAGCAAAATCTGCTCGTGGCATACTTCCTGTTGTAGGATGTTGCAGTCCCATACAAGGAGTAGCGACCAGTTGTGAATCTGCCCTCGCCTGGCGATCGTACGTCAACCCTGCAACAAGAACCAAGGTGCAGCCGCGTGATCTTCGTCGGCCATACCGGCCCTGCTGAACCACTGCGGCTCGATCGACTCCGGAGAGCCCGCGAACCAGTAAGCCGCTCAAAGTCAGGCATCCAAGGCAAGGTTGCAGATGTCATACACGGACGCTCACGCCATGCCGAATCCCAAAATGAACTACGAGCGTTTCAGGTTTTGATGGCTACCGCCCGTGCCGAGGCTTGGCAGGAGCAGCCGTTCATCCTCGAATATCACGACGGCGAGACAAAGCATCGCTATACGCCAGATCTTCTGGTTTCCTGGCGTACGGGACGCGAGGTCGTAGAAATCAAGGACGATCGCGATGCGGAATCACCTGAGAATCAGCCCCGCTTCGCGCTCATCGGCGAATTACTCGCCGAGCATGGCTATAGCTTCCGCGTATGGAAGAGATCTGAGATTTGTGCTGAGCCACGCCTCACCAATTCAAATCTCATACTGCGCTATCGCTGCACAGCGGACTCCGCTACCGAACGTGAGCGAATCCGGCGCGCGTTGTTCTCGACGACCGAACTCCCGCTACGAGAGCTTTGCAGAATCTCAGAGGTCCCGGCTCAAAGCGTGCTTCGGCTCGTACTTGCCGGCATGATCCACATTGATTGGTGGGAACGGCTGGGCCTGGATGCGAGAGTCAGCATCGCTCCGGTTGGCCGCCAGATATGGCCTTGCCCTCCAGAGGGGACCACATGTCACTGAATATGTTGCGCAGAGGGGCGCACGTCCGAATTGGTCCGGCAAGGTTCCTGATCCTGAAAAGGCTTGACGGAACCAGCTGGCAGCTTGAGAACACCGCGACCGGCGAGTGGTGCAGGCTCGCCGAAGAAGATCTCCTGGACCGATTTGCCCGCCATGAACTGGTGTTCGACGGCGGCATTGAGAACCGCCAGACCGGCAATGGCACGTCCCACCTAGACAGTAGCCTGTCCGGCTATCCGCCCGAAATGATCGCGGTCGTACAAAACCGCATCCAGTATCTCAAGGAGATTGATCGGCAGCAGCCCATCGCTATCACCTCCAAAACCGTGGAACCGCTCATATTCTCCGTATCGGAACGAATCAGCGACACGAAGCCGCCCGGTTGGCGCACACTTGCTCGCGATTACCGCAAATGGCTGAATGCGGGTCGTGATGTTCGCGCCATCATCTTGCGGTACTCGGATCGAGGCGGTCGAGTTCCACGCCTGCTTCCAGAGGTCAAATCCATTATCGACGAGGTCATCGCCGAATTGTATATGACCGCAGAACGGAAGCGGGTTCCAGAGGTCCACCTGGAAATTGTTCGTCGCCTTGCCGATTCAAACCGGTTCAGGCCGCCAGATGCTCAACTTCCAATTCCGAGTCAAAGGGCAATCTATCGTGTGATCAAGCGCATGTCGCCGTATGAACGGATGGTGGCCCGGTATGGTAAGCGGCGTGCCGAGATGGAATTCCGCGTCAGTGGCATCGGCCCCGAGACAGCCCGCGTGCTGCAAAGAGTGTCGATGGATCACACGCCGAGCGACATCATCGTAGTGGACGATAACACGATGCTACCGCTCGGGCGGCCCACCATCACCTCGGCGCTTGATGAGCACACGCGCTGCCCGATGGGCTTCTACGCCGGTTTCGAGCCGCCGAGTTGTCTGTCCGTGATGCGATGCCTCAAGCACGCGATTCTTCCGAAAACATATGTGCCGCGCGAATTTCCCGCGATCAAGAATTCGTGGGAATGCTATGGCGTGCCGGAGCTTGTGGTCGTCGACAACCCTCCGGAGTTCCACTCCAGCCACTTCGAACGTGCGTGCCTTCAAATCGGCACGGATATCCAGTACGCGAAAGTTCTCGTTCCCTGGTACAAGGCTTACGCTTCATACTGCACCTCCTGCGAACCGTGGACCATGTTTGCCGGGAAGCGACGCCGCGCGGCGAGCTTGACGCCTTGTGCCTTGCGCGGTGGTTCCGGTCCGGGATCTTCGTATAGGCATATGTTCTTGTCGTTCACCGGATACGCTTTCAGCAAGCCATTCGCGCCCCAGGCTCGCACCCACAGCGGCGAGAGCTTCAAACGATCGGCCATTTCCTCGATTGTGAGCAAGCCTTGCTCGCGCAGTCGATCATAGCGTGATTTGAGCTGATACTTGCGGCGGACACGTGCGACCGCCCGGCTATTAAAGGGCTTTCCGTCCCCAGAACGGATGCCGCGTTCGCTGAGAATCCCGGCGATCTCTGTCTCTGTGTGGTGACCCAGCAAGCGATCGATTTCGGTCACCACTTCGGTCGGGGTCATTTTTGTTTGCCAGGAGTTGAGAGGTCGTCGCGCCGTCAGCGTTTTCGTGATCCCGCCCTTGAATCGAACGTGGGCCGTGATCTGCTCGTTTTGGATAAGAGTCACGTCTTCCAGCAGAAGCCGCACCAACCGCTTTCGTTCGCGGTCCGGCGTCTTCGGATTCTGCCATAGCCGTGGAAAGTCACGGGCCAACGCCATAATGTTCGCGCGCTGTTGTTCGTTGACCACAGCCCGATCCATCTTGCGCTGCTCTTCATACTGCTCCTGAGCGGCATTCAGTGCCCGAAGCTTGTTGTTCCAGTCGGCCTCGAGCGAATCCGCTACAAGTCGGTTCGCCGGGTCCACGTGAAGATAGCGCCGCTGCGCCAGATCGGCCTCATACCGCGCTCGCTCGACCTGCTTCTTACGCAGACGGTCCACCTCTTCCAACTTGGTTTGAATCTCCTGCTGGACGGTCAGCGTGACTTCCAGCGCCAGGGGCGTGACCGTGTCGATGAGAAGCTGGCCGATAGCTTGATCAAGGTGCTCACCGAAGACATGCTGACATACCGAGACGATGTGGTCGGCTCCGTCACGCTGGCACACATACTCCGGCACGATCTTGGTCTGTCGCGTGTGGTAGCGAACCATCATCCGGCTGCCACAGACGCCGCACACAACCAGACCTTGTAACAACGCCGGCCCTTCGCGTGGAGGGCTCTTTCTGCGATCCTGACCGTTCGCGTATGCATTTTCCTGGAGCTGTCGCAGGTTCTCCTCGTACTGTTCCCATGCGATGTAGTTGGCATGAACATCCTTGAACAAGATCCATTGTTCTCTGGGCAATTTCGTGTAGGAAGTGCTTCCATCCGCTTTTGTGCGAGTGCGGTTACGGCCGTAAACGAAAGCGCCCGCATAGCGGGGATTGTGAAGAATGTGTAGCGTCCGGCTGTGCGGGAGTTCGGCCCACACCAGTTCGCCTTTGTTCGGTCCCCTCCTCAGTCGCCGCGGAAACAGGAGTTTCTTCTGACGGAAAGCCTTGACGACAGCACAAGCAGAACCAGTGCGACGAAATGCGTCGAAGAAGAACCGAATGCTCTCCTGGACCTGTTTGTCAGGATCGAGAATCGGCCTTCCCTCGCCGTCATATATGAAGCCCACCGGAAGAGGACACTGCAATTCGCCTCGCCGCGCCTTGTTCAGGATGCCGCCTTGTAACCGCGCACGGATCACATGAAGTTCTGCTTCGGACATGGCGCCCTTCAATCCCAAGAGGAGTCTGTCATTAAAGTGGCGCGGATCATAGAGTCCATCCTCATCGAGGATGAGCGTGTCGGTGAGTGCGCAGATTTCCAGAAGCCGGTGCCAGTCTGTGGAGTTGCGCGCCAATCGCGAGACTTCCAGGCCGAGCACGATCCCGGCTTTTTCGAGACTCACTTCCGTTACCAGCTTCTGAAATCCTTCGCGATCCGCGGCTGTCGCGGCGGATTGACCGAGGTCGCTGTCGATGACAATGATGCGCTCAACCGGCCAACCCAGCGCTACCGCGCGCTGGCGAAGATCATATTGTCGGATCGTGCTTTCCGTGTTCTCAATTACCTGACGCAGCGTGGACTGCCGTATATACAGATAAGCGTTCCGCTTCAGATGGCCGGCGTTTACCTTTTCGTGAGCGGTTACCGTCATAATGTTGCCTCCTGTTGAAGACTCAGAATGATTCCAGCCAGCAGCGTGGCGAGCTGTGTCCGCAGATCAATCGGAACGGCTGCTGTCATTGCCGGCTGGGAATGTGCGTTCGGCGCCTCATGATCAGTGCATTGTGCCCAGGCCTGCATCCAAGCAGTCATTCCATGCCGGAGAAACAACGCCAGCCCCAATCCTTTGCTTCCATGTTCCGAGCGACTGGTGGCCTCGCGCCGTAGCTGCTCGTACTGCTCTGTCAGACCCGGCGTGGATCGCAGTTGCGCGCCGGATTCGTTCAGCGGCGTTTTTTTTGATGCCGCAGTAAGCTGCGTTCGATACTTCGTGGATGAACCTTCGTCCCGAAACGCTCTTGGATCAGGCGCACCAGCTCCGGTGTCCGCACGGACGGCTCTTTCTGGCGCATCTCGACGATGAAGGCCAGGACCTCGTCGGTCAACTTGTGGGCCTGCTTGGGGCCGCGCTTGTGAGGCACCAGGCCGGCGAGCCCGCTCTCCTCGAAGGCTGACAGTGCTTGATAGAACGAGGGCCGCGAGAAACCGAAAGTCGTCGCGGCGCCGGTCACTGAGTGGCCCTCGCTCTGCACACGGCGCAGCATCTCGTACTTGACCTGGACAAGATCTCTGGGATCGAAGAAGCTGTCGGTGGCAAACAGCGGGTCGGTCACTTCGCGGGGCCGTGGGTTTAGAGTTCCTCGCTCCCGCAAGGCTTCGAGTTTGGAATCTTTCTCCGGCATCGGCGAAGCGGTTAGAGGCCGCAGCCTGTGTAAATATAATTATGCTACACATCATCGCATTGTCAAGCATTTTCTTGCGTCAGAACGGCGTTTGTATTGCTCTAAAAAGGCTCTATAACAGTCCAATTCAGTCTTGGCTGCGCCCAGGCGCCGGCATATTTATCTTTACGAATGCGGCGTAATTTCATTTACGCTAATCCCTCGGCTCTGTCTTCATCGAAGCTTCTCCACCAAGTCAACCAACTTGAGCAAGTCCTCGAAGCGAAAAAAGCATCGGCCGCCCGCCACTGCCACAAATGGATCTTCCGCTACCGCCGTGGTCCAACGCGCCGGAATGGAGTTCAACTTCCCTGCGGCATCGTGGAAGTAGACCCGGTCCTCGCCCCAGTTGTGGCGATATGTGACCAGCTTGAACTTCCGGCCTCTCAGGGGATGGTGAGGATGGGTTATCTCGAAGTTGGTATCGGCAAGGTCACCATGCGGTGTAGTTGACAACCTCCGCCAAGGGCAAGTTTGAACGATTTCAGGGGACGCTGAATCACGATCTGATGCACGGAAATCCCGGAACCACATTCAGCAACATCCTGGAGCGTGACGAGTACGATCCTACCCGGCACGCCGTCGTCATGCTGAGCACGTTCCGCGAGATGCTGCACAAATGGGTGATCGATGTGTATTTGCAGACGCCACATCGCGGCATCAAGGACACGCCGGCCCACCGGTGGCACACCGATATGAGCGCTCTGCCCCCGCCTTTGCCGCCCACCGCGCGCGATCTGGATCTCGTGCTCGGTATGACCGCCCAACGAGTGGTGTTCCACTACGGCATCGAACTTGAGGGTCTGAAATACAATGGACCAGAGCTGGGAGAGCTGCGCCGGCAGTTAGGCTCCGGCACAAAAGTCGAGCTGACATTCGACCCGGGCGATCTTGGCCATATCAATGTACTGGATTCGCAGAAGGGGGTCTACATTGCGGTCCTGGCCGTCGATCAGGCCTACACCACGGGTCTTTCTCTTTGGCAGCACAAGGTAATCCGGCGCTATGCTCAGCGCCAGTTGAATGCGCGGACTGACATTGTGGCCCTGGCGCGAGCCAAAGCCGAGATCCGCGCGTTGGTGGAGCGTGATTTCGTTCGAAAATCGACACATGGCCGAAAGAGGCATGCGCGTTTTCTGGAGGATCACACCGGGAAGCCGGCCCCTGCAATCTCCGTCCAGCCCACATCCGAGGTGAACTCAAGTCGCGCGATCTGCATGATGGAGGACGCACCGGCACAAGCGAAGCCCGCCCGTCCTCCGGAGCCTACGCACATTGACACCTTCTCGGACGATGAGGTGCTTCCAGTTTTCGAGGCAAATCTCGATTTGCCCAGGGTGCCAGTCGAACTGGTCGAGTCTGTGGAGATGCGGAAGGAATGACACCATCGATGGATCGTTGCGAACGGATCTTGGTTAAATACCCACTCTTCAAGGCAGCGATTGCGCGCATCCAGGCGTGCTTCGATAGCCACGACGCTACCGCCGAACCGGACTGCTGCCCGCTTGTCGGCGAGAGCGGTAGCGGGAAGACTACGATCATTTCCTACTTTGCGAGCATCCATCCGCGCGTCGACCACAAGTCGGGCGTCGAAGTCCCGGTACTGGTCGCAAAGGTGCCGGCGCGGCCCACAGTCAAGAGCTTTGCCGAGACGCTGCTGTATCAACTTGGCGACCCGCTTTGGTCCCGCGGCAACACGGTAAGCAAGAGCATCCGTCTGAGGGAATTGATCAAGCGCTGCCGCGTCCGCCTCCTTGCGCTCGATGAATTCCAGCATTTCGTGGATGTCCGGCGGGCCAGCATTGTGACCGACGTAGCCGATTGGTTGAAGGAGCAAGTTGAAGAAGCCCGGCTCGCCATCGTGGTCGCAGGGCTCCAACGCAGTCTGGAGGTGTTGCGGCAGAATGAACAACTCCGCCGCCGGTTCGGTTCGACGCTACGAGTGAGCGCCTTTCGATGGGACATCAAAGAGGATCGGACAACCTACAGAGCTTTCCTCCGCGCGGTTCAGGATCAGCTTCCCGAGTACGAAATGCCGAATCTGGCTGATCTCGACCTGGCCTTTCGGATGCACTACGCTTCCTACGGCCTCATCGGCTATACGATGAAGATCATCCGAGGCGCCGCCCGGATCGCCTCTGATCACCCGCGCCGTCAAATCACGATCCGAACCTTTTCGCAATCCTACGCGGACCACATATGGTCGGAGCGCCTCTGTGATCAGAACCCGTTTGGCGAAAAGTTTGATTGTGAGAAGGCTCCGCCGATAGCGCTCCCGAGCGCAACAGCCTGCATTCCGCCCAGCACGCTTACGCCGCGTGCTGTCCGTCTGGAGCTACACGCATGAGTGCGCGAATCCTGTTTCGAGTCGATCAGGTGGCGGGTGAGAGCCCGCGCGGCTATCTTTGCCGGGTCGCTCATGAGCACGCCTACGATAATCCCAACGCACTCGCACAAATCGCCGGGCTGTGGATATCTGGCACTGGAAAGGTCACGGGTTTGGATCAGGACGCAGCAATGAAGCAGCTTTCGCACACGTTGCGCCTTGACCCGGAAGAGTGGCGATCGATGTGTTATCACCACGTCAAGGGGCGAAATCGATTTAAACAACGATCATTCTATGGTCAGACGATTAGCGCCGATGATCTGAACTACCGAAAACCGCGCCTATGTCCGGCCTGCCTTCGGGATCGCCCGATCTGGTGGGCCGTTTGGGATCTCGGGCTTATCGTTGCCTGCCCCGTACACCGCTGCCTCTTACTCAATCAGTGTCCTGCCTGTAAACAGAGTATCGCCTGGGAGCGTCCAGCCGTATACAAATGCCGCTGCGGTCTCGACCTTCGACAAGTGGGTTCGGAGCCTGCTGATCCGAACTTGGTGGCGATCAACGCGATCGTTTTCCGCGCGGCATGGTCCACGCTGGCAGGAACGGCTGGAGTCGAGTTGGCTGATCCTGGCTTTCCACCGGAACTGCTTCAGCTAAAGCTCGGTGCTTTGCTGAGGCTCATCCTCTTCGTGGGATCCATTAACGAAGGGGGCATCCTGCGACGGAAGCAGCACCCGTTTCGTGCCACGGATCTCGCAGGCGCCATGGCCATCTGCCGTGGTGCGGTCGCGTTGCTGCGAGACTGGCCGCGGCCGTTGCGCGAAGTGTTACGCCGAATGATCCCGCGATCAGCGGATCCTGCCACGCTCAACTTCCACGACATCTTTGGAAATTTCTATAGGCACCTGTTCCGCGTGCTTCCCCGCCGGGAATTTGGATTCTTTCACGACGCCTTCGAGGAGTTCGCTATCGAAGATTGGAAGGGCTTCATCCGCGGCCAGAACCGCTATTTTTCCGCGGCTGTACGGCGGAACTCCCATTGGGTGACGGCTAACGTGGCGGAAAAGATAGCCCGCGTGGCTGGAACGCGGATCTGGGATCTTGCCCATAACGGTCAACTCGACGCTGTATTCCTGAACATGCGCCGAGGAGGGAGCCGCACTGAGTGCTGGATTCGGCGAGAATCGCTCAACCGCTGGATGGCTGGCCGAGACGCCGAAGTGGCTCGCTACATGCCGCGATCCGAGGCGATCCGGGAATTGGGCCTAACAATGGCCACCGTCGTCAGAGTCGCGGCCGCTGGAGCCCTGCGCTATGTCGAAGGACCTGAACGGAACTTTGCCATAGGCTATTTCTTCTTCCTTCGCGAAGACGTTACGAAGATCAGGGAGGCATTCGAAAAGCATGCTGTGCCGGTGCGGGAATACTCCAAACCAGGCGAGTTCATAGCGCTGCGCCACGCGATGAAGAATTACCTCGGCCATGGCGCCGACCTTGCCGCTGTCATACAGGCCGTTGTCGATGGTAGTCTGGCCCCGGCCGGCCGCACAGAACGGGTTCGAGGGATCACTGGTTACCTGTTCCGCGCCGAAGATCTCCGTAGATACCGCCCAGTACCGGCGCCCGGCGTTATGGCGCCGCCGGAAGGCTTCCTCAGTTTCAAGGAAGCGGCAGCCTTGTTGGGGGTGAGACCCAATATCATTCGCGGGCTGACAGCTCAAGGCCTACTCACGGTTTCCAACGGCTTTCGGAATGGTCTTGCAAGGCTCATAGCTGCCAAAGAGGTTCAGCAATTTGCGGCACGCTACGTCGCGACATCAGTCCTCGCCAAGCGATTCCAACTCAACGGTGGTTCTCTCGTGCGCTACATTCGGGAGTCGGGCACACCGCTGCTTGCGATCCCAATACCTGATGGTGGAAAAGGTGACGCATCTTTCCTGCGCAAGGATGTTGCAGACCAGATACAGTTTCCCAGCCGCGGGATGCTGAGAGAGGCCGCCCAACGCCGCATCGTGGCCGCCCGGAAGAAACAGTGGGAGGAGTACCGGCAAGCCAAGGAAGCCGCCTTGGGTAGACCCATGCGAAGAGTCCGTGCGAATCGCCAGTTCGGGAATGGCTAGAAAAGGACATCCGGAAATTCGTCCTTAGGACGGTCCCGATGTCGCGGGCAATCCTGTCGCGCCGTGTCCCGGGACAACCTTGCCCCGCATCGCCACACTATGCCATTCAGGGAAGATCTATCCTGCTCCACGACGCCGCGGCGGGCTCGAAGAGTGTTCCCCGTCGACATGCTCAACCAGGTGGCTGGTTCGGGCACGTCAAGCCCGGCTTGGCGAATTCGTTCAAGGTGAAAGACGAGTGCTTCGTGAAAGACGAGTGCTTCCTGCAATAGGTGGCGTATTGTCGTCCATGCTGTTGCCACCGGCAATAGGAAACGTTAGGTCGGCGTCCGGCGCCAGATTGCTTCGACAAATGAGTGATCAGCGAACCTTTACAGTGATGGTCGCGTCGTCTGTTTGCCTCCCGGCACCCTCAATTGTTATCCGGTATGCGGTAGTGCGTCGGGGTTGATCAACCAAACAATCGCTCTTAGCTGATCCGCCATGAAAGAAATACCCCGGTTTGCCGCGGACGGCGACAGCGCCTGTCGCTTTGAAGCAGAACGCGACGACTTCACCGGGAGCAACTTCCTTGGCGCTGATGGATAAGTCCGTGAAGCGCGGAAGTGCTTCAGTTACCCTGACCGTTATCGATTGTGATGTTGTCTGGGCAGTGCGGTCTGCTGCCATGAGAGTAAAAGTAGTCGTCTTCTTGGGAGAGATGGTAATGCACCTGACCAGTGCTGGATAAATATTTTCGACTTCGGGTGTGAGGCGGACTTCCACGGCATTCTCCACTCCATAACAGAGAAGAGCATCGTCACCTCTAGGTAGCACTGGTTTGGTTATGTAAAACTGAGTGATCCGCAGCCGGTCCTGAATCCGACTCGACGTGGGCGTAGTGCGGTCAGTCCGAGTACAGCCAACAGTAGATGTGATCGCGAGGACTATCAGGTAAATAGCCGCGCAGCCTCGGTGCCAACATCTCCATTCGCAGAACGAAGCACAATCGATCATTGCGAGTGCTCCTTGGTTTGCGGGGCGAAGCCCGGTGGACCTTCGCTCTTCTGAGCACGAAGAAGAGCGGAAACAACACCGTCGATCGAACCGGAGAAGAACACCTCAGAGATGTGTCGCAAGTTCTGCAGGCAAGCTTCCTCCCGAGACACTATTGGGCGATAGACGTAGCGGCGCTGGCGATGTTCGTGACACAGAAACCCCTTACGTTCCAAGTTCGCGAGGGTGGAGCGCACAGTAGAATAGTGGGGATTGTGGGTCAATCGTTGACAAATGTCCCTCACTGATGCTCGGTCTAGCTGATAAACAGCCTCCATGATCTGCCGTTCGCAGCGACTCA
>Ga0187893_10013610_pt1 | contig 11275 bp, 15 predicted proteins | sample MA1701074metaG_FD_139574 | JGI IMG/M metagenome (GOLD analysis project Ga0187893, IMG submission 139574) | White microbial mat communities from a basaltic lava cave in the Kipuka Kanohina Cave System on the Island of Hawaii, USA - MA170107-4 metaG ...
ATCCTGCGCAATTTCGAGGCGGCTCAGCAGATGGTCAACAGCCAGCACGAGCTGGCACGCTCCGCCATCACCAAGATCGCCAAGGTTTAACGGGTAGGGAACGACAGCGATGCGTGCACTCTCCATCGGCGCCACCGGGATGATGGCCCAGCAGCTGAACGTCGAGACCATCTCGAACAACATCGCCAACATGAGCACGACCGGCTACAAGCGCGAGCGGGCCGAGTTCCAGGATCTGCTGTATCAGCAGGAGCGCCGCGTCGGCTCGCCGACCTCGGATGCCGGGACGGAGCTGCCCTCGGGCGTCCAGCTCGGCCTCGGCGTCAAGACCGCGGCGATCTCGCGGGTCACCGAGCAGGGCGTGCTGATCAAGACCGACAATCGGCTCGACGTCGCCATGCAGGGCGACGGCTACTTCACCATCCAGCTGCCGAGCGGCGACACCGCCTACACCCGTGCCGGCTTCTTCCAGCTGGCCTCCGACGGCACCATCGTCACCACCGACGGCTTCCCCGTGCAGCCGAACATCGTCGTGCCGGCCGATGCGATCGACGTCGTGATCAGCGCCGCCGGCGAGGTCTTCGCCTATTTCGATGGCCAGATCGCGCCGCAGAACCTCGGCCAGCTCGAGCTCGCCACCTTCATCAACGAGAACGGCCTCGAGGCCATCGGCAGCAGCATGTTCAAGGAGACGACGGCGTCCGGCGCGCCGGCCACCGGCGTCGCCGGCCAGCCGGGCTTCGGCACCATGCTGCAGGGCTATCTCGAGGGCTCCAACGTCAACGTCGTCGCCGAGATCACCAACCTGATCCAGGCTCAGCGCGCCTACGAGATGAACTCGAAATCGATCGAGACCGCCGACCAGATGCTGCAGACCATCACCCAGCTGCGGTAGTTCCTATGACGATCGCCACAAAGACACGAAAGCACGAACGGAGTGTAGGGTCGGCACCGCGTGGCCGCCCGTGCCGAGGGCGACCACATGGGGTCGCCCCTACATTGCTCCGCGCCTTCGCGTCTTTGTGGTTGATCCTTCTCTCGGTCGTGATGACGGCGCCTGCGAACGGCGCTGCCACCCTCGACGACGGTTTGACAGAAATCCTGCGCGAAGCGTACGCGCTCCCCGACGCGGAGCTGACTGTTTCCGTTCAGCTCGATGCGCCCATCCCGATGGAGCTGCAGCCCTACGGCGACGGCACGCGCTTCGCCGAGCTGCTGCTCGACCGCGCCTCGGGCCGGTTCTCCGTCATCGCCGTCCTGCCGCAGGGGGCGCCGACCAACCGGCTCGCCATCAGCGGCCAGGTGACGGCCCTGGCGGAGGTGCCGGTGCTGCGCGACATGGTCCGCCGCGGCCAGCTCGTCACTCCCGATCTCGTCGACCATCAGCTGCTGCCGGCGCAGCGCCTGGCCAGCGGCATGGTCGTCGACGTCGCCGATCTCGTCGGCCAGGCGGCGCGGCGCACGCTGCATCCGGGACGGCCGGTCCGCACCGCCGACCTGATGCCGCCGATCGTGGTGCCCAAGAACAAGCTGGTGCGCATGGTCTACGAGGTCGGCGCGCTCCGGCTCACCGCCCGCGGCCGCGCCCTCGGCGACGGCGGCGCCGGCGCCATGATCAAGGTCCTCAACGTCGACAGCAAGCGCACGGTCGACGCCATCATCATCGACAACGACACCGTCGCGGTCATCCGCGGCGAACAACCCTGACTCGATCAGACACGAGGGCAACCATGCGAACGTCATCCGTCCTCCTCCTCGCCGGCATCGCCTTCGGCGCGAGCGGCTGCGTCGCCGACCGGCTCGACCATCTGGGCAAGCCGCCCTCCATGACGCCGATGGAGAACCCGCGCGAGGATCCGACCTACCGCACCGTGAGCCTGCCGATGCCGGTCCAGCAGCCGGCGCAGACGCAGACCGCGTCGCTGTGGCAGCCCGGCGCCCGCGCCTTCTTCAAGGACCAGCGCGCCGCCCGCATCGGCGACATCCTGACCGTTGTCATCGACATCGACGAAAAAGCGAAGATCGACAACACGACCTCGCGCTCGCGCGACAACTCCGAGAGCGCGGGCATGCCGCATCTCCTCGGTTTCGAAACGTCGCTCGGCCAAATCCTTCCCGAAGGCTACAGCCCGGATCAGCTCGTCGACCTCAGCAGCGCCAGCGAAAGCGCCGGTTCCGGCAGCGTCGACCGCAAGGAGAAGATCGAGCTGCAGGTCGCCGCGATCATCGTCGACCAGCTGCCGAACGGGAATTTCGTCATCGCCGGCCGCCAGGAGGTGCGCGTCAACTTCGAGCTGCGCGAACTCACGGTCCAGGGAATCATCCGGCCGGAGGACGTCAGCCCGGCCAACTCCGTCGCCTACGACCAGATCGCCGAAGCCCGCATCTCCTACGGCGGGCGCGGTCAGATCACCGACGTCCAGCAGCCGCGCTACGGCCAGCAGGTCTTCGACATGATCTGGCCGTACTGATCCATCCAGTCTGCCGGCCATGAAGAAGAAGCTGATCCTCATCCTGTTGCCGCTGCTGCTGCTTGGCGGCGGCGGCGCGGGCGCGTGGTTCTTCTTCTTCAATGCGCCGGCCGAGGGTGAACAGGCCGGCGAAGGTGACACAACCGAGGACGAAGACGGCAATGGCAGCGCGCCCGAAGCGGTCTTCGTCGACGTCGGCGAGCTCATCGTCCCCGTCTACAACCGCGACGGCCAGGACAACTTCATGGTCGTCCGCATGGAGCTGGAGGTCGGCGAGGCGATGTCGGCGGACGAGGTGCGCTATCTGCTGCCGCGGCTGCGCGACGCCTATATCGGCACGCTCTCGACCATGGCCGGGCGCGGCGAGTTGGTCGAGGAAAGCCGCCGCGCCGCCACCATCAAGCGGGCGCTCAAGCTCGCCAGCGACCGCGTCCTCGGCCCCGACGCCGTCAAGGACGTCCTGCTCCAGCGCGCCTGGCAGCAGCCGATGTAGCTCTTCCTGCGTCGCTCAGTCTCAGGAAGGCATTCTTGATGCGGTTCTCGTGGTGTCTTCATTGCATGCGCTCCCCCACCACTTTGTCATTGCCGGGCTTGACCGGGCTTGACCCGGCAATCCAGCTGACGTTCGCAACCCGCTGCATTCGTCAGGCTTCCCTGGATCGCCGGGTCCAGCCCGGCGATGACAATCTTGGGGTGGATGCCGTGTGTCCTTGCGGCATGGAAACTTTTCCCGCGATCTCGGGTTTCTCACCCTGACGAGCTGCCTCGGTCGCCAAGCCTGGTCGTCGACCGGGCTGCGTCGCCGTCGCTCGTCGCGACGTACGTCGTCAATGCAAGTTGAGGAGAACCGCGATGTCTCGATGCCGGCAACGGGCCATGCCGCTCAATCCCGTCATGCTGTGGGCGTGCGGATTGACGGCCGCCGCGGCCGCAATGGCATTTGCCATGAGCGTCAATGCGGCAACGGCGGACGAAGAGATGTTCATGCGGTACCACCAGGCCATCTATGCCGCCTCGGAGTGCGAGGATCTGCCGCTCTACAACGTCCCGGCAGCCCATGACCTGCACGTGACGATGGCCTCGGTCATCGACAGCAAGGCCGGCGCATCGATCGGAGCCGGCGAGAAGCTGTCGATGATCGATCAGGCCAAGCGGGACGCGCAGGACCTGATCGCCGACACCGGATGCGACAGCCCGGAGGTCGTCGACCTGCGCACCTTGTTCCACGTGGAGCTCGAGCCCGCCCTGCCGATGCCCGTGGCGGAGCAGCAGTAGACGCCCGCGAACGACGGATGGAGGACAATCATGCTCGGAACGATTCTTCTGGTGATCCTGATCCTGCTGCTGCTCGGAGCCCTGCCGGCTTGGCCCTACAGCCGAAGCTGGGGCTACTATCCGAGCGGCGGCCTGACGCTGGTCCTGCTGGTCGTCATCGTGGTTCTGCTGATGGGCCGCGCCTGACGCCGACGCGCTTGCGCAACCAGCTTGCGTCCTTCGACAAGCTCAGGATGAGGGAGAATCTTGGTGGCGCCAAGGAAGTCCCTCATCTTGACCGCGTGTGAATGAGTTCAAGAGACTCCCAGTAGAGACGTTGCGTCGACTCCATGCGTCCTTCGAGACGCGCCCTGCGGCGCTCCTCGGGATGAGGTGGAATATTGATGGCAGAAAACCTCCTCATCCTGAGGAGGCCGCGCAGCGGCCGTCTCGAAGGACGCACTGCGTTGATCCAAGGCATCTAACCCTGTCGAAGGACGCGCATTGCCGATCCCAGTCTCCTGTAGGCCATGGCGAATGCTGACCGCCGCTCAGTTCGTCCGGTAGTCCTTCAGCGACAGCCCGGTTTGGCCGGGGGTGACCCGGCGCTGGACGACCTTCTGCGTCGAGACGAAGAGCGAGTTCCGCCCATCGGTCGCGGTCTGTCCGGGGCCCTGCTGGGGTTGTGCCGTCGCCACCTGGGTCTTCGCCAGCGGCGCCTTGATCGTCTTCGTCTGGGTCAGCGCCGCCGGCGTGTAGAACTGGGAAAACAGGGACAGGTTGCCGCCGGCAGTCGTCCGCACCGGCGTGGCCCGCAGGAAGCCGCCGGCCGTCGCGACCTCCAGGTCTGCCGATGCCGCCTGTCCGGTCGCCTTGTCCGCCGTCTCCGCCGCCGCCAGCTCCTTGTCCTTCGCCGACCCGGTCCAGTTGGCGAGAACCCGCGCGCCATAGGCCTCACCCTTCTCCGGCGTGGCCGAATGATAGCGCCGCGCCGCCGCCAGCCAGCCGTTCAGCTCGCCATGCAGCGCCGTGAGGAAATCCGCGCCGTAGGCGGCGTTGGTCGCCGGATCGAAGGCGTCTTCCAGCGAGGCGAAGGCATCGGGATGATGCTTCAGGTTGATCTGCATGCAGCCGACGTCGATCGATTCGACGCCGTCGGCCAGCTTGCCTTCGACGAAGGCGATGGCATCGGCCTTCGATTCGAAATAGTGCCCTTCGCCGGCGGCGTTCACCGTCCACGGCCATACGGTCCGTTGCCCGCGCTTGAGCGCGCGGCCCGACTCGGTGAGGCCGATCGCCGCCAGCAGGCCCTTGGGGATCCGGTGCGCCTTCTCCTCGCTGCGGATGTGCTGCAGGCAGACCTGGTCGTCGGCCACCGCCTGCACCGATCCCGGCAGCTCCGGCATCACTTTTTTCTGACCCGCGGCCGCCGGCATCGCCGCGGCCGCCAGCAGCAGCAGCGCCGCGGCGGCCATCAGCTTGCGTCTGCGCCTCATCGCGCCGTCTCCTTGGCAATGCCGGCATCCTTCATGCCGGCGGGCGCCGCGATCAGACGGGCGAGCAGCTCGTAGCTGGTGTTGAGATTGGTGCTCTCGTCCTTGCGCTGGCTGAGGAAGCCGTCGATGCGGTCGAAATAGGCGATGGCCTCGTCCACTTTGGGGTCGGTGCCGCGGCGATAAGCGCCGATGCGGATCAGGTCGGCCATGTCCTCATAGGTCGCCAGCAGCTGGCGCACGCGCCGCACCAGCGCCGTCTCCTGGTCGGTGTTGCAGGCCGGCATGGTCCGCGACACGCTCTTCAGCAGGTTGATGGCCGGGTAGCGGCCGCGCTCGGCGATGGCGCGGTCGAGGATCAGGTGGCCGTCGAGGATGCCGCGCACGGCATCGGCGATCGGCTCGTTGTGGTCGTCGCCATCCACCAGCACGGTGAAGACGCCGGTGATGTCGCCGCTGCCGTCGATGCCCGGTCCGGCACGCTCGAGCAGGCGCGGCAGCTCGGCGAAGACCGAGGGCGTGTAGCCCTTGGTCGTCGGCGGCTCGCCGGCGGCGAGGCCGATCTCGCGCTGGGCCATGGCGAAGCGGGTGACGCTGTCCATCAGGCACAGCACCTGCAACCCCTGGTCGCGGAAATATTCCGCGGTGGCGAGGGTGAGATAAGCCGCCTGGCGCCGCATCAGCGGCGGCTCGTCGGAGGTCGAGACCACGACGACGCTGCGCGCCGTGCCTTCCGCCCCCAGGTCCGAGGCGATGAATTCCTGCACCTCGCGGCCGCGCTCGCCGATCAGTCCGATGACGACCACGTCGGCGTTGCAGTAGCGGGCCATCATGCCCAGCAGCGTCGACTTGCCGACGCCCGAGCCGGCGAAGATACCCATGCGCTGGCCGCGGCAGAGGTTCAGCAGCGCGTTCATGGCGCGTACGCCCACATCCAGCTTCTGCCCGACGCGGCGGCGGAAATAGGCCGGCGGCGGGCTGGCGCGCAGCGGATAGGCGAGGGGTCCGGATGGTAAAGATCCTCTACCATCGATCGGCTCGCCCAAACCGTTCACGGTCCGGCCGAGCCAGCCGCGGTTCGGCCGCACGGCGATGCCGCGGTCGAGCACGATGATCGGGCAGCCGACGCCGACGCCGCCGAGGTCCTGATAGGACATCAGCAGGCCGCGTCCGTCGCGGATGCCCACCACCTCGCACAGCATCTGCTGGCCGCGGCGGGTCTCGACCGTGCAGCGGTCGCCGACGGCCAGATGGCGCTCCAGCCCGTCGACCTCGATGGTGATGCCATAGGCGCCCTTGACCTCGCCGACGAGGCGCAGGTTGGCCAGCCGCTCGATCTCGGTGATCGCCTGGGCGATCCGCAACGGCCTGTGGGTGGCGTGGGCACTACGCATGAAAGGCAGTGTCCCTGCCGGGACTTACGCCGAGGTTAAGCGTCCGGCGCCGCGGCGGGGCGACCGAAAACGACAAGCCCCCGGTAATCCCGGAATGGCAAAACCGAGGGGTCGATTACTGCCGTCAATCGTTGGTTAATTGATTATGGACATCGAGGGTATCGGCCTGTTCCGCATGATCTCGCAGCAGCTGCGCTGGCTCGGCCAGCGGCAGGAAGTGCTGTCGCAGAATCTCGCCAACTCCGATACCCCCGGCTACCAGGCGCGCGACGTGGAGCCGATCGGCTTCGGCGATGCGCTGCGCCAGGCGGCCGCGGTCCGACCGTCCGTGACCCAGGTTGGGCACCTGCAGGGCAAGCCCGCCGACCCGTCCGCCGCCAAGATGAAGACCATCGTGCCGTGGGAAGTCTCGCCGGACGGCAACGGCGTCGTGCTGGAGCAGCAGATGACCGCGCTGGCCGAGACCCAGGCCGACTATCAGATGGCCACCGAACTCTATCGCAAGCAGGTCGCCATGCTGAAGACGGCGATCGGCTCGAACAAAGGATAACGGCGCGCGACCGCGCCAGGGGAACCGCCATGAACGACATGCTGAAATCCATGAGCGTCGCCGCCTCGGGCCTGCAGGCCCAGGGCACGCGGCTGCGGGTGATCTCGGAGAACCTCGCCAATGCGAGCTCGACGGCCGAAGCGCCGGGCCAGGATCCCTATCGCCGCAAGACCGTCACTTTCGCCGCCGAGCTCGACAAGGCCATCGGCGCGGAAGCGGTGAAGGTCAAGCGCGTCGGCACCGATCCGGCGCCGTTCCGCGAGATCTACGAGCCGTCGCACCCGGCGGCGGACGCCAACGGCAAGGTCAAGCTGCCGAACGTCAACATGCTGATCGAGCTGGCGGACATGCGCGAGGCGCAGCGGTCGTACGAGGCCAACCTGCAGATGATCGAGCAGGCGCGCACCATGCTGATGCGCACGATCGATCTGCTGCGGTCGTAGGCTGAACGAGCGGGCAGCGGGAGCGCGCGATGACGACGATCAATTCGATAAGTGCGGGCATCAACGCCTATCGCGACATCGCCGGCACGGGCCGGGCGGCGACCGGCACCGGCGCCGGCGGCGCCGCCGGTACGGGCGGCGCCGACGGCTTCACCTCCGAGCTCAAGAACGTCGCCGAGACCTGGATCGACACGCTCCGCAAGGGCGAGCAGCAATCGACTCAGGCCGTCGCCGGCCAGGTCGACATCCGCGACGTCGTCATGGCGGTGAACAATGCCGAACTCACGTTGCAGACGGCCGTCGCCGTCCGCGACAAGGTCATCCAGGCCTACCAGGAAATCATGCGCATGCCGATCTAGCGTTATCTGGATGGTCCTGTGCAACAAGCCCTCACCCCCACCCTCTCCCGCTTCGCGGTAGAGGGGGCTAGCGAGGGCGATCTCTCCGCGGAGTCCCCTCTCCCGCGGAGCGGGAGAGGGATAGGGTGAGGGCGTGTTACTCGGAATGTGCCAAGGTTTAGCGAAGTCATGACCGAAGCCGATATCATCGACGTACTGAGCGGCGGCATCTGGACGACGGTGATCGTCGCCGGGCCGTTGCTGCTGATCGCGCTCGTCGTCGGCCTGACGATCGGCTTCCTGCAGGCGCTGACGCAGATTCAGGAGATGACGCTGGTCTTCGTGCCGAAGATGGCCGCCATGTTCATCGGCGGTGTGCTGTTGCTGCCCTTCATGCTGGCAACGCTCACCGACTACATGAACCAGCTGTCGAGCATGATCGTCGCCATAGATTGAGATCCGTCCTTCGCGGGGAGGCGAAACGGAGCTGTAGTGGGATCGAATGAATAACATGTCGGAAGCAGAACGCCTCAAACTGGCCGAACTCGTGAGCTCGCGGGTGTGCGAAAGCCTCATCGGCCCGATCGGCGCCGTCGTCAACGGCGTCGAGCTGCTGCGCTTCGCCCAGGACGGTCGGTCCTCGGCCGCGACGCGGACGCAGATCGACCGTGATTGCGCGCGCATCGTCGACCGCCTGCGCTTCTTCCGCCTGGCCTATGGCTGCGACGATGACGATCTGCCGGTCTCCCTGCACGACCTCAAGACCATGGCCGACGCCTTCTTCGCCGAAACGCGCATCGCGCTGGACTGGCCGGTCACCGTGGACCTGCCGGTCGATCCGATGGCCGGCGTCGACCGCAACGCCGCCCGCGTGCTGCTGAACGGCCTTCTCGTCATCGCCGAGTGCCTGGGCATGCGCGGCACGGTCGCAATTCGGGCCACGGGCGGCGACCCCACGGCGCCGTCGGAGTTCCAGGTCGTCGGCACCGGCGACCTGCTGCCGATGTCGGCGGCCAAGTGCCGGACGCTGCAGAGCGACGTCCGCGTCGCCTATCTCGACCAGCAGACGATCCACCCCTATCTCGCGGGACAGCTGGCCCGCCATACCGGTATCGGCTTCACGGTCACCGTCAGCCCGCATCGTATCGAGGCGGCCATCCTGCTGCCGCGATCGATCGAGGGCGAGGACGGCACCCTACCCGCCGGCGAGCCGTCGTAGGGGCGCCGTCGATGGCCGAAACCTTCGACGTCCTGCTGAAAGTCGCCCGGACGCGGCGCGATGCCGCCGCCGCGGCGATGAATGCGGCACACCAGCAGGTCGCGCGGGCGCGGAGCGAGCTGGGCGGCCTCGATGACATCGAGCGGGCGACCCGGCCGACCGACGAGACCATGTTCGCCGCCGGCACCTTCCTGTGCCAGATCAATCGCCGCAAACGGAAGCTGCTGGACGAGATGCCGGGCCTGGAGCGCCGCCTCGACCACGCCAAGCAGGAAGTGCTCGAGGCCTTCGCCGAATGCAAGCGGCTCGAAGTGCTGATGGAGCGCCAGGCGCGCGCCGAGGCGCAGGAGGAGGCGCGCCGCGAGTCGTCTTACGTCGACGAGCTGGCGCAGCTGCAATACCAGTATCGGACGGTCAGATCTTGACCGGCGGCGTCGTCAGATCCCCGCGATAGGGCTCGAAGCGGCAGCTGCCGCCCAGCCCGAATTCCTCGAAGACATCGGCCACGGCCGCGACGATCTGCTCGCGCCCGTCCCGCTCGATCTCGATCTCGGTCTGCACGACGAGGTCGAGGCGGCGCTGCTGATAGATGGCGCCGATGCGCGTGCAGCCGAGGGCGCTCAGCACGACCTCGACGGCGAACTCGAAGATCCGCCCGCGCCGGGGCTTGCCGTCGGCATCGGGTTCCGGCTCTTCGTTCTGCTGCGCCACGCCGATGAAGAGCGGCACGATATGTCCCTGGTCGACGAGCGGCAGCTGGCGCCAGCGCCATGTCCGCTCGCCGATCTCGTCGACGCGCTCCTCGCCGTGGACGAGGCTCGCCGTGACGCGCTCGATCAGGTCGCCCTTGCCCTCGTCCTGTTCGTCGCGGATCGCCGCGGCGACGTCCCGGCCGAACCAGGGCGCGACCGCCTCTCGCCGCGCCGCCACCGGCAAGGCGAGCAGGGCCAGGGCGCCGCTGCGATCCGGCGAAGGCAGACGGCGCATCAGTCGCTCCGCCAGCTTCGGATCGCGGGCAGCTACGATGCGTCGCATATCCGTCAGCAAGGCCAGAAGTTCGGAGGGCGGCCCGGACTGCGCCGGCGCGGCATATGGCGTGCCGCCGACCCGGTCCGAAACCAAAGTCTGGCCGAAGGTCGCCAGCAGCGATGTCGGGGACAGAGTGGGTGCGGCAGGCGAGGCAACGCTCGGTTGGGTCGCGCGCCCGCCCACCGGCACGTTTCGTCCGCCGTCCAATGGAGCGGCCGCCGAAGGCACGGTGCCGGTGCCTGCCGGGGAGATCGCGGCCGAGCCCGGATTTGGGCTCGCGGCCGGCGCCGGCGGCAACCCGTTCGAGGCCTGCGTCGGCGCGGCCGACGGCGACTGGCCCGGGTTCATCGGGAAGGCGGGGCCGGCCGGCCGTGCCGCACCGGCCGGGAGCGGGGTTGCCTGGGGCATCGGATTCGATGGTGCGGCCGTCGTCGTCTGAGGCGTCAGGCTCGCCTTCGGCGTGGCGTTCGGTAGCAGGAACACCTCGGTCGGCACGTTCGGGCGGGTCACGATGGTGACGGCGCGTCCGGGCGGCAGTTCGGTCGGGGTCCGCAGTTGCACCTCGCCGAGCGAGGTGGTGATCCGCAGTTGCCCCTGGATCGGGCTTTCGGCGACCACGCCGCTGAGGCTGACGGGCACCGACGCGCCCGCGATCTGATTGGGCAGGCTGAGGACCTGCGCCCGCACCGGCGCCGGCTCCGGCTTGGCGCCCGAGCCCAGGAGGTTGGCGAGAACAGGCAGGGCCGATTGGATCGGGTCGACCGGCATCGGGGTCAGCGGCGCGTCGCCGCCTCCTGCGCCCGCCGGTTGAGCAGGAAGATCTGCGCCATGATCTCGGCTACGGCGATCATCGCCTCGGCCGGGATCTCCGAATCGAGCTCGACCGCGGCCAGCAGGCCCGCCAGGTCGGCGTCTTCGCGCACGGGGATGCCGTTCTCGGCGGCCAGCGCCAGGATTCGGAAGGCGACCGGGCCGCGGCCGCTGGCGACGACCCGCGGCAGGTTCGGCTTGCTGAACTCATAGGTCAGCGAGACGGCGACCGGCGGCTTCAGCGGCTCGCTCATGGTGTTCCGGGCGATGCCGC
>Ga0187893_10013611_pt1 | contig 11274 bp, 11 predicted proteins | sample MA1701074metaG_FD_139574 | JGI IMG/M metagenome (GOLD analysis project Ga0187893, IMG submission 139574) | White microbial mat communities from a basaltic lava cave in the Kipuka Kanohina Cave System on the Island of Hawaii, USA - MA170107-4 metaG ...
AGCGGGAGCATCGCATCGCCGGCCATGTTGTCGCTGACGCTCGGATCGCCCCGGCCTGCGACGAGCAGGTCTCCCTGAACCACGCTGTCCTGGAGGGGGCCACCGGCGAGGAGCGTGGTCGAAAACCGGAAGTCCGGGCCGAGCACGTCCAGCGCGACCGCGGACGTGATGATCTTCATGTTCGATGCCGGCATGAACAACTTGCCGGCGTCGCGCGAGTACAGCGTATCACCGCGCTCGGGATCGACGATCAGCACACCCCAGCGCGCATGCCGCGTGTCCGGCAGTGCCAGGAGCGAGTCGATGACGTATTTCAGGGCCGCCCGGTCGTTGCGAGCCGGGCTTGGCGCGCCGACAAACGGCGCGCAACCGGAAACCGCCACCAGCAGCGCCCATGCGCTGCGTACGCAACTCGGCCGCACAGCGCGGGAATCTACGTCCCGCGTTCGGCCGCGGCGCGCGCGGTGGCCAAGTCTTCCGGAGTGTTGACGCTCAGAAAAAGCCGGCGCGCGTCACCCGGAAGTTCCGCTTGCGGGATCCGCTCGACGCGCGTGAGGCGGGCGAGGAAATCGCTCGGCGCGCGCCCTCCAGCGGCGAGGAACCGCGAAAGGGGCGCGCCGGCGCGCGCTGAGTAGAACGCACAAAACGGCTCGAACCCGAACGGTGACTCGCTCTGCGGCACCACGACGTCAGCACTGGCACGTCGTGCCCGGTCGACGATGACTCGCAGGACGTCGACCGTCACGAACGGCATGTCCCAAGCGACGATCAACGCGTCGCTGCCGGACGCCAGAACGGCGTCCACGCCACCCAGCCCACCGGCGTCGGGCAGCCTGTCCGCCACCACTGCGACACCCGGAAGCCAGTCCGTCGCTCCCGGGTCATTGGCTGCCAGCACGATTCGGCTCACCAACGGCATGAGTGACGAAGCAACGCGGTCGAGGATCCGCCCGCCTCCAACCACGGACAGCCCTTTCGGTCCGCCGCCAAACCGTCGACTCGCTCCACCGGCGAGGATGGCGCCAGTGAGCGTCGCTTCCGTCAGATGCGCAGGCCGCGCCGCTCGGCAGCAGCGTCCAGCTCGGCGGTGAGAGTGCGTTCCACCATGGGTGACTGGAGTCCATCGGCAGCGCGCTCCTTGATGTACCGGGCGCATGCGTGACAGACCAGGAGTTCATACCCCAAGTCGGGAGCATCGACGCGGACGAAAGTGGGTGAGCGGGTCGCCTCGCAGCCGAGGCAGCCATTCGTCGGCGCTTCCCAGCGAGTGTCGCAGCGCGAGCAGATGAGCACGCGGGAACCACTCGTCCTGACCGCTAGGTCAGGAGGGCCACCGCAGCACGGACATGTGGCTCGCTTCCAGTCTGCGAACGTCTCACCCTTGCTCACCTGCGCGGCGGCGGAACGAAGGATTCCGTTGCCGACAAGTGCGGCCGCACGCAGGGCCAGGCGGCGGCCGCCATCGCTGGAACCGCGTTCACCCACGAGCCAGGCTTTCAGCAGGGGCTGGGCCACGGCGTGGCTCTTTCGAAATGCGTCCAGGTCCCTGGACGACGCCATGCCGCACATCTCGAACGCGATGGCAATCCGCGCCAGCCGGCCATCGAGGTCACCCGCCGCTCGCAGCACGTCGTTGGGATCGAACGCCACCCGGGTGTTGCTGATGTTGGACTTGGCCCGCTTCACCCGCGTGGCACCAAGCCGAAAGCGCCCGAGCTCCGTGTGCACTCGCACAAGGGGCTGGAGCTCATCGGCAAACGTGTCCGAGGCGCCGTCGCGCGCGATCGACTTGGTGGTGGTCAATGGGGGAGCGTTGACCGCACAGATATTGTGCCGGTCGCGTTTTCCACACAGAGGATGACCAGCCCCCCGTCGAGGTCACAGGGACGGCCCCTGCCGAGAGGCTATCGGCCCAGCAGGTAGGAAACGCCGAGGCTGAACTGCGGGTTGTTCAGCCACTGCTTCTTCCGGGTTCCGAACGGCAGCACCCGCGTCGTATCGGGCGCGAGGGTGAAGTACGTGTCCGGGTAGCTGACCGTGTAGACGCGCGTCCCGATATCGAACCGGACCTGGTATTGCGGCCGCGGTACCCACCGGACGCCGGCGCCGAAACCGAAGTTGAACTTCGTTCCGAACTGGAAGTCGCCGATGTCGGGTGACGTATGGAAATCGCTGGCGAGGCCGATCGAGCCGCGAGCCTCGGGGACGAGCCGCTTCCAGGTCCGACTGCCGGTCAGGTTCACTGACATGCCGGCGTCCACGAAGTACAGCGGCCAGCGATACCGCGACACCATCTTGCAGTCGGCTGCCGGCTTTCCGGTGCACGTCGCCGGCAGGTCCGGGTCGAGCACGCGGCGCTCGGATTCCACGCGCAAGACGTCGGCGGTGAGGTTCACGGGTCCGCCGGCAAGCCACTGGTACCGAACTCCCACAAGCGGGCCGCTTCGCGGCGCGACGCCCGCCGGGTCCGTCTCGGCACGGTAGTGGCCGCTGATGATCGAAACCTCGTGGCGTCGCTCGAGGTCGCGGTACGGGCTTCGCTCCGGCGTGTAGCCGACCTGCGCCTCGGCGGCGACCGCCGCGCCGACGCACGCGGCGACGAAGACGAAGCGGAGCATCACAGCAGGCTCCTTCCCGTCATCTCAGCGGGGATCGGCAGGCCGAGCCACTGGAGAACCGTGGGACCGACATCCTGCAGGGCGCCGCCGGATCGCACCGGAGAGCGCCCGGACCGCGGGTCAACCACGACCAGCGGCACTGGATTGGTGGTATGCGCGGTATGCGGACCGCCGGTGGCGGGGTCGATCATCAGCTCGCAGTTGCCGTGATCGGCGGTCACGAGCATCCGTGCGCCGGCGCGATCGACGGACTCCACGACGCGAGCCAGGCAGCGATCCACCATTTCCACGGCCTTGATCGTTGCCGGAATCGACCCCGAATGACCCACCATGTCTCCGTTGGCGTAGTTGCAGAGAATAAAGTCGTGCCGACCCGCGTTGATCGCTCCGCAGAGGACGTCGGTCACGCCCGCCGCGCTCATCTCCGGTGCCAGGTCGTACGTTGCCACTCGCTGGCTCGGTACGAGCTGACGTTCCTCACCCGGGTACGGCGTCTCGACGCCGCCGTTGAAAAAGTAAGTAACGTGCGCGTATTTCTCCGTTTCCGCGGTGCGGAACATCGTCATCCCGGACTTCGACACCATTTCGCCGACAAGGTTTGCCATCGACTGCGGAGGGAATGCGACGGGCAGGTCGAACGTCCGGTCGTAGGCAGTCATGGTCACCAGCTCGACCGAAGGCCGGACGCCGGTGTTGAAGCCGTCGAACGGATTCGAGGACAACGCCCGCACGACTTGGCGCATCCGGTCGGAGCGGAAGTTGAAGCAGATGACCGCGTCGCCATCGCGCATCGGCGCCAGGGCGTGGCCGTCCCGCATCACCACATGCGGCTCGATGAACTCGTCGGTCACGTTGCGGTCGTACGCAGCCTGGATGACGGCGGTGGGATCGGTGGCCTCCGGGCCAAGGCCCTTGACGGCTGCCCGGTACCACTTCTCGGTGCGATCCCAGCGCCGGTCCCGATCCATCCCGTAGTACCGGCCGCCGACGCTCGCGACGTGTGCGCGTGAACCCGCCCGGGCGACGAGCGCCCGCAAGTACCCCAGTGCCGATTTCGGCAGCGTGTCCCGGCCGTCCAGCAGCGCGTGAATCGCCACGCGCGGCACGCCGCGCTTTTCCGCCAGGTCGATCAGGGCGTGGAGGTGGCCGTCGATCGCGTGCACGCCACCGTCGCCCAAGAGCCCCATCAGATGCAGCGTGCCGCCGGCGCGCTTCGCGGTGTCACAGGCCTCGGCCAGCGCCGTGTTGGCGAAGAACGAGCCGTCGCCGATAGCGTGGTTGATGCGCACCAGGTCCTGCGTCACGACGCGACCGGCGCCGAGGTTGAGGTGCCCGACTTCGGAATTCCCCATCTGGCCCTCGGGCAGCCCGACCGCAAGGCCGGACGCGTCGAGCAGCGTCCGCGGCGCGCGCGACCAGAGCCGGTCCCAGGTTGGCGTCTGCGCGAGCGCGATGGCGTTTCCTTCGCGCTCCTCCCGGTAGCCCCAGCCGTCCAGCACCAACAGTACAACGGGACGGCGGTCGGCCATGTCGGGGAGTCCGGAGTCGCGAGAGTGGGTTCTAGATTATTCTGCCGCGCACACCGGAACTTTCGCGCGCGGCAGGCAAATGTACGACGCACACGAAGCGACGACCAAGCCGACGCGAGCCGATGACTGATGCTGCGCCCAAGCTGACGCTGGAGCCGCCGACGCCCCAGGCGCCGCACCCCCCGTCGCCCTGGCGCTCGGCCTGGGTGATCACCGCCGCGGCGCTCGTGGTTGCGCTCGCCGGCGCCAGCGCGTTCGTGCTGCTGCAGCGCGACAAGTACCGGGCCGAAACCGCCCGCCTCCGGGCGTCGATGACGACCATCGAACGCGAGCGCGCCGACCAGATCGTATCGCAGGAGCACAACAAGCTGCGCCTGGCGCTCGCGCTGTTCCGCAGACAGGCGCGGCTCGAACGCGAGCTGCACCTCGCGATTTCGGTGGACAGCGCCGCCATGTACCTCCAGCGCGAGGGCGCCCTGCTCAGGGAGATGCCGGTAGTCATCGGCGCGGAAAAGCGCATCGGGTCGCCGCCCGACACGGTGCGCATGGCGCCGCCACTCGGTGTGCGAACGATTGCGCGCGTCCTCGTGGAGTCGGACACCTGGGACATTCCGGCGTGGGTCTTTGGCGACCGCGGCCTCGCCGTTCCTGCCGAGCGCGCGTTGCCCGGAGCACTCGGCCCGGCGGCCATCGTCCTCGATGGCGGCACGATCATCTACTCGTTGCCGGCCGCCGGCCCGTTGGCTGACTCTGCATACGTGCTGCCGGGTGGCGTGCGGGCCCGGGCCGAGGACCTGCGCGCTGTCGCCCCGAACCTGCGGCCGGGCATGCGGATCTACTTCTACTGATGAGACCACGGACCAGTCCTGACGGGCGCCGGCCTCGCCGTGATCGCGGCCGCGGGCGCCACTGCCATGGCCACCGTGCGCGCGCTGGAGGCGAGGTACGAGCGTGACGTCAGCCGCATGGTGTTCAACGACAATGTTCAACTGCTCGATGGCCTCCGCCGCCGCGTGGGCCTCTCCGGTGACAGCCTTGCCAGGCTCGAGGAAGCGCACCCCGAGCCGTATGCCAATCGCGCGTACGTCGTGGTGAGCATCGAGGACCACCGCCTCTGGTACCGTCGTGGCGACTCGGTCCTGTTCACGGCCGAGGTTGCCACCGGGAGCGGCAAGATCCTCGAGCAGTCCGGCGGCGTGGCGCGCTGGCGTTTCGAGACGCCGCGCGGGCGCCTCCGGGTCGTTTCGCGCGACACGGCCCCGGTCTGGGTTCCGCCGGATTGGTATTACGTCGAGGAGGCCATTCGGCGCGGACTCGGCATCGTGCGGCTCAACCGGGGTGAACAGCTCGCCGGTCCCGGTGGGGCTACACTGTCCGTCGTCGGATCGGACGTTGTCCGGCAAGTACGCAACGGCAAGCCGACGCCGATTCCGGCGAGTGAAGGCAAGGAGATCGTCTTCGGTGGCAACATCGTGATCCCGCCGTTCGGCACAAACCAGCGGAAGTACGCCGGCGTGCTCGGTACCCACCGGCTCAACCTTGGCGACGGCTACGCGCTCCACGGCACCAACAAGCCCGAGACCGTGGGCCGCTCCGTGAGCCACGGGTGCGTCCGGCTTCGCAACGGCGATATCGCGTGGCTCTACGACAACGTGCAGGTGGGGACGCCGGTGTTTATCTATTGACCAAACGGTCAGTATTCCGGAGCGCTGGGTGTGTGGTTGCCTGAGTTCGTTTCCCGCTCCGAACTGTGATTTCTGTGCTGGAAAGGCACCCTGAATCGTGTAAGTTCAGTCGTTCCGAACCGGCCGATCGCGCCCCCTCCACCTGATCGGTAATGCCTTGCAGGACACCCTAATGGATAGCAGTCGTCGGACCGTGGAGCACCGTTGAAGAAGTCGCAGAAGCGACGCTTCGTGGTCAACCGCGAACCTCGCTACCGTGCGCCCATCGCCACGGTGGTGGTGGCACTGGCGGCCGCCATCGGCATCGTCCAGTTCTACGCCCCGGGCACCGCGCTCGGCCGCACGTTCGGGCTCGCGAGCGTCGATACGAACATGGCGGCGCCGTCCGAGAATGCGTTCGGCCGCAGCCGCGAGGTTCGGGTGCTGTTCACGCTGCCGGGAGTCAGCGTTGAGTATCCGCTGGCGGTTGGTGGAAATCCGGCCGACCTGTCGTACGAGTGGACCTCGGTTCGCGGCGCAGAAACCGCGTTCGGCACGAAGCCGATGGGCGGCGCCCAGCTCGACACTCCGAACGAGGCAGGATTCTACTACCTGACGCTGGTGAACAAGGGCGAGCGTCAGGTGTTGCGTGAGCCCGTCGTCGCCGTCATGAAGCCGTTCGGCGACAAGGACGGCTCGGATCTCAATGGCTACCGCATCGGCACGTATCTCGCCGAGAAGATCCGCGGCAAGCGCGACCAGAAGCCGGAGGGCTTCATCGAGGTCTTCCCGCAGTACCTGGACCTCGCGGTCAGCACGCATCTTCGCCTGCGGCACTTCATCACGCACGACAACCAGACTGACGTCTGGCCGAAGTACGTGGCGCTCAATCCGCGCCTCCTCGACAAGCTCGAGCTGGTCCTCGGCGAACTCGAGCGGCTGAACGGCAAGCTCGGCGCCGATATCGAGATCGACGTCAGCTCCGGGTTCCGGACTCCGGCGCACAACAAGCTCGTGCGTCGCGCCGCGAGCGACAGCCGCCACCAGTACGGCGACGCCGCGGACGTCGTGATCGACGCCAACGCCAACGGCCGGATCGATCCACAGGACCACCGCATGGTCTCGATCGCCGTCGAGAACGTCGAGAAGAAACACCCGGACCTGGTTGGCGGTATGGGGGTGTATACGAGCGCGCTGTACCCCACGCCGTACGTGCACATCGACGCACGCGGCCAGCGCGTTCGCTGGAGAGGCTGAGCTGAACGAACACCTGCGCGAGCGCATCATCCGCAAGCTCGAGGCGCTGAGCGACGAGCGCGGATATCAGGTGCTGGACTACGTGGAGTTCCTCGAGTCGAGGTTCGCGGAGCGCGGGCAGGGCAACATTTTCACGCGCTTCACTGAGACGGTCGAGGACAACCTCCGCGCCGGCCGTGTGTCGGCGGGCGTCATCGCCGAGACCGTCGGGCTGCTCAACAAGGCCGCCGGCGTCTTCAACGGCGCCGTGGCGGCGGGCAAGTCGGTGGCGACTGACTTCGCGTCGGCCGCCAAATCCGCCACCACGACACCCAGGACGGGCGGCGCTCCGCCGTCGTCTGGCGCCAAGCCCGCACCGGGCGGGCCGGGAGCGACGGGTGCGCCGCCGCCGGCATCCGCCTCGGGAGACGCGACCTAGCATGGCCGCCCCGCGCGCCGACCAGGTCCGGCAGTCGCGGAGCGGGGAGTCGGCGGCGCGCGCGCCACGCCGGCCGGGCCGCGGCGCCAAGCGCGTCGTGATGGACTACCTGCTCGAACTGCCGCGCTTCCTGCGGTTGCTCTGGGGCCTCATGACGGACGCGCGCGTGTCCGGCTTCGACAAGCTTCTCGTTGCCGGCGCGATTGCGTACATCGCCACGCCGGTCGACCTCGTGCCGGACTTCGTTCCGTTCCTTGGCCAGGTCGACGACGTCTACCTGCTCGTGGTGTCGCTGCGACGCCTGATTCGCAACGCCGGCCGCGCGGTCCTGATGCGGCACTGGACCGGCGATCCGGAGCGACTGCACGACCTGAGCCTCAAGAACGTGCTCGTGGCGGCGGCGTTCTTCCTGCCGCGGCGGCGCAAGAAGCGAGTGACTAGTGACCAGTGACTAGTCACTAGTCACTAGTCACTAGTCACTGGTCGCTATAGTTTCACCCATGGCAACCAGTTCTCGATCGAGTTCACGGCCCGCCGCCACGGCACGACCCGGCAGCGGGCCGTCGCGCATGGAGGAGGCCCGCACGGGGGCGACACGGGTGCGCGCCGACGTGGCCCTGACGTTCGACGACGTGTTGCTGGCGCCGCGGCACTCGGTGACGCACCCCAAGGACGTCTCCACGGTGTCGCGCTTCTCGCGAAATATCAGCCTCCAGGTGCCGCTCGTCTCTGCGGCGATGGACACCGTCACCGAGGCGGAGATGGCGATCGCGATGGCACGGGCCGGCGGCATCGGCGTCCTGCACAAGAACATGTCGGTCGACCGACAAGCAGCCGAAACGGACCGGGTGAAGCGCTCCGAGAGTGGCATGATCCTCAGGCCCATCACGCTCCGCCCCGACGACACGGTCCGCGCGGCGATGGCGCTGATGAAGCGGTTCAGCATTTCGGGCGTACCGATCGTGGACGACGAGGAGCACCTGGTCGGCATCCTCACCAACCGCGACCTCCAGTTCGAGCGCGACCTCGACCGGCCGTTGCGCGACGCCATGACCAAGGACAAGCTCGTCACGGCGCCCGAGGGCACCACCCTGGACGACGCCGAGAAGATCCTCGCGCGCCACCGCATCGAGAAGCTTCCCGTGGTCGGCAAGGATGGAAAGCTGCGCGGCCTCATCACGGTGAAGGACATCCACAAGCGGCGCCTGTATCCGGAGAGCAACAAGGACCGGCACGGTCGGCTCCGAGTGGCGGCCGCCATCGGCGCCGCGGGCGACTTCCTGGCTCGCGCCCGTGCCCTGGTGGACGCCGGCGCGGACGCGCTGGTCATCGACACAGCCCACGGGCATGCCGAGGGCGTCCTGCGTGCCACGGCGCAGGTGCGCGAGGCCTTCCCGGACGTCGAACTGGTGGCCGGCAACATCGCCTCGCGTGAGGGCGCCGCAGCGCTGGTGGAACGCGGTGTGGACGCGGTCAAGGTTGGCGTCGGCCCGGGCTCGATCTGCACCACGCGGGTCGTCACCGGCGTGGGGGTGCCGCAACTCACCGCGGTCATGGATGCCCTCGAGGGGGCGGGGGACGTCCCCATCATCGCAGACGGCGGGATCAAGTACTCCGGGGACATCGTGAAGGCCCTGGCCGCGGGCGCCTGCAGCGTCATGATGGGCTCGATGCTGGCTGGCACCGAGGAGAGCCCCGGCGAGGCGTTCCTGCTCGAGGGTCGCCGTTACAAGATGGTGCGCGGCATGGGTTCGCTGAGCGCCATGCAGGACGGCAGCGCGGACCGGTACTTCCAGGACGGCGAGCTCTCCAGCAAGAAGCTCGTCCCGGAGGGCATCGAGGGACGCGTGCCCTACAAGGGGCCGGTGTCCGACGTGCTGTTCCAGATGGTGGGCGGATTGCGCAGCGGCATGGGCTACGTCGGCTGCCGCAACATCGACGAACTGCGCGAGGACACCGAGTTCGTGCGGATCACGTCGGCCGGCCTGCGCGAGTCGCACCCGCACGACGTCCAGATCACTCGCGAAGCGCCGAACTACAGCGTGTAGGCCTTGACCGCGGCCAGCGGTCATCCCATCTTCCGCCGTCGTCGTTTCGATTGTATACAATCCACCATCGGGGGTACGCGTGGCGAGTGCACTGACCCGCACCAAACCGCTGGACCAGCTGCTGGCCGAGTCCGCCGCGTCCGGCGAAGCCACGCTCAAGCGATCGCTCGGCGCCATGGCCCTCGTCGCCCTGGGCATCGGCGCCATCATTGGCGCCGGCCTGTTCGTGCGGACGGCGGCGGCGATCGCCGAGCGCTCGGGCCCGTCGGTGACGCTGGCGTTCATCGTCGCGGGCGTGGGCTGTGCGTTTGCCGGCCTGTGCTACGCGGAGTTCGCGTCGATGATTCCGATCGCCGGCTCCGCCTACACCTATTCCTATGTGACGATGGGCGAGCTGGTCGCCTGGATCATCGGCTGGGACTTGATCCTGGAGTACGCGGTCGGAGCCGCCACGGTCGCGATCGCGTGGAGCGAGTACTTCAACAAGGTGCTCGAGTTCGTCGGGATGAGCGTGCCGTACCAGTGGAGCCACTCGCCGTTCCAGACGATGGCGGGCACGGACGTCAGCGGCATCATGAACGTGCCGGCGGTGTTCATCCTGTTCGTCCTGTCGCTGCTGCTGGTTCGCGGCACGCAGGAGTCCGCATGGGTCAACAACCTGATCGTGATCACCAAGGTCGCGATCGTGCTGGCTGTGATCGTGATCGGCTGGGGCTTCATCAACCCCGCCAACCACTCGCCATACATCCCCGAGCCGACCACGTACACCAACGCCGAGGGCATCACGCACAAGTACGGCGGCGTCATGGGCATCCTCGGCGCGGCCGGCGTGGTGTTCTTCGCGTACATCGGGTTCGACGCGGTGTCGACAGCGGCGCAGGAAGCCAAGAACCCCAAGCGTGACATGCCGATCGGCATCCTTGGCTCGCTGGTGGTCTGCACGGTGCTCTACGTGCTGTTCGCGCACGTCCTCAGTGGCGTCGCGACGGTGGAAGACTTCCGGACCCAGGGCCGAGAGGCCTCGGTGGCCTTCGCCATCGCGACGTACATGACCGGCTACGGCTGGCTTGCCAAGTTCGTCACCATCGCCATTCTCGCCGGCTTCTCGAGCGTGATCCTGGTGATGTTGCTCGGCCAGTCGCGCGTGTTCTACTCGATGAGCCGCGACGGCCTGGTGCCGAAGATCTTCTCGGAGATCCATCCGAGGTACAAGACGCCGTGGAAGAGCAACCTGCTGTTCTTCGGCCTGACCGGTGCGTTCGGCGCGTTCATTCCGGGCGACATCGTCGGCGAGATGACCAGCATCGGCACGTTGTTTGCGTTCATGTTGGTGTGCGCCGGCGTCTGGATCATGCGCGTGCGCCGTCCCGACATTGCGCGGGGTTTCCGCGTGCCGATGGTGCCGGTGGTCTCCACTCTCGGCATCGTGGTGTGCGGCGCGATGATCTACGGCCTCGGCTGGACGAACTGGATGCGCTTGCTGGTCTGGCTTGCCATCGGTATGGCGATCTACGTGTTCTACGGCAGGAAGAACTCCGTGCTCAACAAGGCCGCCTGAACATCCGGGCGGCGCAGTCTGCTAGGTTTGGGAGCGGCGTCCGGGAACGGGCGCCGCTCTCTTGTGTGCCCAGCATGAACATCGACCAGGAGGTGGAAGTCCTCTGGGAAGGTGGTCGCACCGACCCGAGTGAACCGCAAGGTGACAATCGTGAGAGAGTCGCTGAAAGCAGCGGGGAGCGA
>Ga0187893_10013612_pt1 | contig 11274 bp, 8 predicted proteins | sample MA1701074metaG_FD_139574 | JGI IMG/M metagenome (GOLD analysis project Ga0187893, IMG submission 139574) | White microbial mat communities from a basaltic lava cave in the Kipuka Kanohina Cave System on the Island of Hawaii, USA - MA170107-4 metaG ...
GATGCCGAGCGAATAGATGTCGGAGCGGGCATCGGCCTGGGCGCCGCGGATCTGCTCGGGCGACATCGCTTTCGCCGTGCCGGCCACCTGCCCGTGGCGCGTCAGCTGGTCACGGGAGTCGAGGGCACGGGCAATGCCGAAGTCCATCACCTTCGCCTGACCGTTGTCGGCGAGCATGATGTTCGCCGGCTTGATATCGCGATGCACGACGCCGCAACTGTGCGCGTGCTCGATGCCGTCGAGCGCGCTCCTGAAGATCGCGAGTGCCCGCTCGAGCGGTACCGGACCGCCGGCGCGGACGAACTCGTCGAGCGAGATGCCCGGCACGTACTCCATGACCATGAACTGCGTCTCGCCTTCGTGCAAGAACGCATGGACACTCGCGACGTTGGGATGGCTGAGCTTCGCGTGGAGCTGCGCCTCGCGGCGGAAGCGCGCGAGAAAGAGCGGATCGGAAGCCACCTCGTCGCGCAGGACCTTGATCGCGACTTCGCGCTTCAGCATCACGTCGACGCCCTTGAACACTTCTCCGACGCCACCCGCACCGAGGCGCTTCGTGATCATGTAGGCACCGACCTTGCTGCCGACAGTCGGGCGCGGCGTGGTGCGCGGCACGTGTCCGGGTTCCGCATCGCTGCCGACTGCACTGCTTTGCGCACCGGAGCGTGCTTCGCTGGCTTGCGTACTGCCGGCCGAAAGCCGCGTCGTCCAGTTCGCTAAGTTCATCATCACTCCTCAAGCACGAAGGCACGAGCGCTTCGTTTTGGTTGCAATTAGGCGATGAGTCGCGGCGTTCGGCAAGCCGCTTCTTCGCGCTGTGCGGTCAGCCCGAACGCGGGCCGCTTGCCGAAGTTGCGTTCGCGAAAGGAAGATCGGCCAAGGGTTCCGCGCGCGTCGCCAATGCGGCGGCCGCGAGTACTGCGGCGATGCACACGAGCAACCAGGTGCGCGCGGTTGCTTGCCGCGGCGTCGGGGACGCCGCGTCGCGAGTCACCTCGCGTGCATCGAGCCGCCTGTCCATAGCGGGACCGAGGTCGGTATGGCGGGCTCAGCCGCCGCTAAATTCCACGCGGCGGTTCTCGCCGGCATTGGGGTCGGTACCGGGGATCGGCTGCGCCTCTCCCAAGCCGCTTTCCTTCAGCCGCGCCGCCGAGATGCCGTGCACGCGCACGAGGTACTGCTTGACGACGAGCGCGCGGCGCTGGGAGAGCGCTTGGTTGTACGCGTCCGGTCCGGCGGCGTCGGTGTGGCCCTTGATCAGCACCGTCTGCGTCGGTGGCAGCATCTTGATGCCCTGCGCCAGCGCGTCGAGCTGGGGGCGCGTCGCGGGCACGATCTCGGCCGAATTGAAGTCGAAGCGCACCGGGATCGACAGCGCGTTCGGCTGCGACGTGTTCGCGGCCGCCTGCTCCGTGCCGAGCGGCTGATCGAGCAAACGGATCGAGCGCGTCTTCCCCGCGGGGGTGGTATCGAGGATGCGCGCGACCGTGCGCGGATCGACGCGTTGACCTTCCTTGTAGTGCAACGTGGTCTGCGCGGCGGCGCTGCAGCATGCCAGGGCGGCGAGACCGAGTGCGGCGAGCTTGCTGAACATGATCGGACCCCTGATCGGTGGGTGTGTGGGCGGTGGGTTGCGGCTGCCGCCGCGGCGGTTCAACGATTCTGCCGCGCGCCGTCGCGCTCGTCGATCACCGCGCCGGATGAGGTGCCGTCGGTCGTCTCGGCCACGAGGGTCGGCTCGCCCTGGCCCGCGCTGCTCGGGCAGGCTTCGCTCGAACTGTCCCCCGCGTCTGAGCCCGCCACGGCCAGCGCGCCCGGCGATTCGATGCCTGCCGTCGTGGCGAGGTCGAAGGTCGCTGCCAACGGGGCGAGCAGCGCGATGAGCGCGATGCCGCCGAACTTGCCGCGTCGCGTGCGGCTCGCGCTATCTCGATGGAACACGGAAGACTGAGCGGATGAGCGTTGCCCCACGCGACGACGCAGAAGCGACGCGCGAGAAGGTGGTTGTTTCCCCGCGTCCTCGGTTGCGCCTGCCCGGCCGCAGGTTCAAGGCGGATTCGGGCATCGGTAGTCGTACGATCGCGCCTGCCTGGGGTGGCACACGAAGCACGAACGACAGCGGAACCCATGGATCCCTCGGAACCGCGCGAGCGCTGGCGCTTCTTCGGGGTGGCGAACCTGCTCACGGCGCTGCGCAATCTCGGCCTTCTGGGGCACGCTCACCGCGACTCGCGGCTCGCCGAACGCATCGTCGACGACGGGCAGCCGATCCCGGTGCGCAGCATCGGCCAGGGCCCGGCGGTCGTGCTGGTGCACGGCCTCGGCTGCTCGCATCGCCACTGGATGCCGGTCGCGACGCGGCTTGCGCGCGCGCATCGCGTCGTGCTGTACGACGCGCGCGGCCACGGCGTGTGCCGGCCGCACAACGGCAACCCGATCACGTTGACCCGCCTCGCGACCGACATCCACGAACTGTTCGAGCGGCTCGCGCTGCAGCGCGTCGCGCTGGTCGGCCATTCGATGGGCGCGCTGACCGCGCTGCAGTACCTCCAGCAGTACGGCACGGCGCGCATCGCGGCGCTCGGCCTCGTCGACCAGTCGCCGCGCATCGTCACCGACGACGCATGGCGGCTCGGCCTGTTCGGCGGCTGCAGCGACGCGATGCTGCGCGGTCTGATCGCCGGCGCGCGAAAGGACCTGGCCGGCACCGTTGTGCGCGAGGTCGAGGCCGCCGCGCCGGAATGGGTCGGCAAGCGCATCGCGGCGAACGCGCCGCTCGGGCGCCTGCTGCGCCAATGGTTGCAGGCGGTCGATGCGTCGCTCCTGCTCGACCTGGCCGAGTCGCTCGCCGACGCCGACTTCAGGACGCTCGTGCCGCGGCTCGACGTGCCGCTGCTCGTCGTGCTCGGTGGGCGCAGCGCCCATTACGGCGGCGTTCCGCTGGAGAGCTGGTACCGCAACGAGGTGCCGCACGCGGAGGTGCTGACCTACGCGCGATCGGGGCACTCGCCTCACGTCGCGGAGGCGGAGCGCTTCTCGGGCGACCTGGCGCGCTTTCTCGCCGACCATGCTTGAACGTACAAGACAACCGCTTGCGCCGGTGCGAACGATCGAAAGTCATCATCGGTCGGTAGGACGACTCCCGGTTGTCACCATTGACGGGTCACCCTCCCATGGGCCACCATGTCCCGCTTCTGTCTGCCAGGGAACGAGCGTGCGGTCGCGACGAGGACGAACGATGTGGCTGGTGATCTTGGCGCTCGTCTGGGCGGGCGCCGGGGTCGCGCACGCGCAAACGCCGACCCTGGTCGGCATCATCGAGGGCAGCGCGACCTTCATCCGGCAGACCACGCGCTACACGCTCGAGGAGGGCGTGCCGCTGGCGGCCGAGGACATCGTCGAGACCGGGCCGAAGACCTTCGTCCAGATCGAGCACGCCGACGGCACGATGATCGGCCTGGGCGAGGCGACGCGCATCGTGATCGAGCCCAAGATCGCGAAGCTGAAGCCGACGCGCGCGCCGCGCCTCTACCTGCTCGACGGTTGGGTCAAGGTCGTGCCGCCGGCCGGCAAGCCGATCGAGTTCGATACGCTCGCGCCGCGCTTCGAGCTGGTGACCAAGGGCGCGTCGACGGTGACGTACGCGAGCAAGGACGACTTGGTGCTGTTCGCCGAGAGCGGGTCGGCGCGCTTTGTCGAGCGCGACGGCGAACGCGGCGTCTTGCAGGTCGCCTCCGGCGAGTACGCCACCCGCAGCGGAACCGAGAAGGCGACGCTCGCGAAGCGCGCGCCGGGCGACTTTCTGCAGCGCATGCCGCGCAACTTCCGCGAGCGGCTGCCGTCGCGCGCGGCGCAGCTCGCCAAGCGCAGCGTCGAGCCGAAGCCGCTCGGCGACGTGTCGTACGAGGAGGTGACGCACTGGCTGCGCGCCGAAGCGCCGATCCGCCTCACGCTGTCGAGACAGTGGCGCGCGCGCGCGCAGGACAAGAGCTTCCGCGCCGGCGTGGTCGCGAACCTGGCGCAGCATCCGGAGTGGGAGCGGGTGGTGTTTCCGGAGCGTTTCGTGGTCAAGAAGAAGCCGCCCGATCCGCCGCCAGCACCGCCGCAGCCGGTCGCGCTGCCAGCGAGCGCGCCGGCGCCGCAACGGAATTGAACCGTCAGCGCCGAACCAGCGACACAGAGGCCACCGCCTACCTTCCGGAGGATTCACCATGCGCCTGCTGCTCAAGTTCAACCTGATCTTCATCCTCGTCTTCGTCGCCGGCTTCCTCGGCGCGGCGTACGTGTCGCGCGACCTGCTGCGGCGCAACGCGCAGCAGGAGATCCTCGAGCACGCGCGACTCACGATGGAAACGGCGCTCTCGGTACGGAGCTACACGCAGACGCAGATCGCGCCGCTGCTCGAGACGCAGATGAAGTACACCTTCCTGCCGCAATCGATCGCCGCGTTCTCGGCCGCCGAGGTGCTGGGGCAACTCGGCAAGGTGTATCCCGAGTACGCCTACAAGGAGGCGACGTTGAACCCGACCAGCCCGCGCAACCGCGCGGTCGATTGGGAGGCCGACATCGTCGGCCGCTTTCGCCAACAACCGAACCAGAAAGAACTGGTCGGTGAGCGCGACACGCCGCTCGGACGCAGCTTGTACATCGCGCGCCCTCTGAAGATCACCAACCCGGCCTGCCTCACCTGCCACAGCACCGTCGAGGCAGCGCCGCGCACTCTGGTCGAGAAGTACGGCTCGGCCAACGGCTTCGGCTGGCAACTCAACGAAGTCGTCGGCGCGCAGGTGATGTCGGTGCCGATGTCGCTGCCGCTGGCGCGCGCCGAGGAGACGTTCCGCCTGTTCATGGGATCGTTGATCGGCATCTTCGCCGCGATCTTCATCGTGCTGAACCTGATGCTGTGGGCGTTCGTGATCCGGCCCGTGACGCGGCTGTCGAAGCTCGCCGACCGGGTGAGCCTCGGCGAAGCCGGAGCGCCCGAGTTCAAGGCCGGCGGCCGCGACGAGATCGGCATGCTCGCTGCTTCGTTCACGCGCATGCGGCGCAGCCTCGAGCAAGCGATGAAAATGCTCGACTCGTAAGCGAGTCCATCCGCCCCAGATGTCATCGACCCCGCCCTCACGCATCGGTTCATATCCCGTCCGCGGCGTGATCGGCTCGGGGTCGATGGGCACCGTCTACCTCGGGCACGACCCGGTCATCGCCCGGCCGGTGGCGATCAAGACGATCCACCGCCGGCTGCTCGACGCAACCGGCGGCGAGCACAGCATCGCGGCGCGCTTCCGCATCGAGGCGCAGGCGGCGGGCCGCCTCGCGCACCGCAACATCGTCGCCGTCTATCAGTTCGGCGAGGACGACGAGTGCGCCTACATCGTGATGGAGCACGTCGCCGGCCAGACCCTGCGCGAATACCTGCTGCGCAAGGAACGCTTCGCCGCGGCCGACGTGCTGTGCCTGATGGCGCAGCTGCTCGACGGGCTGCACTACGCGCACGAGCGCGGCGTCGTGCACCGCGACATCAAGCCCGCCAACCTCATGGTCGGCAACGACGGCCGGCTCAAGATCACCGACTTCGGCATCGCGCGCACCGAGTCGTCGCAGGTGACGCGCGTCAACGCCGTGGTCGGCTCGCCTGGCTACATGGCGCCCGAGCAATACACCGGCGGCACGCTCGATCGCCGCGTCGACGTGTTCTCGGCCGGTGTGGTGCTCTATCAGCTGCTGTGCGGAGCGACGCCGTTCTCGGGCACCGACGAGGCGATCATGTACCGGATCGTCTACGAGAAGCATCAGCCGTTGTCGCAGCGCACGAACGACGCTTCGCTCGCGTGCTACGACGCGGTCCTCGAGCGCGCGCTGGCCAAGGACGTGGCGGAGCGCTTCCCGACCGCACTCGCGTTCCGCGAAGCGCTGATCGCGACCGCGACCGAGCCGGTGCGCGACGCGCTGCCGATCGAGCGCGTGCTCGGTCCGCGCAGCGAAGCCGCGGCTGCCACGTGGAGCGGCCTGACGCAGGCGACGACGGCACCGACCGGTGCCGTAGCGCGCGAGCCCGCGGCCGCGCGCCGCACCGGTGAGGACGCGCCGAGCCGGCCGTCGATGCCGAGCCATCCGTCGGTGCCATCGGTGCCAACCGGCTGGAGCGAGAGCGAGCTGGCTGGCCTCGAGCGCGAGATGGCGCAGTACGTCGGACCGCTGGCGCGCGTGCTGGTGCGCCGTGCTGCCAAGGGCCAGACCGACCTGGCCAAGGTCCGCGCGGCGGCGGCTGCGGCGATCAGCGACTACGACGTGCGCATGCGGTTCCTCGCCGCGCATCCGTCCACCGCGGCCGGTCGGGCGACCACCAGCTTTCCGCGCACCGAACTCGACGCGGTCAACGGCAGCCCCGGAGCGCTCAGCCCCGACGACATCGAACGCGCCGGCGCGGCGCTGTCGCGCTCGCTCGGCCCGATCGCGAAGGTGCTCGCCAAGCGCTGCGCGGCCAAGTCGCGGACGCGCGAACAGTTCGTGATGCTCGTCCTGGAACAACTCGCGCCGGGCATCGATCCGCGCACCGTCGAGGCCGACCTGTGGCGGGCGCTGGCCTGAGAAGGTGTGAACGAATCCGACATGGCCGCTCGTCCCGCGCCAACGCGCCCACTCGGCGTTGCAAATGCTCGCCGCAGCCCGAGCTGCGGCTGTGCTTTGCGCCTTGATTGGGCGCGTTGGCGCGGCCCGCTCGACCACGCCGGATCCATTCCCACCTTCTGAGCCGCCTGCCGACCTGTCGCACACTTCGCTCATGATCGCGTTGCGCGTGCTGCGGCGGCCCGAGGGCCCGGTCGCCGCCGAACCGCTGTGCGTCGCGCCCGCGGGTGCGACGATCGGCCGCGCGCCCGATTGCGATCTGGTGCTGGCCGACCCGCTGCGCGTGGTGTCGCGCCAGCACGCGCGCTTGGTGCCGCACGCGGACGACGCCGGCACGATCCATTGCGTCAGCGCGAGTGCGCCGCTGTGGGTCAACGACGAGACCGTGCCGCCGGGCGGCGAATGCGTCGTGCGCTGCGGCGACAAGGTGCGCATCGGCGGCTTCGAGCTGCAGGTCGAGTCCGCGGCAGCAGCGAGCGCCGCGGCGCAAGTGCGCCGCGCGCTGGCCGACTTCGCGCCTCGGCGAGCCCCAGCTGCGGCGCGCGCCGGCGCCGCGCCGCCGCCTGCTCCGCCGCTCGCGCTGCCGGCGCGCGAGCCGCCTGCTCCGCCGCTCGCGCTGCCTGCGCGCGAGCCGCCTGCTCCGCCGCTCGCGCTGCCGGCGCACGAGCCGCCCGCTGTCGCGCCTGCGCCAAAGATGGTGGCGCCGCCCCCGGCCGCGCATCTCGAGAGCGCGCTGCCGTCCGCCGCGCCGCCGCTCGTCGCGGACGTTGCAGCCGAGCCGGCGCCGACCCCGCCCGCGTCGCGCACGCCTGCGCAGCCCGCTGCACGCGGCGCCGAGCCGCGCCGTTCGCGCCTCGACAGCTGGTTCGACCTCGACGCGGTCGTCGATCCGCTCGCACCCGGATCGCCGCTGCCGATGCTCGCTGCGCAGCCCGTCGCGCACGGATCCGGCAACGCGAGCGCGCGGTTGCGGCCGGCGACGGCGCTTCCGCCCGCCCCTCGGGTCGAGGCGGCGCGGGGAGAACCGGCGCCTGCGGAGGCAGCGCCCGAATCCACGCCGGCTCCCAAGGCGCTCAACGCGTCCGGCGTCTCGGAACTGATCGAGGCCTTCATGCGCGGCGCCGGCCTGGCGACGCCGTCGATGATGCCGCAGGCAGCGCTCACGCCGGAGTGGATGCAGCACCTCGGGTCGGTGCTGCGCGCCGCGACGGAAGGAACGCTGGCGCTGCTGCAGAGCCGCGCGACCACGAAGCGTGAGATCCGCGCCGAGGGCACGCGCATCCTGCCGCGCGAGAACAACCCGCTCAAGTTCGCGCCCGACGCGGCCGAAGCGCTGGCGCGCCTGCTCGATCCGAGGCAGGCGCGTGGATTCCTGTCGCCGGTGGAAGCGCTGCGCGACGCGCACAACGACCTGCTGCTGCACCAGGTCGCGATGGCCGCGGGTATGCGCGCCGCGGTGTTCGAGTTGATCTCGCGCCTCGGTCCGACTGCGCTCGAATCCGAGCACGGCCCGGCGCGCGGCGCCGCGCTGCTGATCCCGACGTTGCGCGACGCCGAGCTGTGGCAGCGCCACCGCGAGCGCCACGCGCACCTGCTCGAACACCTCGACGACGACTTCGAAGCCATCTTCGGCCGCGAATTCCTGCGCGCGTACGAAGCGCAGTCGCGGCTGCTCGAGCCGGCGCGTGACGCAGCGGCACCGCGCGGCGAGTGAGCATCGAAGTCCTCGCCGCAGCGCTCGGGGCGCATGCCGACTCGATCGCCTCCAGCGCTGCGGACGGTCAATCGATCCCGAGCAGGTCGTACAGCAACTCGTCCTGCGGCGGCCACGGTTCGGCGTACGGGTAACGCGCGTCGCTCGGCGGCTCGACGCACCACCAGAACGACGCTGCGGCCGGAGACTTCGCGCGCAGCTGCTCGAGCCGGCACGGAGTGCTGCCGCCGGCATCGCCGGTGAGCGGTGTCGAGGCAAGTTCAGCCAGGTGCGCCTCCACGTCGGCCGGCTCAGGCGCTTCGCCGCGCCCGTGCAGTGCCTGCGTCAAGCGCTTGGCGCGGCTGCGCAGCGCGCTCACGTCGGCCTCGAGCAGCGCCGCGCTCGCGTAGCCCTCGGCGAGCAGCAGCGGAAAGGCACGACCGACGCGGTCGCGCGACGCGAGCACGGCGCCGCACCAGGTCATGCCGCGCCGCCTCGGCAACACGACGAAGTGCCACAGCGGCATCGCGCGCAGCCGCTCGCCGAGCCGCTTCGATCCGAGCTGGCGCGCAGCCTGGCCAAGGCTGCGTTGCAGCCACTTGTCCCAGGTCTGCTGTCCCGCGCTCGGCAGGCCGCGTCCGACGAAGTCGCCGCGCGACGGCAGCTTTCCCCACCAGCCGCACGCGAGCGGAAGCGGTTGCGAGGGCGACGGCTTGATCACCACGTCTCTGGACACTGGAAGTTCGACAGATCGGCGAGGAGGGCAGGGCTGACCGGCGCGGCGCTCGCAACCTCGAGTGCCAGCGAGCGCCCGTCGACCGACAGGCGCACCTGCGCCAGGTCGCCCTTGCGCTGCCAGCTCTGGCGCGGCATCACGCGCAGCAGCGCCCACGGCCCCTCGTGCACCTCGGCCCCGACGTCCGACGGCCCCGCGGGCAGGATGCGCATCAGCACGCGCCCGGTCGCCGCGGGTCCGGGCCACGACAGCACCTTCGGGCGCCGCGGGCCGTTTTCGTAGCGCAGCAACTGCCCGTCGATGTCGACGCTGAACTGCAGCAGTTCGGTATCCATCGTGAGCGGAGTCAGCCGCAACTCGAGCTGCGGGAGCTGCGCGCCGACCGGGAAGAACAGCTTGCGGATGTCGTCGGCCAGCTCGAAGGAGCGCAGGGTCTCGGCGCGCCCCTCGGTCTGTGCCCCATTGGAAAGCCGCCAGGGCCGGGCCCGTGCATCGACCTGCGCCGCCAGGTGGTTGCGGAAGTAGGTGTCGAGCAAGCCTTGCGGCCCGAACAACCGCGCGAAGTCGGCGTGCGGCATGTCGCGCCTGCCGAGCGGCGCGAACGGAAAGCGGTCCTCGATCAGCGCGCGGCAGGCTTGCGCCAGTTCGGCGAGCGGCCCCGACGGGCGGCTCGGCGCGCGTTCGCGCCACGCGGCGAGCGACTCGGCGTAGCCGTTCCAGAGGTCGCGAAACGGCGCCGGAGCGCGCGCCGCCTCGGCGCGCAGGTCGCGCACGCCGTCGGCGGCGCGCGCGGGATCGCGCGCCGACGCGCCGACCGCGTCGAGCACGCGATCGGTCGTGGCCGCGCCGCGCACGTAGTCGACGAGGGCGCGGTAGTGCGCGCTCAACGTCGCGTCGTACACGGCGCTCGCCGAACCGGCCGCTGCAGGCGGCGGCCCAAACTCGCTCGCCAGCCGGCGCAGCAGGTCGCGCAGCGGCGAGTTCGGCGCAGCCAGCGTGTTCGCCGACCGCGGCCAGTTGTCGCCGTCGCCTTGCGCCTGGATCGAGGCGAGAAAGCGGTCCCACTGCACGATCGCGGCTTGCGCATGGCGTTTCGCGACCTGCGCCGCGATTTCCTCGGCCTTCGCGCCGCCGCCCGCGCGCTCGGTCTTCTTGGCCGCCTCGCCGAACACCCAAGCCGCTTCGTCGACGACGAGCGCGACGGTCTGCTGGAGCGGGCGCTCGAAGTGGTTCTGCCACGCCTGCCGGGTGTACAGAGCCGGCACCGCCGCGGGCGAGGCCGCGCCCTGCTGGGCCAGCACGAGTCCGGCCTGCGGCCCTGCCAGGTCGAGCAGCGTGTAGTCGGCGGGCACCGCGCTGCGGGCGCGTTGCAGCAGCCGCTCGTGCACGCGCTGCGCGAGCGGCACGCCGGCCAGGCTCGCGCGCGCTGCGCGCACCGACGCGTCGTCGATGCGCACCGCTTCGAGCACCGCGTTGCGCTCGAGCAGCGCATCGAGATGGCGCAGCCATTCCTGCTGCTCGCCGGCGCCAGGGGCGTGATCGATCGCAGCCGCGTCGCGCGGCGCGCGGGCGAACGCGTCGGCCGCCCAGCGGCGTACTTCGTCGCGCTGCATGCGGCCCGGCGTGACCAGCATCAGGTAGACGCGCAAGGCGTCGTAGCGCGCCGCGGGGTCGCTCGTCTGCTTGAGCGCGCGCGACAGGCGCTCGGCAAGCAGCGGCCCCAAGGTCTGGTCGAGCACGCGGTGGTAGGTCTGGGCGGCGGACTGCGCGAGCCGCGGGCCCTGGAACAGGCCGAAGCCGAAGCCGAACGGTGCGCGCGCCGGATCGACGCCGGTGTTCGACGCGAGGTTTTCCAACGTCGCGTAGAGCGGCAGCAGCTCGTCGATGCGCCCCGCCTGCGCCGGGCCGATCTGGCGCGTCACCTGCTCGACGCGTGCGCGCACCGCGTCGACGTATTCGAGGTTGCTGCGATAGCTGAGCCACCAGCCGAGGCAGGCGAGCAGCAGCAGCGCGGCAGCGCCCACGGCCGCGGCTCCCGCGAGCCAGCGGCGCTGGGCGATGCGTTGCAGGTTCGTTCCGGCGAGCGGCGCTTCGGCGATGACGAGCTTGTGCAGCAGCTCGGACAGGAAGTACGCCTTGCCGCCCGCGTCGGGCCGGGGCAGCGGCTTGAGCGCGAGGCCGTGGCTGCGCGCCAGCTCGATCTGCTGCTCGAGGA
>Ga0187893_10013613_pt1 | contig 11272 bp, 10 predicted proteins | sample MA1701074metaG_FD_139574 | JGI IMG/M metagenome (GOLD analysis project Ga0187893, IMG submission 139574) | White microbial mat communities from a basaltic lava cave in the Kipuka Kanohina Cave System on the Island of Hawaii, USA - MA170107-4 metaG ...
CGAGGACGGGGACAGGCAGCGCCGAATATCGCTTCGACATTCGTGCGCAACAGATTGTGACTTTGCGACTCAAAGCGCAGGGCTCTGTGGGGCCCATCAAAGCGTTGACGCGCTTTGATCCGGTTGTCCCGGAGGCCAAACGGTACTACATGCGGAGCTTTAAACATCCGCAGTTGAAGGGTCTCCCACCGGAAGTCGGCGAGCCCTCATGGAAGGCCTTGGAAGAGTGACGCTGGCACTGCATTCGCATTGGAGGTGAGACTGAACGCGAAATAGTACCAGTGTAAAGACGCTGCATCTAGTTGACTAGGACCTTGGGCGTTGACTTTCTCGACCCGGGTTCCATCGCAGACCCTCAGCGTACCGCGAGTCCTCCTAGGAACAATCGAAGTATCGCTTGGCGCAAAGAGTCGCCTGGGGACATTGCGCCATTTGGCCGTAAGCGGAAAGAATCCGGTGTACGTATTTTGGCGGTTGGTAACCGATGTCCCTCGCAATGGTTCGAGCAAGCTGCTCCCTAATCCCCGACTGTCACATGTTTTTCTGGCGTATTCCGCTAGGCCTGTAATGTAACCCTCAACTAAAAGGAGAAGGCTAAATGTTTAAAGGATTGCATCACTTCAATCTAATCGTCTCAGACATGGAGAAGACCAAGGCGTTCTACAACGGAACGCTTGGGTTAGAAATCGCGGTCGAAACCGTCATTGAAGACAACGAGTTTTCACGCGGGGTAGGACTTCCGGGAACCAAGGTGCTGGCGACGTTCTTCAAGCTGCCTCAGAATTCGGGAATGATCGAGACGTTCCAGTACATACATCCGAAAGGCTCTCCGATGCCAAAGAATGCAAAAGCCAACGACGGCGGGTGGAAGCACCTTTGCTTCCAGGTCGATGACATCGAAAAGGCCTACAACGAATTCAAGGCTCGGGGCATTCAATTCCTGTCGACTCCCGTGACGATATCCAAAGATCATCCAGTCTTCGCAGGAGCTCGGTTTTGTTATTTCTTGGGACCGGATGATGAGGTGTTGGAAATCCTGCAAGCGTAACGTTGATGTCAAGCGACAGATTCTCTCTGAAAGGACGGGTCGCTGTAGTAACCGGGGCTGGCAGTGGCCTGGGACGGGCGATATCCTGCGGTCTAGCTGAAGCTGGTGCTTTCGTCTCTGTTGTCGATATCGAGAGGGACTCGGCCCTGGAAACTGTCGGAATCATCGAGGCCATGGGACGGCCAGCACGTGCGACTAAGTTAGACGTCACGAGCTACTCCGGCGTAGAAGCACTAGTGACGCAAATTGTGGATGCGTGGAGTTCTATCGACATACTAGTCAATTGTGCCGGCCGGGCTATCCGCGGCCCGGCATTGGAGTACTCGGAAGCCGACTGGGACACGATCATCAATGTGAATCTAAAGGGTACATTCCTTTGTTGCCAGGCTGTGGCACGGCACATGGTTTGCCGCCGCGTCGGCAGCATCATCAATGTGGCGTCCATCGGTGGTTTCATCGCATACCCAGGAAGTATTGCTTACCTCGCCAGCAAAGGCGGCGTAGTGCAGTTAACCCGCGGCTTTGCAGTGGAACTGGCACCATACAACGTGAGAGTGAATGCTGTTGCTCCATCATTGTTCGAGACACCGATGGTCACGCGCTGGCGTTCCGACGATACTTCGACAAATTACTTCATGGATCGCACTCCGCTACGGCGGATGGGAAAGCCCGAGGAGATTGTCGGCGCCGTCGTCTTTCTAGCTTCTGATTGCGCCAGTATGGTTACTGGCCACATCCTAGCCGTTGACGGAGGCTTTCTCGCGGCGTAGGGCACTGAATCACCGGAGGAAACGTGACTCCAAAAGCAAGTGGAGTACCATTTGTCACATCTGAGGAAGACGCCCCTCATTCCTTGTTGCAAGGGGTCGACTTTGCCGTTCTCCTCCCGCGCGAAAAAAGCGAATGCGTCGAGATCCTGCTTGAGCGGTTCCCGAAAAACCTCTCTTTCCCACTTCATCAACACAAAGAGTGTGAGCAGACTTACCTGGTCGTCGACGGCGAGGCTCAAGTACAGCTTGGGGAGCAAATGCACACGCTGAAAAAAGGCTCCGTAGTCTACATTCCGCGAAATACTGACCATTCGATTCGCAATACGGGAGACAGGGATTTGGTTTACTTAGTTGTGGAAACCTATCCCGACGGTTACCCACCAGATGAGCCGACCTGGCAGTCTCATTTGCTTGCTCTAAAAAAACATTACGGGGAGGACGGGTGAGCTCATTCACCTCACTGAAAAGATAGCCGCAGTAACCCGAGCCGGTTTGTGTTTCCGAACTAACGTGGAATCTGGCGTGTGAACTGAGCCCGCACAGGTTTGGGTCACGACATCCTCTCCCCTGATGCACCTACACCCTAATTGACTGAACCTTGGGGTGGTCGAGAAGCGGGGAGCCCCTAAGGGACAGATCCCACTGAAGCACTGCGCGAGATTGGCGATGTCGTACTTTTCCTAATGTCTCTCAGTGTGCCGAGTATGCTTCAGGAGTCGAGCATCTCGACCTTCGGGACGTCGGCCTTCCGCTGGGAGTGGAAAAGTGTGCTTTTGGTTTGCCTGTGCGTTTGGATTTTGTTCGCCGCCACCCCTGTCTTAGCTCGGCGAGAGTATGACGTCACTATCGAGCAGGGGATACTGATGAAGACGCGCGACGGTGTGGCGCTTCGAGCCGATATCTATCGGCCTCTCGCGAAGGGCAAATTCCCTGTGCTGCTCAAGCGCACACCTTACGGCAAGAACATACCAGCCGGACCTAGCGACCGACGAAGAGGCGTAGACTGGGACTGGGGCTTCGCTCCCAAAGCGGTAAAGCGCGGGTACGTAGTGATCGTACAAGACTGCCGAGGAACATTTACGTCTGACGGCGAATGGTATCCCTTCCGACATGATACCCAGGATGGCTACGACACGGTTGAATGGGCAGCTTCGCTGCCCTACTCGAACGGCAAGATAGGCATGTGGGGAATGTCGTACGTTGGCATGACACAGTTGCTATCAGCCATCACTGCGCCTCCCCACCTCAGTGGAATTTTCCCCGTGGAGACGGGTTCGAACCCCCACGGGGACTGGTTCTACCAGGGTGGTGCGATTGCCCAATCATTCATGAGGGCTTGGGCCTCGGTATTTGCTGCCGACGCCTTCAATCGTCGCGTGTGGAAGGATTTGCAGGCATTTTCGCAGCAGTCGGTTTGGGAGTTGCCTCTTTCCAGTTACCGCTTCTTCGACATTGGTACGACGGAAACTCTGGCACCTTACTATTTCGACTGGCTTGCACATCCGAACTATGACGACTACTGGCGGCAGCAATCTGTTGAGGAAGACCACGCCAAGGTTGTCGTACCCGCTTTTCACGTCGGCGGTTGGTACGACCTGTTTTTGAATGGCACGCTTCGGAATTACGTGGGGCTCAAGACTCGCGGAGGTAGCGACGCAGCCAGGCGTGGCCAGCGGCTGATGGTGGGACCTTGGTCTCACCATCAGCCACCCCTCATGATGTCGCAAACGGGCGAGATCGATTTCGGAGTGCAGGCTCGGCCCAAGCCCGACCTCGACGACGTGGCCCTCCGGTGGTTTGACCATATCCTGAAGGGCATCGACAACGGAATTGATCGCGAAAAGCCAGTGAAGATCTTTGTAATGGGGAAAAACACTTGGCGCGAGGAGGACGATTGGCCGCTGCCTGACACTCGTTACGAACGCTTTTACCTCCACTCAGGGGGCAGGGCGAACCGGTTGTCCGGTGACGGGGTCCTCAGCAGAGTTGCCCCGAAGGCCGAACCCTCAGACCACTATGTCTATGACCCGGCATTCCCAGTTCCATCGTGCGGCTCAGCCGCTGAGCCTAGAGATCAGCGGCCGATTGAAGCACGTGAGGATGTGTTGGTTTACTCAACGCCTGTTTTCAAAGAGGACTTTGAGGTCACAGGACCCATTAGTCTGCAACTTTTTGCGAGGTCTTCTGCGGTGGATACAGACTTCACTGGTAAATTGGTCGACGTTTGGCCAAATGGGTTCGTTCAAAACCTGACTGATGGCATTCTGCGGGCGCGGTACCGAAACTCCAGGGAAACGCCTGAACCTATAAATCCGGGAGAGATCTACACGTACACGATCGACCTTGGAGCCACCAGCAACGTATTCCTGCAAGGACACAGGCTGCGCCTCGAAATTTCGAGCAGTAACTTTCCGCGCTTCGACCGCAACCTAAACCTCGGCGAGGATCAAGCGTCTTCAACACGAATGGTAAAGGCTGAAAACACGATCTACCACAGCCACGAGTATCCCTCTGCCCTGGTATTGCCCGTGGTTGCCAGGTGATGAGTCGTCCGTAGAGGTGGATGTTGGAGGCAGAGACCTGAGTGGCAGTGATTGCCTTTCGGACGACTTGAAACATTGGCGGCCAGTGCCTCTTAGCGCTCGAGAGCCCTTGGATAACTAGAGAAGGACATCCCGCGATGAAGATAATTGACACTCATCAGCACTTATATGATGAGAGCATGTTTCCCTATCCTTGGCTAAAGGATCAACCCAGCCTCAGGGGACGTTTTCAGATGAAGGATTATATTAATGCAACCCAGGGGCTCAATATCTACAAGACCGTTCACTTAGAATGCGATGTGGATAGCCGATTTCAGGTTCAAGAGACACAACATATTCTCTCTTTAGCAGACCAAGACAATCCTCTCGAGGGAGTGGTGGCGGGCGGGAAACCGGAGACGCCTGAGTTCAGATCCTATCTGGATCTTATCTCCGGACATCCAAAGCTCAAAGGCATTCGGCGGGTGTTGCATACTGAGCTGGACAATGTTCCACGAGCTCAAACTTTCGTGAACAACATTCGCATGTTGGAAGAGTATGGCCTTTCGTTTGATATCTGTGTTCTGGCACGCCAGCTTCCCGCAGCTGTTGACCTTGTCAAAGCCTGTCCTAGAGTTTCCTTTATTCTCGATCACTGTGGCATTCCTCGAGTGAAAGAAAGGGATTTTCAGCCATGGGCGGAGAACATGGAGGAAATTTCCAGCTATCGCAATGTAGTCTGCAAGATTTCTGGATTAGTGGCCTATGCAGATCCTCTGAAGTGGAGTCCCGAGGACTTGCGTCCGTTCGTAGAACATACTCTCAAGTGTTTTGGGTGGGATCGAGTTATGTTCGGCAGCGATTGGCCTGTCTGCACTGTGTCCTCAACTTACCCCAAATGGGTGAACACCCTGCTGTACCTCACTCAGGACGCAGGAGCGCAGAATCAGAATAAGCTCTTCCATGAGAATGCTGCGAGAGTTTATCGCCTCGGCTAATGGGCGTGGAATCTAACAAAGCGACTCATCCCGCTCATCATGCAAAGGCGTCTTGTAACAGCATGCTAGGTATGGATTGCTCGATACGTCAAGAACAGGATCCAAGAAAAAAGGGTCGTCGAGGCTAGAGGTCGAATGGGATTGTCGATCCCGGTCACACAAGTTCAGGCACGTTCTGAGAAGACCGATGGAAAAGACTCGCAAGCCAAGTCGAGCTGGCGGTTGCTATGATTGCGCTGCCAGCTGGAGGTGGATCAATGCCGCAATTATCAATCAACCAAAAACCGCCATTGCCACTGTCACCGCGTCCCATAGTCAGTGTCGGTGCGGGCGGTATTGTGAGGAATGCGCATTTGCCAGCCTATTCCAAGGCTGGATTCAAAGTAGTTGGCGTTTTCGACGTCGACACCAGTCGAGCCGAGTCACTGGCTCGTGACTTCGGGATCGCACGGGTTTATGCGACTCTCCAAGCGGTTGCGACGGCCCCTGAGGGAGCAGTGTATGACATCGCGGTGCCCGCCTCCGCCATTCCCCAAGTTCTACCTTTCTTACCAGATGGTGCCGGTGTCTTAATACAGAAACCGATGGGTGAAACCCTCGCCGAAGCGCAGAATATCCTCAACCATTGCCATCGTAAAAGCCTTCGTGCAGCCGTTAATTTCCAACTTCGGTACGCCCCTCTGGCGCTCGCCGCCCGAAGTATCGTCGATCAGTGTCTGATCGGGGAGCTGGTGGACATGGAATCGGTAACGACAAATGAGATTGCCTGGCATCAATGGCGTTTTCTTGAAGGCATTCCACGTGTCGAAATACTGTATCACAGCGTCCATTTCCTCGATCTGATTCGGTCTTTCCTTGGGGAGCCGTTGGGAGTCTATGCCAAAACCCTCAAGCATCCGAAAGCATTGCGATTGGCTTCGACCCGTTCAACCATCATCTTAGACTATGGAGAAACCGTCAGCGCCAGGATCCTGGCGAATACCAACCATTCTTTTGGTCGACGTCACCAAGCCAGTTACGTCAAATGGGAAGGGACTAAGGGAGCCATCAAGGCGCAGCTCGGATACAACCTCAACTATCCCGATGGTGAGCCCGATTGGTTAGAGTACTGTCTACTCGAAGAAGGGAAATCCCCAGAATGGAAGAGCCTTCAGCTCGAAGGAACGTGGCTACCCGATGCGTTTCTTGGGCCGATGGCAAGCTTAATGCGATTTATGGACGATTCGTCTAATCCCCTCCCAACATCTGTAGACGATGCATTTCTAACCATGGCTCTGGTTGAATCCGCTTACCAGTCCAGCAGTTCGGGAGGAACTGCTATCCCTTCGACTCGCGGAACCACTGAAACAAGGTAACTCACTGTTTGCCAGAATCTCAGCGGATAAGGAGCGCCCCAAATGGATACTAAATCATGGCACCGAGAATTTGTGAACAACTTGAAAGCAGGCTTTCTTACAGTCCTTGGAGCAGCGCTTTTGCTAGGTAGCGAGGTTGAAACATTTGCAGAGAAACCTGTGACCAAGAAGCCGAACGTCATTTTCATTCTGGCCGATGACCTGGGCTATGCAGATGTGGGTGTTTACGGAGCCAAGGGTTTTGAGACGCCCAATCTCGACAGGATGGCTGCCGAAGGAATGAGATTCACCGATTTTTATACGGGCGGGCCTATCTGCAGTCCTACGAGAGCTGCATTTATGACCGGCAGTTACCCCCAGCGTGTCGGCCTTGAAAGAGCCCTGGCACCAATCAAGGGCCGGATAGGTGGTCTTGAGGGTGAAATAGGCATTAGCAGTGATGAACTTACGATTGCAGAATCATTAGAACAGAATGGTTATGCCACGGCATGCTTTGGAAAATGGCATCTTGGACATCAAAAAGAATTTCTGCCAACCAATCACGGGTTTGATGAGTATTTCGGTCTGCCTTATTCAAATGACATGATATCAACGACAATTATTTCTGGGAACTCCGGGCTTCGATTTCCCGAGAAACTGCCAATCGTGGAAGGGGACAAGATTGTCGGGTATGACCCTGACCAGAGGAGCTTGACAACGATATACACTGAGCGATCGGTCAGTTTTATTAAAAGGCACAAGAACAAGCCATTCTTCCTGTATTTGGCACATTCCATGCCTCATGTTCCGATCCATGTTTCGGACAAATTCAAAGGCAAATCAAAGCAGGGGCCTTATGGGGATGTGATTATGGAAATCGACTGGTCGGTCGGTGAAATCCTCAAAACGCTCAAACAGAACGGCCTCGATGAGAATACCATTGTAATGTTTGCCTCCGATAACGGCCCCTGGCTCGCGTATGGCAATCATGCGGGGTCAGCCACACCTTTTAGAGAGGGCAAAGTCACGACGTTTGAAGGAGGCATGAGGGTTCCGTTCATAGTTCGTTGGCCCGGAAAGATTCCCGCCGGCAAAATCTCCTACGAACTTGTAACAATCATGGATGTATTCCCGACGGTCGCATACTTGACGGGATCAACACTACCGGAGAAGAAGATTGATGGCAAAAACATCTGGTCGTTATTGGCGGCTGAGAAAGGAGCTAAGAGCCCACATGAAGCGTTCTACTACTACTACACCCTTCAACTTGAGGCGGTACGCAGTGGAAAATGGAAGCTGCATTTTCCCCACGGCTATTATCATGTTCCGCAACCCGGCATGGATGGCGTCAGGGGGAATCCAGGATCTGCAAAGATTGAGATGGCATTGTACGATCTGAAGAATGATGCCGGAGAAAAGACCAATCTCGCAGAAAAACATCCTGAGATCGTTGAAAAGCTAAACGCCCTAGCCGATAGAATGCGAAAAGAGCTTGGCGACTCACTTCACTCAGTAACCGGCGAAGGTAGACGATCGCCTGGTAGAGTTCAGGAGTAACAACTGCTTCATGGGCGAGGCACGGGCTGCGATTACTAACAATCACTGGAAACCCTTCGCACTCTTGAAGAAGCTTTGTCTTCCTGGGATAGGGCAGTAACTGGGCCTTCAAATCTGTGTGAACTGCGGGTCATTCCGTCTCGATACCACCAGAGGCTGATCTGCGGCCTTTCCTTCTTCTGCAAGCCTTCTCGGACCAAGAGATTGGGAATGAGGACCTTAAGGACCGTGTCTGCCGGAAGCATTCGCAGAGATTCCCGCCATGTTCCAGACGCAACAAGTGATCAAATCGTGTAATCGAAGTAGTTTTGCGCATCGCATGTTCACTCGATGCGTTCAATTTTTCCGGCACCGAAAAGCATGCTGATCGCCAGTATGTAAGTGAGCGCAGTCCCCGCGAAGGCGGGGCCATAGCCCACCCTGTCGACGCTATAGCCCACGAGCGGCTGCGTTACCGCACCCATCAGTGTGCCGGCCGCTCCAGTCGCACCATACAGAGCCGCCAAGTGTTTGCGAGGCAATACTTCGGTAATCACCGTTTGGATGTTGGATGACCACGCGAAGTGTCCAAACAGCGCGACGCTGACAAGGACTAGTGCGACGATATGGCTAGGAGCAAGGAAAGCTCCGCTCCCAACAATCGAGCAAGTGGCGGAAAGAAACAGCGGAATTTTACGCGCTCGGTCTAGTCCCAAGCCCCGCTGCATGAGCGCACTGCTCAGCCACGCTCCTCCCAAGGCTCCGAGACCAGCGCAGAAAATGGGATCCATAGTAACTTTCCGACTTTTTCTAAATCATAGTGTCGGGTATCTTGAAAATATCCTGGCAGCCAGAACAAATAGAATGTTACGGCATCAGGGAAGGCTCGTGCCAAGAGAAATAGCCAGTACTTCCGCTTCGTAAAAGCTTGGCCCAGCGTCATACCCTCCGTCGAGAGTGAATTTGGTCCCCGAATGTGCGCCGGTGCAGGATCCCTCGTTCCGTATGCTTCTTTGATACAGCGGTGAAGCCAAAGCCAGGGAGGGATCAGAAAGAAGCCCGCCGATCCCGTCACTAAGAAGGCCATCCGCCAGCCGTGATGAAGCGTGACCCAAGCGACAACCGGAGGAGTCAATAGCATCCCAAGGCTAACCCCACAGATCAGCAGTCCGATAGCTTTGGCGCGATTCTCGGTGGGAAACCATCCCGTTATTCCCTTCATTGCTGTGGGATAAAACCCACCTTCCCCGATCCCCAAAAGTGCCCGGAACAGGCACAGACTTGCAATCCCGCGGGTGAACGCATGCGCCATGCTTGCTAGGGACCAGAACATTATAAGCAAGGAAAAGGTACGACGGCTTCCCAGCATATCGGCGGTCCGTCCTCCGAGAACATAAAAGATCAGATACATGATTAGGAAGCCATTTATTGCCAAACTGTATTGTGTGTTACTGAGTGAAAGATCTTTGCGGACTTGCGGCAATACGATACCCAGCACAGCCCTATCCACAAAGCCAAGCACCGAACCTGCAAAAAATATGATCGCAATAAGCCAAGCGAATTGCCGCTGTTGTGCCAATGTAACCATTTCTAACGGGGCCAGCTCCGTTGTGTTCGGTATGGGTGGGATGCAAATTGCTTGTTCCCACGTGGAGACAGCCGCCACACCACGCTGGGAAATGCGAGATGGATCATAGACCGACCGGCGCAACCGCATAGTGACTTACTGCGGTTTCAGCGTGATGGGAATCTCTGCGGCGGCGACGTTGCTACCCTCAACGATTAGGCGGCCGTGGACAGGCTTGTTCGTGGCCGCAGGCAGCCGAAACTCCAGTGACAGTTCCTTGGCCTCTGCCGGCATCAGATCGAAATAGTTGTCACTGTAGATGACGAGATACGGCGCCAGAGTCTCGGGCGCGTCCCACTCGGCACGCACACGCACCAGCCGTGCGTAGCGTGGCCCGTTGGGGAGCCTAAAAGAACCGTTGGCTTTCCCACCCGATACCGCTGCCTGCACCTTTTTCGGCAGTTGGAGAGTCGCAGGAGGTTGGTCTTGCAGCACCTCGAACAGAGGTTCGCTTCTGGCAGCGAGAATGCCAGCGTAGGAGTTGGCAGGCCTTTCTCCGGTCGCAGCAGCGATCATTCTCATGAACAAGGCGAAATAGGCTCGCGTTCCAGGTTGGGACACGAACTCTTGGTCCAGCAGCTGGGTGGACACGATCTTGGCATCCCAAGGCGAGCGTCTTTCAGCGTATTCGGGCGTAAAACCCATGAACGCCACCGTGCGTCCCTGCCCGTGCCGGCCTATCACAACGAGTGGGTTCTCTGAAATAGACAGAACCTGCTCACTACCTGGCTTCAACTCGACCCGATTAAAACCAGGCAGGCCGTACTCGTTCAACTCTGTAATCTCCCACTCTACGGCGGCGCCGCCCGCAGCGAACCGCACGCCTCGAATCGGAGGATGGCTCTGTACAGTGCCGAACGCAGGTGCGGCCGGTTGGGCCAAGACCAAATCATCCCGGTTGCGAAGTTTGACTGGAAACGCCTCCGCCAATGGTGTCGACTCAAGCAGGGCCGCGCGGATTGAACCCCCGTGGAAGCTTCCCGGACCACCGGAGTGAATGAACCCTACACCCTGGTGGATGGCCTGCTTCAGTCCCTCGGCTGTCCCAGCGTCGAGGAGCTTCCAGAGCGAATCGAACGACGCCAACCAAACCAGATCGTAGCTTTTTCGAATCTCCTCGGGGTTTCGAAGCTTGGCCAGCTCGTGGATCGACTCTTCGTCAATGACATCCACTTTGATCCCCATGCCTTCGGCCATCCAGGCAATAGGGCGGCTATACGTCTTCTGCCCGATAAGCAACATGCGAAGGGGCCGTGAAAATAAGCTTGGTGTCACCTTAATGAAGGTCCTGCTATCAGCCCGCAGAGACCCGCCGCCCTTTTCTGTAACTTGTGCCCGCAGGACGTAGATTCCCGGGTTTTCAGTGGTTACCCAGTCTACGACACCGATCTCTTTGCTCGCATCACTGCCGATCTCGCCGTGATACTCCTTACTCCA
>Ga0187893_10013614_pt1 | contig 11272 bp, 6 predicted proteins | sample MA1701074metaG_FD_139574 | JGI IMG/M metagenome (GOLD analysis project Ga0187893, IMG submission 139574) | White microbial mat communities from a basaltic lava cave in the Kipuka Kanohina Cave System on the Island of Hawaii, USA - MA170107-4 metaG ...
CGCAGGAAGAATGGTTCCTTTTCAGGATACCTATAAAAAACTATACCAATAAAATAGGCCAGATACCTGATTTTAAATCTATCCGCTTCGTTCGTATGTACATGACCGATTTTGAAGATTCCGTTGTAATGCGTTTTGCAAGCATGGACCTTGTTCGCAACCAATGGAGAACATTTACTTATGAGCTTGATACAACAGGCTCTTACACACCACTTCCTGCCAATAGTAATACAACCATAAACGTACTTGCTGTAAATGTGGAAGAAAACAGCAGCCGCCAGCCCATACCTTATAAAATACCTCCCGGTATAGAACGCGTTCAGTTGCTGGGAAACAATGGTGTTAATCTTTTGCAGAATGAGCAATCTATGAGTTTAAAACTCACCAATGTTGACAGAAAAGAATCAAGGGCTGTATTCAAAACACTTAGTCTTGATCTTAGGCAATATGGTCAGCTTTCTATGTTTTTACATGCTGAATCTGTGATTGGGCAGCGCAACCTTAATACCGGTGATTTTGTAGCTGTAGTAAGAGTAGGGCAGGATTTTCTGAATAATTATTATGAAATAAGGATACCATTAAAGGCAACCGCTTTTGGAGAAGTTCTAACCGATAATATCTGGCCTGCAGAAAATAATCTTGACATTGCTTTAAATGAACTTGTACAGTTAAAGCTAAGAAGAAATGGCACACAAGGCAGTTCTATAAGCACCATCTATCGGGAACAACTCGGTACCCAAACAATATCTGTTTTAGGAAATCCTAACCTTGCGGAAGTACAGGGAATTCTCGTAGGCATAGAGAACGCAACAAATGAAACCCTAAGCACAGAAGTTTGGGTAAATGAATTACGACTTTCAAAAATTGATGAGAATGGTGGTTGGGCCGCATTGGGCCGTGCAGATATTCAATTAGCAGATCTGGGAACCTTATCTGTTTCTGCAAACACCTATACACAGGGCTTTGGTACAATTGAACAAAGGGCTAACGAACGTGCAAGGGATAATATGCTGCAATACGATGTAGCACTTACCATTGACGCAGGTAAATTACTCCCCAGAAATTCCGGCATTACCATTCCCGTTTATGCAAGCCTTAACAAAACGATCCTTACACCCGAATATGATCCTTATGATAAAGATGTAAAATATAAGTACAAACTTGCTACTGCAGGAGATAAAAAAGATTCTATTAAAAATGTCGCAATAGACGAAACAACTATCAAAACACTTAACCTTACCAATATAAGGTTCGGACAAAATGCACAAAAACAGCGTATATGGAATTTGAAAAATTTTGACTTTACTTATTCCTTTACACATTTTGAACAAACCAACCCATTGATATTATTGAACAGTATTAATAAGCACAGGTTTGGCTTAGGTTATACATATACCGGCACAGCAAAATATAAAGAGCCATTTAAAAAACTCATCAAAAACAAAAGCCCCTGGTTTGCATTGGCAAGAGATTTCAATGTAAACCCTGTACCATCATTACTTAGTTTCCGGGCAGATGTTAACCGGCAGTTTGGCAAGTACACACCGCGTATCGTAAACACCTTTGACAGTAAAGTAGAACGTGTAGATACTACTTACGATAAGTACTTTACTTTCGACCGTTACTATAATTTGCGCTGGGATCTTACACGCAGCCTCAATTTCGATTTCAGTGCCACAAACTATGCAAGGGTTGACGAACCTTATGGCCTGCTAAATACAAAAGCCAAAAAAGATTCTGTAAGAAGTAACTTCTTTAGTGGTGGCAGAAACACTGTTTACCAGCAGCGCGCTGTGCTTAGTTATAATGCACCGCTTGCTAAACTGCCGGCAACAGACTGGATCAATATGCGCTACAGCTATACCACTACTTATAACTGGGCTGCTGCAAGTTTACTGGCACGCAATCTCGGCAACATAATTGAGAACAGCCAGCAAAATGCACTAAACGCAGAATTTGATTTTACAAAACTCTACGGCAAATCGAGATGGCTCGATAAAATGACACAGCCCAATGATGAAGTTGATGACAGCGGCGGCGGCGATTCTTCTATCATCATCAAGCCAAGAGAAGAAGTTATCAAAGACCTGAAAGGCAAAGCAAAAAAACAAGCCTTGCGCAAATGGCGTGCAGATAAAAGAGCCAAACGAAAACTCGACCGTAAGAATAAAACTATTACAGGCCCTTCAGGTATTGCCAAAACAGGTGTTGGCATAGTTACCATGGTTAAACGTGCATCTGTTAATTACAGCGCTAACTTTAACAGCCGCATACCTGGCTATACTGACAGTACAAAAATATTAGGCCAAAACTGGAAGAGCATGCAACCGGGTCTTGGATATGTTTTTGGCAAACAGCCAGACAGCGCATGGCTCAACGACAAAGCAAGAAAAGGATACATTACAAGAGACAGCACATTCAATCTTTTATTTGCACAAGACTTTGAACAGCGGTTCAGCCTTACGGCACAATTAGAACCATTCAGGGAATTTACGATTGATGTAAACTTAGATAAATCTTTTACAAAGAATTATACCGAACTATTTAAAGACACATCAGGCAGCGGAAGCAAATTTGCACATCTTAGCCCGCTTGCAGGCGGTGGTTTTAGCGTGTCTTATATCAGTTTTCAAACGCTGTTTAAGAAATACAAACCAACAGAGGTTTCAGAAACATTCAATAAGTTCCAGGACAACAGGCTCATTATCGCCAACCGTTTGGCAAAATCAAATCCTTATTATGCAGACCAGGGTTCACAGGTTACGCCGGATGGTTATCCGCTTGGTTATGGCCGTTATGCGCAGGATGTACTGATTCCCGCATTCCTTGCTGCATATACTAACAAAGACCCAAACAGCATTGCACTCATCAACCAGTCAAATTCAAATATCAAATCAAATCCGTTTAGCGGCATAAAGCCATTACCAAATTGGCGTATGACATTTACCGGTCTTACCAAAATACCGGCCATCGCAAATATATTCAGCAACATCACTGTTACGCATGCTTATAATTCCACGCTAAGCATGAATACTTTTACAAGCGCGTTGTTGTACCAGGATCCATTCGGGGTAGGCGCCCCTTCATTTGTTGATAGTATTTCAGGAAATTATGTGCCATTCTTCCTTGTACCAAACCTTAGCATACAGGAGCAGTTTGCACCATTGATTGGCTTTGATCTCACTACCGCTAACCAAACAAGTTTCCGTTTCGAATACAGGAAAAGCAGGCAATTAAGTTTAAGTTTAATTGACTACCAGTTAAGCGAAGTACGCAGTACGGAATGGACATTTGGCGGCAGCCTGCGTTCAAAAAATGTAAAACTGCCATTCAAACTGCCATTCATGAAACAAACGGAGGAAGGCAATGACATTAACGTAAACCTTGATCTTTCCATGCGCGACGATATACAAAGCAACAGCCGTCTTGATCAGGCAAACGCATACAGCACCGGCGGGCAGAAAGTTATTACCATTCAGCCTTCCATAGATTATGTAATGAGCAACCGTGTAAACATAAAACTCTATTTCGATCAGCAGCGCATTTCGCCATACATTTCCACATCCGCACCTGTTGTAAATACAAGAGCAGGTTTGCAGATACGTATATCACTGGCGCCAAACCCTGCTCCGCAATAGAATTATTTTTTTGTTTGCAAGCCGCGGAAAATATGGCATCGCCGGTTGTGTCACTCACTTGTACGTTCAGTTTTCATAGCAGCAATGCGAAGTATATCAAACCTGTTAGGTTTCTAAAACCTAACAGGTTTTTTATTACATGTCTAACGATTATTAATTTGGCAAAGACATTTAATTATGCCTGTTCCAACCCGCTTATTTTACATGCATAATTATAGCTGTAACTATTTTTGTCTTAGCGGTTATTCCCAAAAATCGGGCACTTATACCAAAAATCACTGCGTTTATTAAGTTCTTGCGCCGGATAAAATATTATACCCTATGTTTATCGTGCAACCTTAATTACTAAAAACTAAAACGTAACTCTATGCCTATACATTTATTTCGTATTTCTATTTTTCTATTTTTTATTTCAATTGGTTCCGTAGTGCAATCAAAGGGCGGCCTGTTTCTTTCAGCTTATTTTATCGCAGAGCACGGATGAAAGAGTTATAACAAAATTTACTGACACTGAAAACTACCGCTTTAATAATTGTAACGGTTCTACAGAAGACAATTTTGACCAGGTTCCGCCAAATACCGATTGTCAGTAAATAATTCCATGTTTTGAAATATCTTGAATAAAATATTTTTTATGAAAAAAAACTTACTATCTAAAAAAATATATCTCTTACTCTTTCCAGGTTTATTAATATTCAGTTTAAACTATGCCCAATACGGATCACCTGATACCAGTTTTGCCGACAGAGGCATATTAATAGGAGAGAATTATTTGGGCCGCAGCAAGGCATTAGCTATTCAGCATGACGGTAAAATTATTGCCGCAGGCGGGGGTGGTTATGACAGTACTAGCGGATTCATTTTAACAAGATACAATGATGACGGTTCAATAGATCTTTCATTTGGAGATAGCGGAAGAGCAGTTGCTAATGTTCCGGGAACAAACGACCCGTTTTGTGCTGTAACAATATTAACTGACAAAAAAATTCTTGCTGCAGGTACCGGTTATTATATTAATGCATCAAATCAACCAAACCCTGATATTGTTTTAGTTCGGTATCTGCAGGATGGAAAGCTTGACAGTTCCTTTGGCATCAATGGTATTATTATTTATGATTTTGGCAAAACCGAAGCCGTAAGGGATATGCAGGTACAGTCTGATGGCAAAATACTATTGGCAGGTATCTGGGAAGACGAAGATGCGGGCACCCTGAATAATCCGCTTCTTCTAAGATGTTTACCAGATGGTACACTTGATCAAAGTTTCGCCAACAGCGGGGTAAATTTTATCGCTTACGATAAAGAAACTGATTTACATGCGTTGACAATACAACCCGATGGTAAAATAATTATTGGCGGCACTTACAGTTATTTCTTTTCTGTTCCACAATTTCTTGTAGCAAGATACAATACCAATGGAAGCATAGATGAAAGTTTTGGCAACAAAGGCATTGGTAAATTTATATTTAGTGGTTATTCACCGGCACTTGAACTGCACAGTATCGCATTGCAAACTGATGGAACCATTATTTGTGCAGGTAAGGGGGGTGGTGATAATTATAATTTTGCTTTGGCTGCTTTTAAAAATTCGGGAATATTAGACAGCAGTTTCGGCACAGATGGAAAAGTAATTACTGTTTTTGATGGTGAAGTTTCTGCAATTAATAAAATTGTGCTTCAACCCGATGGAAAAATTATTGCTGCTGGTTATTGCTTTGAGCGCAAAAATTATCTTTATGGCATTTTTGCGTTAGCCGGCTATAATAAAAATGGTACACTTGATTCTTCATTTGGTACAAATGGTTTACAAAGAACGGTTATCGGCGAATTTCCTGAAGCTTGTTCTGTAGCCCTGCAAAAAGATGGTAAAATAGTGGCGGGCGGATATACATCGCTTGAAGGACTATTTCATTTCGCGCTTACCCGTTACAATAGTTGTGAAAAAGAAAACAAACCAACCTTGCGAGTAAGAATAAAACGGTGGCTGCAAAATAATGTACTTGAATGGAATGCAATTGCAGAAGCGGGCATAAAAAATTATGTTGTAGAGCGCAGTACAGATGGAATCAACTTTAATAAAATAGCCGTTGCAGAAGATAACAGGTTTACAGATGCTTTTGAAACAGCTTTAACCGGGTTGGTTTATTACCGTATAAAAGCAATAGGTGCTGCAGGAAACAGCATCATTTCAAACGTTATAAGCGCGCAACTTTCCAAAACCCCGGTATCTGTTAAGATATATCCTAACCCTGTAAGTAATATCCTTTACATCAATGGCACGGAACCAAACACCCAGGTTTCCATTGCAGATATTTCCGGGCATACTGTTGCTCTGATAAATGTAACAGGGGCTTCTTGCAGTTATAATATTTCAAAACTTCCTTCCGGTATATATCTCATCAAACTAAAAGAGAACGGGAGATACAAGACTCATAAAATTGTAAAAACCAATTAAAACAAAATATTCACGGGGTCAATAAATTTATACATCTTTTTTCTTTACCATAAGAAGTATATCAAGCCTTGAAGGTTTCAAAAAACCTTCAGGGTTTTTTATTAACGTATAACTTATTTTTGACAAAAGATCATCACAAAAAAATGTTTTTCAAAAGCTCCAATAAAGATATAAACGCTGAAGAGTGCGACGCAACAGGCGATGCCACAAGGCTATATTGTTTGGCTCATAAAAAAATATTTCTGTTGTTTTTCATAATTTCCTGCTCTTTGTCTGTAAAAGCTCAACATACAATTACCATAACATTTAAAAATAAAGTGGGAGATAAAACTTTAAACACAGACAGCATTTACACAAACCAGTTTGATGAAACATTTAAAGTACGCAACTGCAGGTATTATATTTCCAACATAGTTTTTATTGATTCGATAAATAAAAAAACGCAAGTTTACAACGACGAATATTTTTTGATAGATGAAAAAGATGAAGTATCGAAAAAGATAACATTAAACACTTCAATACAACAAATTACAGGCATCGAATTTTTACTGGGTGTTGACAGTATAAAAAATGTAAGCGGTGTGCAAACAGGTTCACTCGACCCGGCAAAAGGTATGTTCTGGACATGGAACACTGGTTATGTAATGGCAAAGCTGGAAGGCACTTCACCGGCAGCAAACACACCGGCACATGCATTCAGTTATCATATCGGCGGCTATAAAACAGGAGAAGATGCAGCAAGAAAAATAAAACTTACTTTACCTGGTGCGCTTGCTGTAAATGAAAACAAAAAAATAATTGTTACTGCCGACATTTTAAAATGGTTTACCGGTATGCACGATATAAAAATTACTGATGCAGCTTTCTGTCATGAACCGGGCAAACTTGCTATGCAGTTTGCAGATAATTATGCAAATATGTTTAATGTGGAAATTGCACAATGAAAATTTGCAAGACGATATGCTTTATTGTGTGTGTGTTTGCTTCAGCAATAAGTTGGGTAAATATTCAGCAGGCATCAACACATTCATTAAAATTTATTGTACCAAAAGGCTGGCCACAACCTGTATATGATTTTAAAAACAACCCGCTTACAGAAGAAGGATTTCAATTAGGAAGAAAATTATTTTATGATGGCTGTTTAAGTAAAGATGGTAATTTCTCCTGTGCCGGTTGCCACCAGCAGTTTGCAGCATTTGCTACTTATGATCACAGCTTAAGTCATGGCCATGATAATAATTTTACCAAGCGCAATGCCCCTCCTCTTTTCAATTTGGCATGGCAAAAGGAATTTATGTGGGACGGGGGTATCAATCATCTTGATGCGCAACCATTGGCGCCCATTACAGACAGCAATGAAATGGCTGAAAATATTGATAATGTATTAAAAAAACTAAAAGCAGATACAGCTTATAAGCGCATGTTTAAAGCAGCCTTTGGTGATGCGACAATCAACACCCAACGCATGACAAAAGCCCTAAGCCAGTTCGTAGTAATGATGGTAAGCAGTAACAGTAAGTATGATCGTGTAATGCGTGGTGAAGACAGTTTTAATTTACCGCAACGTTTAGGCTATGCTATTTTTAAAAAGAAATGTGCAGCTTGTCATGCAGAGCCCATGTTCACAGATTACAGCTACCGCAATGCAGGCTTGCCTCTTGACAGCTTCCTGTACGATCATGGCAGAATGAGAATAACACGCAACTCCGCTGATTCTTTAAAATTTAAAGTGCCTTCCTTACGCAATGCGCAACAAACATTTCCTTACGGGCACGATGGCAGGTTTTATTCCTTAATGGAAGTATTTAATTTTTACAGAAATGATTTGGTGCAGGGCCCTCTTACAGATTCCGTACTCATGCATGGCATGCCATTATCTAATTATGAAATAGGGCAATTAACCGCATTTATTTATACACTTACAGATTCTGCTTTTTTAAATGACAAACGATTTGCAGCACCGGGATATGAAAGCAGGATGCCTGTACCTGCAAAAGATATGCACAGGATTAAATAAACCTATAAGGTTTTTAAAACCTTATAGGTTTATGAAGATTTGTAAGTATAGATAGAGTTAGCCTGTGCTGTACATGTTATCACAAGATCATTAATACAAACATGTTCTGGCAGAGTAGCGCAGTAATAACAAACGTCTGCTATATCAGCTGCATGCAATGGCTCGTAACCTTCGTAAACAGTTTTTGCTTTTGCATCATCGCCTTTAAAGCGAATGAGTGAAAACTCTGTATCAACAGCGCCGGGATGTATGGCGGTTACTTTTATTTTATGTGGCAACAGATCCATCCGCTGCGCTTTGCTGATGGAATCAACCGCAGCCTTTGAAGCACAGTAAACATTGCCATTCATATAAACTTCTTTTGCCGCAGTAGAACCCATGTTGATAATATGACCTTTACCATTTGCAATCATCAATGGCAATACTGCTTTTGATACATACAGCAGCCCCTTTATATTGGTATCAATCATGGTTTCCCAGTCAGCGAGGTTTGCGCTATCAAAGCTATCGCGGCCGAGAGCAAGCCCTGCATTGTTTACCAGTACTTCAATATTTTTCCATTCTTCAGGCAGTGCATTGATGTGCTGAAAAACTTCTTCTTTCAACTGTACATCAAATACAAGCGGCATTACCCCAACATTATATTTTCCGCATAGTTCTGCTTCTACCTGTTGTAATTTGTCTTCTCTCCTGCCGGTGATAATGCAATCCCAGCCATTGGTGGCAAATTTTTCTGCTATGGCCTTGCCAAAACCGGATGTGGCGCCGGTTATTAAAATAATCCTGTTCATACTGTAAAGATATACAGCAGATCATTATCTCATTTCTGCAAATCAATCTTCATCTTCCTCATCATCTTCTTCCTGTTCTTCCTTAATAAACTTTCCCTGTTTATCAAACAGCAGGTCTTTACCGTTTACTTCGGCTTCATACATTTCACCTTCGGGTGTTTTGATCAGTGCGGCTTCTTTAGCAGCAGCCCCATTGTAATTTTTTCTTATGTAGTCAGTAACAACGGCCGGTAATTCCATTACTGCTATATCTGTTTCTGTTTCCTTCCACGTACCTTTCGCGTCAAAGATGGCAGTCATTTTTCTGCCATCTTTTGTAAATTCAGCTTCAAAGTTATTTTTTTCTTTGTCCCATTTTTTTACGTTGATGCCGGGGAAATTTTTGGTAAAGGCAGCTTGTACAGCGGCAGGTGGCGGTGTTTGGGCCATGCAACTCATGGCTGTGATTGTGGCAATTGCAATGAATACGTTTTTCATAAATTTTTTATTTTTAGAATTTTGTAATCAGCACTCAAGTTATTTACAGAATTTGAAGATATTCTGTAGTGTAAAATTAAAACTTGCGCACCACACCTATTCCCAAACCAATATTATAAGGATAGGTTTTTACCAAATTCCCTTTATTAATAGGCGATAAAGCATATTTAAAATAAGGCGTTGCACTAAGCGACCATTTGTTTGATAACCTGTACTGCATCTCAGGTGCAAGCAGTAAACTGTAGCTCACTTTTTTCAGCCCCTGCAGTTTTACAATGCTTTCCTTTTCCCTGTTCTGTGCATCTGCAACCTCTGTATTCAAAACTGCTTTGGTTAAAAAATTAACTGCAACACCGCCACCGGCATAAAAACTGAACCGACTATTGTCAACCCTGTACTTAACCATTACAGGGATACTTAAATATTGAAGTGTATGGTCTGCCTTTGTTGTATTTAAGCTGTCCCCTATTACTGGCGCAGTACCAAAGGAAGGCAATATATAGCCATAACCTGATGAAGTGTTATACCGGTATTTGATATTTCCTGCATTGGTTTTTTCTGCATAAATTATTGACGGGTCTATTTTAATATTAGAAACAGAAAAACAAATACCTGACTGCAGGGTAATACGCTTGCTAATATCATAACCCATTAAAATCCCCGCCGAAAAAGATATATCCGGTTTTTCGCGACTGGCAATATCCTGTTTATTGTCGTACCCGTTCATTTCATCTTCTTCTAAATTATAACCGGCAAATTCAGGGGCAGCAAAAGCAGTTAGAAAAAAACGATTATAAAGCGCATCTGTCTTTTTATTATTTTCTGAAGCCGGTTTATTTTCATTTATACTTATTACCCGATTTGTTATAGAAATGACCGGAAAAAACTGTTCAGGTAATTTAACAGCGTTTGTTTTATTATTAACTGCTTTTTTTAAGAACAGCAATTCAACCGGTTCAGCATTACTGTGCGCACCATGATATTCATTTCGTTTATTACTGCTTCCTGCTAAAGAAAAGTCTGCCTTATATTCATAAATATTTTCTGTTTTGTTTAAATAAATGTCATTCACTTTTTCTTCATCTGTTTTTTTGATCGCCGTATCTTTAGCAATGTGCAGTTCAATAATTTTTGTATTCGCTTTACTTATCAAAAGCCTGCCAGGATTATTCTCATGGATACCCTTTTGCAGTGTATCATTATTTAATGGCTGGCTGGTGTTACCGGCGGTATTATTACCTGCTATATTGCCAACTTCCTTATTACTGTTTTTTTTGTTGTTGAAATAAATAACGGTGCATGTAGCAAAGCCCAGCAATAGAAAAAATAAAACCGCTGCTACGCGCTTTAAAATATTAAATTTCTTTTTATACCGGCCTGCATCGGTTTTATCAAGCTCATGTTCAATATTTTCCCACACCTGCTTTTGGGGCCGCTGGCTTAATGCCTCTATTTCATCATAAAACAGGTCACCAATATCATCGTGTAAATTTTTATCCATCATATTTTCATTTGGCGATTTTTAAATGTTGTGTAACAGCGTTTTGCAAGATCCGTTTTGCCTGGGCCAGGTTAGATTTGGATGTGCCTTCTTCAATATGCAGCAGCCGGGCAATTTCGCGGTGCTTCATTCCTTCAAAATAATAGAGGTTAAAAACAGTGCGGTAGGCCGGTGAAAGGGACTGCACTAACTGCAGCATTTCTTTTCCGCTTATCTGTTCAATTATTTCATTACTGTGGCCATAGCTGTCTGCTTCTTCGTTTAATAAAACCAGCGGCTTCAGGCACAACTGGTTTCTCAGTTTCTGCAATGCGCAATTCACCATTATTTTTCTTATCCATCCTTCAAAGGAACCTCCATATTTATACTGTGCAATAAATGTAAACACCCGCA